>Ga0307376_10002589_pt1 | contig 17582 bp, 17 predicted proteins | sample TR2MG_FD_202536 | JGI IMG/M metagenome (GOLD analysis project Ga0307376, IMG submission 202536) | Soil microbial communities from Risofladan, Vaasa, Finland - TR-2 | ecosystem: Environmental > Terrestrial > Soil > Coastal area > Acid sulfate soil | place: Finland: Risofladan, Vaasa | collected...
GCCGAACTCCGCCGGCTCGATCCGCTGGCCGTCCATCACCACGTCCATCCCGCCGGTCTCGCGGTTGATGACGATGCGGATCTCTTCGGCCGAGCCGTAGTGCTTCTTCGCCGCCGACTCCAGCGCCGACTCGATGCCCTGGAAGATGATTTCGGCATCGATGCTCTTGTCGCGCCGGATGGCCTCGACCAGCCTCAGAAGGTCTCCGTTCATGTGCCTTGGCGCTCCCCGATTCCGTAGTCCGGCACGTTCCTTTTCTTCCCCGGTCCGACAAACAAAAAAGTGGGACCAGGCGTGGACCCCACTTGCGAGCCGCCCCCGGTCCGGTTCGCTCCGGGACCGCCGGGGGCGGGAGCCTCTAGCGCGCCGCTCTTTACGCCTGTGCTACATGCTCAGGCTCCCGTCCAAAGAGGCGACCCGTCCGGTGGTGCCGAGGGCGGCTCCGATGTGGCACGTGGTCCGATGCCATGGCTTCGCCGACCTCGCTCCTAAGGGTATCCCTTGCCCGCCGGGCATCGCTCTTTGCGGCGTCCAGCCTGCCCGCAGGCCCACAAGGCATTAATCTACCCGTCCGCGAAGTGCCCGTCAACAACTTTTTCCCAGCCCGGAACCGGCGACGGGGACTTAAGGTCTTGTCCGTTCGGCGGTTGCATGTCGGCCGGACGCCCCGCGCGGCCCGGCCGTCAGACGGCCGGCTCCTCCTCGATGCGTTCGACGCGGATCCCTTCGCCGTCGCGCACCTGGCGGAACACCTTGACGTCGCCCTCGACCCGCCCGATCGGGTTGACGGGGCTGGCGGCCCGGGGCTCGTCGCCCTTGGAGGCGGGCGTCTTGCCGAAAAAGATGCACAGCGCGCTGCCCGTCGGCCAGTAGCCCAGTTCCCCGACCTCCATCCGGTCGCGGGCCTCCACCCCCAGGTCCATCTGGATGGGGATGCTGAAGTAAATCTCCTGGCCCCACGTGCTGACCGTGCTCTCGATGGGCAAGGCGTCCCAGATGCGCTCCGCCGTCGGCGTGTCGGCGAGCGTGGCCAGCATCTCGATTTTGTCCGTGGCGATTCGAATCTCGTGCATCGGCACCTCCCAGGCTTCCATGACCCCGCGCCAGCAGACCGGCTCTCGCGCCTGCCGCGACAGGCGCGGGCGCGGACCGGACAAGCCTCGTCTCCAGGGCCGATCCGGTCCGCGCGACGCCGGGCCGACCCTTTCCCGGCCGGCCTCGACCGAAAACAGCCGTCTCCGGCTATTGCTGTTTCTGCTTCTTCCGGATGACGATCCAGACGATAATCAGGACAATCAGCAGGACAAGTAGAAGATACCACCACCATTCCATCGTCGGGCCTCCTTACCTGAAGGGTTTCTCGCCGAGCCGAACGTCCCAGTTTCCCCCCCGACCTCTCTCACCATAGTGCCCGCGCAAGCACACTGTCAAGTCTATTCCGCGAAAAAGGGGGCCGATGGCCTCCAACCCGGACGATCAGTCTTGCGCCCCCTCCAGCAGTTCGCACGCCCGCTCGAGGTCCGAAACCCGCAGCACGAGCGCCCCGCCGCGACCCGACAGGTCCGCCGTCCCGTAGGCGTACTGGATGTTGATCCCCGCCTCCGCCAGCCGCGCCGACAGCCGTTGCAGCGCCCCCGGCTGGTTCTCCAGGTCCAGCACAAGGACCTCCTGGGCCCGATAGGGAACCTTGGCGGCCTTGAGGATTTTTTCGGCCGCGCCGGGCTCGTCCACGATGAACCGCACGAACCCCTCGTCCGTGCAGTCCTCAATGCTCATGCCGCCGATGTTCACCTCCGCCCGCGCCAGCACGCCGCACAGCCGGCACAGGGCGCCGACTTGGTTCTGCATGGCTACCGAGATTTGCACGCGCTTGGGCATGGCCGTCCCTTTCCCTTTTCATCCATCCTACGGCGCCGTGTCGGGCGACTCCACCAATTCCTCCAGTTCCGCGATGCGGCGTTCGACCGTGCGGCGCTCGTCTTCGTTCAATCGCCGCGCGCCCTCCGGCGCCCGCGCGTCCAGCTCGAGCGCCCGGCGATACGCCTCCAGCACCGCGGCATCGTCGCCCAGCCGGTCCACGACGTCCGCCAGGCGCAGCCGCGTCGCTGCATCGTGCGGCGCCAGGCTTGCCGCACGCTCCAGGTTCGCGCGCGCCGCCTGGAGCGCCGACCGGTCCTCCAGCGCGCCCGGAACCGCCAGCCTGCACGCCGCCAACGCCAGATAGGCCTCCCGCAGCCGCGGGTGACGCGCAATCGCCTCCCGGTAGGCGCGGACGGCCTTCTCGGTCGCCAGGAGTCCCGGCGCGCCGGGAGGCTCCTCCTGTTCGGCCTCGGCCTGCCAGAGGCGGCCTTCGAGCCACGCCGGCTCCCAGGCCAGCGGGCTGGCGCGCCCCGCCTCGCGCAGCGCCTCGGCCCTTTCGAGGACCGTCTCCGACCCCACCGATGCATCCAGCCACGCTTGCTCGTGGATCGTCGGCAGGAGGAGCCATCTGACATACCCGAAACATCCGCCCATCACCGCAATCACAACGAGGAACTGAAGGCGCGGACCCAGCCGCACGCCCGCCCTGTAGTGAGAGATTCCCTCTACTACAGGGCCCGCCGCGCTCGGCGAATCTCCCTCGTCCCGCCGCTCCAGCGAGACGGCCAGCACCACCAGCATCGGCCACGCCGCCGACGCCGAAAAAAAGACCGGCGCCGCCTGCCCGTAAAGCCACCAGGCGACAACCCCGGCGATGCATCCCCATCGCACAAGCCCGAGTGGCCGGTCCGCCAGACGCATCCGCGACGGCGAATCGGCCGACGCCAGCGCCACGAGGACCCCCGCCCCGGCCAACACGCCGGCGCCGATCCGCACCCCCAACGGGAAAAATACGATGAATGCCGGCGCCGCCAGCACCACCACCGGCCCGAGCCGTACAAGGAGCGACGCGCCGGCGCCCTCGGCGTACGGCACCGCCGACCGCCTGCACCACGCCCGTACCACGAGGACCACGAGCGCGGCCGCAGCCGCAAGGCCTGCCAGGCCCATCTCGCTTCCGACGGCAAGCCAGACGTTTCCCGCCCGCACCGGCGCGCCGCCGAAGGCCAACGGTTCGTAGGCCGCATAGTGCCACTCGAAGTTCTCCAGGCCGACGCCCGCGAGGCCGCGATCCAGAAACATCGCCGCTGCGCCACGCCACGCGGCCGGCTCTTCCGCGCGCAGCCACGCGCCATGACGGACGACCAGCGCCGCCGCCAAGCCGAGCGCCGAAACCACAAGGACGACCGCCAGGCCGCGCGCCCCTCGTGTGCGGCCTGCCCGTCGTAGCCCGTCGGGCGAAGGCGGGAGGCGGCGCCACTTTTCGACCGCCAGGGCGACCGCCACCGGCAGCGCCAGGAGCATGACCGCCGCCAGAACGAACGGCCGGTCCTGCGTCTCCTGCGCGAGCGCCAGGCCGGCCGAGACCGCCGCCGTCGCCACCACGGCGCCCAGGAGGAACCGGCGGTCGGCGCCCGTACGCAGGACCTGGAGAAGGGCGAAGAAGGCGGCCCAGGCGCCGGTCATCTCGGCGGCGCGCACCACCGCCGCCGCCTTGTCCGACGCCGACGCCGTCGAAACCACCGCCCCCGCCACGAACAGCCCCACCGGCAAGAGAAGCCAGGGGTGCGCCAGTCGCACCCGGCCCGCGGCCGCCCACGACGCCGCGACGAGGATCGGCATCGTCCAGAGCGCCAAGCCCACCAGCAGCGTCACCACGGGGTCCGGCGCACCGGAAACGCCCAGAAACGACGCGCGGGTCGAGAATCGCGGCACGAGGAGCACCAGCGCGGCCGCCACGACCACAACGGCCCCGCGCAGGAATCGGGCCAGACGGTCCTCCGCACTCGGGGTGGGCATCATGTTATGGATTGCTGTAGAAACTATTGGGCCTCCCCGGCCGTCTTCGTCCCGGCGCGCCGCGACTGTTGTTCCAGCAGGCGCTCGCGCACGCGCGAAAAGAACGCATGGTAGTCCGGCGTCCGGTAGTCGGGGTAGGTCCACTCGAGCGCCGTCCAGCGGTCGCGGCGATAGAGGAGCGTCACCTCGCCGTAGATGCCGCCCTCCAGGTAGATGCGGTGGGCGTTGTCCTTCGTGGTGGCCAAGACCAGGCGCGAGGGCGCAATGTACCCGGGGTCGAGGTTCGCCGGCCGAAGGACCGGCCATTCGCGCGTCGCAGCGACGTCCTGCTCCACCTGGTTGGCGAGGCGCTTGATGCAGGCGAGACGGTCCGGCGGGATGAGTTCGGCGAAAGAAAGGAAACCGCGCAGCAACGGCTGGCCCATCTCGTCGCGGTAGTATTCGGTGAACTCGTGGGCGAAAAGGTCGCTCCGCAGGTCCACCGGCCCAAGGACCTGGGTGAGGCGCGACTCGGCCTCGGCCAGCGCGCCGGGATAGGCCGACAGCATGCCGACGAAGAGTTTCACGGGTTCGGCGTGGCGGATCTCGCCCATGGCAGAGATAATGATACGCTGCGTGCGGCCAGGCCGCCAAAAAAAACCGCCCGTCGCAGCGCGTCCCTTTACGGCCGTCGCTCAAGCGCCGGGGTAGGCGCCGCAGGAGCCGGCGGCGCGGCGGCTTGAGCCACGCCGTTGTCGATGGCCGCCTGGAGATCCTGGCGGGCGGATCCGTCTGCCTTGACGCTCATCAGGCGGACGGCCGTGACGGCCTCGCCATAGGTTTTGGCGGAAACGAAATAGAGGATCGTGTCGTTGTCCGCCCAGCAGGGATACATCGCGGGGCCGCCCATGCCGCCGCTGTGGGTCAGGACGTTCGGCGCCGCAAGAACGGCGTTCTTGCCCTCCGCGTCTGTGACGACGATCTGCGGCCCTTCGGTGGGAATCGGTGCGCCCACCATCGAACCCATGGCCTGGGCTGCGGCACCCCCGCTTCCTTTCAGGATAAGGATGCGCCGGCCATCCGGGCTCCAGAAGGCCGCCAGGGCGTCGGTCGCCGGGAGGACCTGTTTCGCACCGTCGGCAAGGGCAACCTGGACCAGTTGGGTCGTCGCCTGCTGCTCGTCGCCTTCGCCCGCGACTTCCGTTTCGACGACGAGGGCCTGTTTCCCATCGGGACTGACGGAAAGGATGGCGGACTGGTCGCACGTGGCCGTCGTCACGACGCGCGGCTCGCCGCCTGCCGGATCCACGACGACCAGGTCACCTCGCACGACTTGCGAATCTTGCTTCTTCTCCGTGACGCGGAAGGCGACGATCTTGCCGTCCGGCAACCACGCGTGCATCACGAGGGCTTGGTCGAGGAGCACCTTGATCTGGCCGTCTTCGCGGCGGATGAGTTTTAGTTGCGTCCCATTCATGCCCACGACGGCCGCGCTCACGCTTTTGGAGTCCGGCGCCCAGAGGACGCAAGCCGCAGCCTCAAGTTGGGCCAGGGGGGCGGCCTCATGCGTTTTGACATCCACGATGCGGAGCGCGGTCTTGCTGTTCTCGCCCACGTCGGCCACAAGCGCCTTCGTGCCGTCCGGCGACCAGCAGGCCCATGCCGGGTCGCCTTGCCCGCGTTCGGCCACGCGAACGGTCTCGCCTGACTTCAGGTCAAAACTGAAAACACCCTCCTGCCGCGGAATCAGAACCTGCCCGTCTCTGACGTCCAAGAGAACCGGGAAACATCCCGCCATCAGCCCCATGGCCGCCACAAGGACCGTTGCCGTCCGTTTCATGGTTCCTCCTCCTCCTCGTAATTTCTCGGGCGATGCCTAGGTTGTGTAGGAAGCGTTGATTTTTACATAATCATATGACAAATCGCACGTCAGGACCCGCGCCTCGCCCCGGCCGGCCCCCAGGTCGAGGCGGACGATGATGTCGCGGGCCTTCATGGCGCGCTTCACTTTTGCGGCCTTGGCCTCGACGGGCGTCCCCTTCTCGAAAATCAGCACGCCGCCGATCGCCAGGCGCATGGAGTCGGCCCCGCTCGAGATGCCAGCGCCGCCGGCGGCGCTGGTGATGCGGCCCCAGTTGGGATCCTCGCCGAAGAAAGCGCACTTGACGAGCGGGCTGTTGGCGATCGCGCGGGCGGCCCGCGCGGCCTCCTCGTCCGACGCGGCCCCCGTCACGCGGACCTCGATAACCTTCGTTCCGCCCTCGGCGTCGGCCACGATCTGCCGCGCCAGGTTCTCGCACACCGCCACGAGCGCCGACTCGAACTTCGCCGCCTCCGCCGACCCTTCCGCTATCGGATCACACCCCGCCATCGCCTCGCCGCTCGCCAGCAGCACCAACGTGTCGCTCGTGGACTGGTGGCCGTCCACCGTCAGGCAGTTGTAGGTCGCGTCCGCCGCCCGCCGCAGCATCGCCTGGAGAGCCGAGTGCTCAACGGCCGCGTCCGTCGTCAGGAACCCCAGCGTCGTGGCCATCCGCGGCTCAATCATGCCGACGCCTTTGGTGGCGCCGCCGATCGTCACCGTCCGGGCGCCGATTCGCAGCCGCACGCCCGCCTGCTTCGGACGCATGTCCGTCGTCATAATCGCCCGCGCCAGCGCCGCGTCGGCCGCGCGCCCGCGCCCAAGCGAGGCCAGGGCCTTCGGCAGCCCCGCCCGGACCTTCTCCATCGGCAGCAGCCGGCCGATGACGCCCGTCGAGGCCACCAGCACCGCCTCCACCGGGCACCCCAGACCCTCCGCCGCCAGGCGTGTCATCTCCTCGGCGTCCGCCAGGCCCTGCGCGCCCGTGCAGACGTTCGAGTTGCCGCTCGACGCCACCACCGCCCTCATCGCGGACCGCGCGGCCAGATGGCGGCGGCTCACCTGGACCGGGGCGCCCGTCACGCGGTTGGTCGTAAACACCGCCGCCGCGCTCGCCTCCGTGTCACAGACGAGGACCGCCACGTCGAGCGCGCCCCGCTTTTTTTTGATGCCTGCGGCGGCGGCCCCGGCGCGGAACCCCTTGGCGCCCGTGACGCCGATTGTCCCGCTCGCTCGAACCTTGCTCGCGTCCGTCATGCCAGGCCCGCCTTCTCATCGTGGTCGAACAAGAGGTTCATGTTCTCGAGCGCCTGTCCCGCCGCCCCTTTGGTCAGGTTGTCGAGGACGGCGCTGACGACCACCCGCCCACCGACGGCCGTCGGATAAATATGCACATAGTTCGTACCTGTCACGTGCTTGGTGGCGGGCGGCTCGGAGCGGACGACGACGAACGGCTCGCCGTCGTACGCCGTACGGTACATCTTGAGCATCTCCTCCGCCGACACCTTCGACAGAAGCCGCGCATAGATCGTCGTCTCGATCCCGCGGTCCATCGGCGCCAGGTGCGGCACGAAGAGCACCTCGACGCTCGTCTTGCCCACCAGGCCGAGTTGCTCCGCCATCTCCGGCTGGTGCCGGTGCGTCCCGACGGCGTACGCCTGCAGCGACTCGTTGCATTCCGGGTAATGCGTCAGGAGTTTCGGCGTCCGGCCGGCGCCCGACACGCCGCTCTTGGAGTCCACGATGATCGAGTCCGGCGCCACCAGACCCTCGCGCACCAGCGGCGCCAGGCCCAGGATGGCGCTCGTCGGATAGCACCCGGGGTTCGCTATCAGTCGCGCCCCGCGAATCTCCTCCCGATACAGTTCCGGCAACCCGTACACCGCGTGCTTCAGGTTGGCCTCGTCCGCCGCGAGGCCGTACACCTTCTCATACAGGCCCGGCGTTTTGAGGCGGTAGTCGGCCGAAAAGTCAATCACCCGCAGCCCCGCCGCAAGCAGCCCCGGAACGTACTGAAGGCTGACCGTGTGCGGCAGGGCAAGGAAGACGACATCGCACGCCTTGGCCAGGGCCTTGGCGTCGGCCTCGCGCACCTCCAGGTCAATCCGGCCTGCGAACTGCGGCCAGAGTTTTGCCAGGGGCCCGCACTTCTCCGGCAGGTCCGCCAGGGCTGTTATCCGCGCCGCCGGATGCGCCAGGAGCAGGCGCACGAGGTCCCCGGCGGCATAGCCGCTCGCTCCGATGATGCCCACGCGCGTCATGGCTTTCTCCCGCTCGCTCTGCGTTTGCGGCCGGCGACCTTTCGCCGCCGGGCCTCCGCGAGGCTATTGTAGGAAGTGCAAAGGCGCCTGTCACGCGGAACGTGGATGAAAAACCGCGAGCGGCCCGACCGGAGCCGCTCGCGCTTCCGCTGCGATTTAAACGCCTGTCAACGTTTCGAGAACTGGAACCGCTTGCGGGCCCCCGCCTGACCGTACTTTTTCCGCTCGACCATCCTGGGGTCGCGCGTCAGAAATTGCCCGTCGCGCAGCGCCGCCTCCAGGCTCGCATCCGCCCGCCGAAGCGCCCGCGCGATGCCCAACTTCACCGCGTCGGCCTGGCCCGTCCGCCCGCCACCCTTCGCGTTGACCGTGATGTTCCACGCCTTCTCCTGCTTTGTCGCTCGCAGGGGGCTGAGGGCGCTCGCCCGATCCTTTTCCTCGCTGAAATACTCCGCCACCTCCCGACCGTTGATCGTGAGTTTCCCCTCGCCGGGCGCAAGGCGCACGCGGGCCACCGCCGTCTTGCGGCGCCCGATCCCCCAGATCACCCTGGCTTTCGAAACTTCCGCTGGCGCTTGCGTCACGGCTCACGCTCCTTACTTTTATTTAGCCCGGCGTGAACACACGCCGGGCGCCGTCTTCTACAGTTCGAGTTCCTTCGGGCCCTGGGCCTGATGCGGATGCTCCGGCCCGGCATACACCTTCAGTTTCGCAAACATCTTCCGACCCAGTCGGCCCTTCGGCATCATCCGCCGAACCGCCAACTCCACCGGACGCGTCGGATGCTTCTTCAGCATCTCCGCAAACGACAGATACTTGTGACCCCCCGGATAGTACGTGTACCAGTCGTACTCCTTCTGGCGGGCCTTCGACCCCGTCAGGCGGATTTTCCCGGCATTGATCACCACCACGTAATCGCCCGTGTCCTGGTTCGGCGTATAGGACGGACGATGCTTGCCCATCAGGATGGGCGCAACCTTCGCCGCCAGACGCCCCAGCACCCGGTCCGTGGCGTCCACCACCCACCACGTCCGGTCCACCTCGTCCGCCTTGATGAACGCTGTTTGGGTATTCATCCGCTCACGTTTCCGTGCGGCCCACCCGCAAGACCGGGGAGTATAGACCCGCCCTGCGGGCCTGTCAAGCCCGATTTCGGCTGCCTTAAACGCCAAGAATCCGTCCCGCTCCGCGGTGAGCGCGCCTCTGCGGTCAAGCGCGACCGGTCACGCCCGCTTCTCCAGACGGAACTTCAGGTTCGAGACGAACGGCGACGGGACGCGCGCCTGGAGGCCTTCGAGCAGCGCCTGGCGGCGGAAGTTGCTCAGTTCCGAGAGCAGCGCGCTGGAGTCCACGACGAACGTCGCCGTCCCCTTGCGGAGGCCCTCCAGGTGCGTGTGGGCGGCATCGGGTCCGAGGAGGTCTTGCCAGGCGGCCCAGACCCTCTGGCGGTCGTTGGCATGCGCCAGTCCGGTCCGGCGCAGGATACGGCGAAGGACCGGGCCGAGAGGCTCGGCAGGGCAAAGGTCGGGGTCGGCGGGTTGGGATGAGTCGCTCATGCGACCGCTCGAACGGCACGCGCCCGCGGCAGCGCAACTTGTCGGCCGGACACATTGCCCCGCGCTCCCGCCTTCGCCGTGCGGGCTACAGCGGACAAGCCCGCACGGGGCTCACTACACCACGCTGATGGGCATGACGACGTAAGTGAATATCTTCCCTTCCATCATCACGCCGGGCTTCGACGGGCCTTTGAAGGCGAAGGTGAATTCCTCGCAGTCCATGGCCTTCAGCGCGTCGGCGAGGAAGTTCGGGTCGAAGGCGACTTCCAGGGCCTCGCCGCCGTACTGGGCGGGGATATGAACCTCGGCCTCGCCCATTTCGGGTGTCCGGCTGGTCAGAATGACCTCGTCGCTGGCGAACTTCAGGTGGATCCCCCGCGACTCCTCGTTCGTCAGAAGGGCCGCCTTGCGCACGCCGCCCAGGAGCGCCGCCGTCTTCAGCACAACCTTCTTGTCGGGGTCCTTCGGGATGACATCGTCGTACTTCGGGAAATGCCCCTCGACGAGCCGCGAGTAGGCAACCCACTGTCCGCCGTCGGCCGAGGCGGAGGCCACCAGAATATCTTTCTCGCTAATGGCCATGCGGACATCGGTTTTGTGGTCGGAGACGTCGGCGAGGCAGCGTTCGATGAGGGCAACGGCCTTGGAGGGAACAATGGCCGGGATCGCCTTCTTGGGTCCGCCCTTGCACTTGCCGCGAGCGAGGCTCAGGCGCCGTCCGTCCGTCGCCACGAGGACCAGCGTCAACCCTTCCATCTCCCAAAGGACGCCGTTGAGGGCGTATCGGGTGTTCTCGCGTGCCGTGGCGAAGGAGACGCGGCGGATAAGGCTCAGGAGGTCGTCGGGCTTGGCGGTGGCGGCATCGCCCTCGGGAAAATCGGGGACGTTGGGAAAATCCGCCGGGTTCTCCCCGAGGATTTTGAAGCGCGCCCCGGGGGCCTCGATAGTGGTTTCCTGCTCGGTGCTTGTGAGGGTGATGGTTTCGGCATCGAGTTCCCGCAGGATGGGGTGGAGGCGTTCGGCAGGAAGAAGGACCTCGCCGGCCTCCTGGACCTCCATCTTCGGCAGCGAGCAGCGGATGCCGACCTCCAGGTCGGTGGCCAGAACGGTGACGCGGTCACCTTGGGCCTCAAGTTTGACGCAGCCGAGGACGGGTTTTGGACTGCGATGCGGAACGACGCCGGCGGCAACCTGGACGCCCTGGGTTAACGTGGCACGATCACAAACGACTTTCATGGGCTGGGTCTCCTTGTCTTTTGGGTCCCCTTTGGGGAATGGCTGTCTTACTTAGTTGTTCTCTATAAAGAACTATTCTCCGTCATATGTCCGGTGAAAACCTGAATTTGTTTTCGTGGGCATCTGTAAGCCTTGTTTTGGCAGGGGTTTAGAATCGCCCCTCCTCCGCCGCAATTGTGGATAAGTTGTGAAATAGCCCTTGGCGCTCGGCGCCCGAGGTGGTGGCGCTCAGCCCGGACGGCGAGGGGCCTGTGAAATCCACTTGCGTGCGCCACCAGTGCGCCACCAGTGCGCCACCGGTTCTCGACCGGATTATGCCCGCAAAATATCCCGCTCGACGGCCTCGATGAGGCCGCGGAAGGCGGGGTCGTGTTCGACCAGGCGCCGGATTTTCCGTTCCGCATGGAGGACGGTCGAGTGGTCACGCCCGCCGAAAAACGATCCGATCTCTTCCAGGCTGCGGTTGGTCAGGCGTCGCGCCAGGAACATACAGACCTGGCGCGGGAGCGCGACGGATTGGGATCGGCGTTTGCCCTGGAGTTCGCTGAGGCGGGCGCTGTAGCGGGCGAGGACGGCGTCGGTTACTTCCTGAATGGTGATGGCCCGGTTGGGCGCCGCCGCGAGGTCGCGCAGGGCCTCCTTGGCCATGGCCAGGTCCATCTCGCGATTGCACAGGGCCGCGTAGCCCAGGACACGGACCACCGCGCCTTCGAGTTCGCGGTTGTTGGTGTCCACGACGGTGGCGATGTATTGGACGACGTTCTCCGGAAGGTCGCGCCCGCGGAGGCGTGCCTTCTTCTGGACGATGGCGACGCGCGTCTCGAAACTGGGCCGATCAATCCGGACGACCAGGCCCCACTTGAAGCGCGAGACAAGGCGCTCCTCGAGGCTCGGGATTTCGTGGGGCGGCGAGTCGCTGGAGAGAACGACCTGTTTCTGCGCCTGATAGAGCGTGTTGAAGGTGTGGAAGAACTCTTCCTGGGTGCGGTCCTTGTCGGCGAGGAAATGGATGTCGTCAATGACCAGCGCGCCGATGTGGCGGAAGCGCCGGCGAAACTGCTCCGCCTGGTTGCGCTCGATGGACGCGATAAAGCGATTGACGAAATCCTCGCACGACATGTAGGCCAGCGTGGTGTCGGGCCGACCGGCCAGGACGCGGTGGCAGATGGCCTGGAGGAGGTGGCTCTTGCCCAGGCCGACGTTCGCGTGGATGAACAGGGGGTTATACGCCCGGCCGGGAAGATCGCCGACGGCCAGAGCGGCCGCGTGGGCCAGGCGGTTGCACGGGCCCGTCACGAAGTTCTCGAAGGTGTAAAGGGGGTTCAAGGCGGGCGTATCGCGCTCGGGCGCCTCGAGGGCGTGCGGCGAAGGGGCCGGCGAAGGAGCGGCGCGGGGCGCGGCGTCCGGCGCGGAGGCGAGGCTGAACTGGAGCTGTACGCGGTGACCGACGGTTCCCGCCAAAGCGCGCTCGAGGGCGCGGCGAAGCGGATCGGAGATGGCGGGCGGATCGGCCGAGGCCGGCAGCCGGACCTCGCAGCGCGCGCCGTCGAGCGACGCCAGATGGGCGTCGGCCAGCCAGGCGGGCAGGTCGCGCCCGCCCGAGCGGCTCCGCAGATGCGTGAGCGCCTCGCGCCACGGGTCGGAAGCGGCGCCGTCGTGGGGCGACCCAGAGACGGAGGAACTCATGCCAGCCACCTCCACGCAGCATTCGCGGAGCGGGGATTCGCGGCGCCGGCGCCGGATGGGCCGCCCGTCGCGCCACCTCATACCTACCACAAAGCGCGGGGTCCGTCAAACGAAAGTCGGAACGGTTTTTCGGCCGTTCGAGCGGGCGGCCGCCAACGGAAAGGTTCAGGGGGCGGCCGGGTTCCTGCCGATAGGGCACAGGAGACTCCGTCCGCATGGAGGAAACAGGGTTGGGCCGAACAGGCCGGGCGTTTACGCTGGTCGAGATCCTGATTGTCGTCATCATCCTGGCCATTCTGGCGGCCATCGTGGCGGCAAACTTTTCCGACATCCCCTCCACCGTGAGGGAAACCAATCTTAAGGAAAACCTCTCCAAGGTCCGGGTCCACATCGAGGTGTACCGCAACCAGCACGCCGACGTGCCGGACGGGGAACAGTTCGCCGACCAGTTGACCAAGCCGACCAACTTCGAGGGCGAGTGCGCCGACGCCCGCGGCGGGAAGTACATCTATGGGCCCTACATTGAGCAGATGCCCGCCAACCCGATGACGGGCGACGGGACGGTCCGCTGGACGGACGACCTTGCGGCGCTGTTTCCGCCCGGAGACCAGAATGCCGGCTGGTGGTACAACGAAACGAGCGGGCGCTTCTACGCCGACCTGATGGACGACGTGGCGGGCAAGGACGGCAGGCCGTATAACCGGTACTAGTGCTCTGTCTGAGAAATCCAGAACGTTCTCGGGTGGCGGCCTTCCTAGGCCGCCACCTCTTTCCGTGCCATGCGCGGTGGCCCAGAAAGGCCGCCACGCGATTTCTCAGACAGCTAGTACCCGCCCGCGCCACCCAGAAGTGCCCCCTTGTGCCGAGGCACGCACCGCCCGCGCATGTGGAGATGTGCCAATCAACTAACAATGCCGCCGCCGGCATGGGCGCCGCAAGTCCTGCAAGAACAGGGAGTTATGGCCGGGGGCTGCGATTCTCCACAGGTTGTCCACATCGCCGGCGGAGGCGCAAGTCTCGACTCCTAAAGCGGTTGCGCGCGAACAGCACGGCGGACTTACTCCAGACCGATCTCGCGCAGGCGGCGGTACAGGTGGCAGCGGTCCAAGAGTTCGGCGTGGGTGCCGACGTCCACGATTCGGCCGGCATCTAAGACGGCGATGCGGTCGGCGATGGCGAGGGTCGAGAGCCGGTGGGCGATGAGGATCGTGGTCCGCCCGCGGACGAACTCCTGGAGGGCGTCCTGGACCTGCTGCTGGGTTTCCTCGTCCAGGGCGCTGGTGGCTTCATCGAGGATGAGAATGGCAGGGTCGCGGAGGATGGCGCGGGCCAGGGCAAGGCGCTGGCGCTCGCCGCCCGACAGCGTCGTGCCGTGTTCACCCAGGACCGTGTCGTAGCCCTTGGGGAGGTGTTCGATGAAGGCATGGGCCCGTGCGGCGCGTGCGGCGGCGACGATGCGCCCCTGGTCGGGCGCGCCGCCGGTCGGGCGCCCGGCGCCGGGAGCGCCGAGGGCGATGTTCATCGCAACCGTGTCGGCGAAGAGCATCGTCTCCTGCGGGACGATGGCGATCTGGTCGCGCAGGGACCGCAGGGTCACACGCCGGGTGTCGGTGCCGTCAATCAGGATCTGCCCCTCGGCGGGCTCGAAGAATCGCGGGATGAGACTCACCAGAGTCGTCTTGCCGCAACCCGTGCGGCCGATGACGGCGAGGACTTCGCCGTGGCGGATGGAGAGGCTGACGTCGTGGAGGACGGATTTGCCGGCCTCGTAGGCGAAGGAGACGTTGCGGAATTGGATGGACTCGTGGTGCGGCGCGAGGACCGTGCCGTGGCTGCCGTAGCGGGGTTCCGGTTCGGTTTGCATGAGGGCGAAGATGCGGTCGGCGGCGGCGGAGGCCTGCTGGACGCGGTTCGAGACGTTCGAGAGTTTCCGCACGGGGTCGAGGGCGCCGACGAGGAGGAGGAAGAACGCGCCCAGTTCGCCGACGCTTTCCTGGTCGAAGCCGCGCGCGAGAATGATCCGGGCGCCGACGACGATGGCCAAGGCGGCCGCGACCGTAAAGATGGTTTCCACCAGCGGCCCGGTGGCGGCCTGGATGCGGATGGCCCGCAGCGAGTTCTTGAAGAACCCCCGGGTGGCGGCGAAAAAACGCCGGCGCTGGTGCCCCTCCAGGCGGTAGCCCTTGATCACCCGGATGCCGAAGAGGCCCTCCTCGATGTTCCCCAGGAGGTTGGCGTAACTTTCGAGCCCCTTGCGCGTGGCGCGCCGCATGAGGATGGCGAACCGCCGCACCAACACCCCCACGATCGGCGCCGCCACCAGAACGATCACCGGAAGCCAGGGGTTGATCGTCACGCCGATGGCGACGGCCATCACCAGGCAGATGGCGGCGCGGGGCGGCATGACGACGGCGTTGCCCAGCACCGTGCTCATGCCGTCCATCAGGTACAGCATGTCCTGTTGGAAGCGGCTCATAATGTCGCTCGGCCCGATGCGCACAAAGAGCGAGAGCGGCGAACGCAGAACGCGGTCGTACGCCTTCAGACGCAGCGCCAGCACCGCCCGGTTGACCGTGTGGCCGACCAGGTACTCGTACAAAAAGTCCATTAGGCCGCGAAGCACCATCATGACGACGATGATGCCCATGAGCCAGGCGAACGACCGGAACGGGTCCGCGGGGAACCGTTCGGCCAGCCAGCGCATCAGCGGCGCGTAGAACGCGCCCTTCTGTTCGGCATTCTGGGCCAGTCCAAGCAGGCCCGGTTCCTGGCGGCGGATCTCCACGTCGGCCGGGACGTACACCGTGTGCCCCTCGGCCCGGATTTCGAGCACCTCCGGCCCCTCAACCACGGTCCAGGAAGGGCCGACGATCACGACGCGTTTGGCGGCGCTGGGGCCGGGTGCCGAGGGAACTTCTTCGAGCACCTGGAACCCTTCGGGAGGCCGCTGAAAGAAAAGGTTGAACAGGGGAAGAACCGAGCCGATCGAGCCCGCCCACAGGACCGAGCCCAGCAGCCCCGCCAGCCACGCCAGCACGATCCGCCCCCGGTACGGCCACGCGTAACGCAGCGCCTGGTAGAATGCCTTCATGGGCGTCCTGCCTGCCACGGGTTCGACACGAGCCGGGCGGCCACGTTCCCCCGTCGCCCATGCGCCCCGCGCGCTACGTGTTCGGCTCGTTCGCCTCGGCTTGAGGTGCGGCGGCTTTTCCGGGCCGGTCCTCCCGGTGCTCTTCCGACAGGCGGGTCGCCTTGCCGACACGCAGACGCAGGTAATGCAACTTGGCCCGGCGGACCTTGTGGGAACTGGTCACGCGGACGAAGGCCAGGTGCGGCGAGTGGAGGGGGAACGTCCGCTCGGCACCGACCGTGTCGCGACGCACGGTGAACGTCTCGGTCGCCCCCTTGCCGCGGCGCGCAATCACCCGCCCCGTGAAGACCTGGACGCGCTCCTTCCCGCCCTCTTCAATTTTCACACCGACGTCCACCAGGTCGCCGATGCGGAACTCAGGCAGCGCCTTGGCCAGGTGCTCGGCCTCGACGCGTTCGATCGCTCGCTTTCTCATCGTTCAACCTTTCTCAAATCCGCAATCTCAATTTTCCGCCGCTTGCCACGGCGTAGCCCATCGGGCGAAGCCGGGTCCGCCCGTGCCGCCACGCTCACCCGTCGGCCAACAGGTCCCCGCGCCGCTCGCGCGTCCGCCGAACCGACTCCTCCGCTCGCCACCGCGCGATCGCCCCGTGGTCTCCCGACAGAAGGACCTCCGGCACGGCCATGCCGCGAAAGACGCGCGGCCGCGTGTACTGCGGATACTCCAGGCCGCCCAGCGCCGGGCTGAAACTTTCTTCCTCGGCTCCGTTCTCGGCCCCCAGGACGCCCGGCACGAGCCGCGCGACCGCGTCCACCAACACCATCGCCGGCAACTCGCCCCCCGTCAACACGTAATCTCCGATTGAAATCTCCAGGTCCGCCAGGCCCCGGACCCGCTCGTCGAACCCTTCGTAATGCCCGCAGACCAGGATCAGCCGCTCCACCGCCGCCAGGCTCGCCACGCGCGATTGCCGGAGCCGTTCGCCCTGCGGCGTCAGCAACACCACCGCCGCCGGACGTTCGTCCAGGCCGCGAACCTGCTCCACGGCGTCGAAGATCGGCTCCGGCCGGAGCACCATCCCCGCCCCGCCGCCGAACGGCTTGTCGTCCACCGTCCCGCGCGCATCCAACGCAAAGTCGCGCAGGTTCGTCAGCACGACCTCGACACGCCCCTCGCGTCGGGCGCGGCCGAGAATGCTTGCATCGAGCACGCCCGCGAAGGCGTCCGGAAAGAGCGTGATGACGTCTATCCGCAGACCCATGCCCCCACGCCCCGCCCGCCCGCGCGCCCCGTTTAGCCGCCGCGCTTGCGCGGCGCGTGTTATGCCGTTCCCCCCGCGCTACTACTCGGGGACCTTTTCCTCCGCCGCCTTCTCTTCGTCCGCCTTTGGTTTTTCTTCAGCGGTCTCGGCCAGCGCCTCCGGTTTGCTTTCGGGGGCGGTTTCCGCCGGCGCAGCGGCCTGTTCTTGTACGGCCTTCTCCGCCGCCTTCTCTTCGCCCGCCTTCGGTTTTTCTTCAGCGGTCTCGGCCGGCGCCTCCGGTTTGCTTTCGGCGGCGGGTTCCGCCGGCGCCTCAGCCTTTGCCTCTGCGGCCTTCTTGGCCGCCTTCTCTTCGCCCGCCTTCGGTTTTTCCTCGGCGGCGGCCTCGGCCGGTGCCTCCGCCTTTACCTCGGCGACTTTCTTGGTGGCCGGCGGCGGCGGGGTCTTTCGCTTCTTCCACGGCCGCGGCGCGACCTCGTTCCCTTTGCGGTCCAGGCCCGAGTGCGCCAGCAGTTGCTCGACCGTCTCCGAAGGCTGGGCGCCGAGCCGGAGCCAATGCACCACGCGCTCCCGGTGGATCGCCACCTTCCGGTCGTTCGACGCGCAGGGGTCGTACGACCCCAGTTCCTCGATCACCCGCCCGTCGCGCGCCGTTCGTCGGTCCGTCGCGCAGATTCGCCAATGGCTCAGGTGCCGCCGACCCAGCCGTTTCAATCGTATGCACACCGTCACGCGTTCGACTCCTTTCACCTGCCGGCCACGTCCCCGCCCGCC
>Ga0307376_10002593_pt1 | contig 17569 bp, 28 predicted proteins | sample TR2MG_FD_202536 | JGI IMG/M metagenome (GOLD analysis project Ga0307376, IMG submission 202536) | Soil microbial communities from Risofladan, Vaasa, Finland - TR-2 | ecosystem: Environmental > Terrestrial > Soil > Coastal area > Acid sulfate soil | place: Finland: Risofladan, Vaasa | collected...
GTTATTGACCAAGGCAGTGAAGAAACAGTACGGAGCAAAGAAGGTACTCGACTACTACAACAAGAAATACGATTCAAAAAAGAAAGACGCTTTGCAAGGACTCATAGGAGCAAAGAAGAAAGAGGTTTCTCGTTGGATTGACAACATAGCAGGTTCGGCAGATACAGGACAGCAGTGGCCAACAGTAATGAAAGCAATCGGCAAGAAGAAATACGATGACTTGCTGAACACTGCAAAGACAAAGATTCAGTGGGAAAAGTCGAACAACATGTGGTATGACAGGATGAAAAACCGTCAGAAGAAGATAGCTTCACTCCTCAACCCTAAATCTGACAAGCAAAGCTTGACCGTCGCTCCTCACAGGAAGAGAATAGCTACTTTGTACAATGACTTCTTGGGACAGAAAACACTCAAGACAAAAGAAAGCGCTGAAGATAAGTTCGGCAAACTCAAAGAGAAGTACAAGAAAGAAGGTTGTCACGGCAAGAAGAAACCAGTCAACGCTATCAAATCACGCATTGAAAGACTCTTGAAGTGATACCATGAGGTATAGCGACAAGTTAGGGCTCGTGGAACGAAGAATCTACATACAACAACCCAGCGATGCGCCCAAAGGAGTTGCTATTCAGAAAGGAGTTCGTGGTGGACATTACTATGATACCAAGAACATTCCTCACACAACACCAGCACAACCTCATGAAGTTAAACCGGTCGGAAAATTCTTTAAGCAAGTCAGTCCTTTCGGTGGAAGCAAGAAGGCAGTCACTATTCAGCATGAATTAAGTAAGAAGATACCGAACATTCCCAAGGTAATCAATTATAAAGGAGACGCTTGGAAATACGAGATGGACAAGATGCCAGGTATCAAGGTTGACCTCGCAGAACTTACCAAAGACGAGAAGAAACACATCTACGATGAAGTAGAACGGATAACCTCTCAAATCAAAGATGCTGGCTACCTGTACCCAGACATCCATACTGGTAATGTAATGTACGACCGAGACACCGGCTTCGTAAGTCTTGTGGACTTCGACCAAGTTCATGACTGGACGACACCAGAAGAAGCCAAAGCAAACAACGAAGTTCATGACAGTCAGACAATACTCAACTTCAGACTGGCTGATTTCAAAAAAATCTTGGACAAAGGAGTGAGAGAACGGCCTTCAGGAGAAGAAGTAATCAGTAACATGACTAAACTCGACAAGGAAGTAGATGATATGTGGACTGTTGCCAAGAAGACAGGAACCACTCCAGATAAAGACAAATTACACAAATTTTTTGATGACAAGATGGCACCAGCATTGAAGAAGGTACTTAATCATAGAGAACCAACACCTAAAGGCGTTGAATTCACTTATGATGACTACGGCGTGGTGAGTGATGCTAAAGCCGGCAACGGCGGTCACATTCAGTTCATGACTCCAGACCAGTTCCTCAAGAGCGTAGGCGCTTCGAGTGTGGATAAACAAGTAAAGATAGCAACACCCTCTTCCCTCAAGTACTTGTACGACAAGATTAAGAAAGATAAGAAATTCGGCGCAGGGTTCCTTGACTTTGACGGCAACACAATTACCGGCCATGAAGGAAGACACCATGCGATGATGGCCAAGATATTACAAATCCCGAAGATACCAGTCGCTATTATTGGAAAGAATCACGATAAATTTAATCCAGACACAGCAGTTCCGGAGTATAAGGAAACTCTTGCTGAACTACATTATGTCTTGAATAGTTAGTTTCACATCATTATTTTTAAATAGGAGAAGTACAGAAAAGAATTGTAAGCGAGGTGCAATCACTATGGAATATAGCAAACCCCAAGGTTTCTTGCCAGATAAAGTCATTGATATTACTCCAAAGAAGGAGGCAAAGGTTAAAGAACCAGAACCTATGCCAGAACCTGAACCAGCTCCTGAACCCGCTTCAGAACCAGAGAGCATGAGTGAAGTCAAGAAGGCAAGACATGCAAAGAAGAAGCGGTGAACTCCCTATGGAACAAGAAGTAATATTCAAAGAAGCGTGGATTCCTGCGCATAGACCTTTCACTTTCCTCGAGCAGGTTGACCCTACGACAGGAAAGAAAAGGTACCTCATGAGAGGACTCATTCTACCTTTTGGTAAGATTAGCCGTAACAATGTCTTGTACAATAAGGACAGTATTCTTGAAAAGTACAAGGAACTAATCGGCCGACCAGTAATGTATAATCACAAGATTGACGACCACAGCCTACCTATCGGCCACTTTACGAACAGCACAGTCCGTGATGATGGATGGTATTACGAGGCAGACATCGACCCTCAAGAAAAAGAAGTAATCAGGAAACTTGAGCGTCAAGACTTGAGACATGTCAGTATTCAGCTCATCGGAAGTAAAGTAATCGAACGACAAGACGACAAGGGAAACCTTTATACAGAAGCCCATGTCGGTGATGTGATTGAGGGAAGTATAGTACCTGCACCAGGGTTCTTGGATACCACTGCAAGTTTCGCAGAGTCTTTGAACACATCAAATGGTAAGGGCGCTATCGCTCCGGCAAAGATGTTAGACAATGAGAAAGAAGGAATCGACAGTGATGTAATGACTTTCTTAAAGGATAACCCTAACCCAGATGATTCAGTTCTTCATAACTGGGCTAAAGAAAAGGGTTACGAAGTGGACGAGGTTGAAGAAGCTATCTACAAAATCGCCACTGCTCATGTTAATATGTCTGAAGCTGTAACTCCATCTGATTTAAAGCATGGAGAAGACCCAGATAGTGACTTCGATGAGAAAGAACTGAACAAAGGTATAAAAGTAGAGATGGAACACACTGACAGTGAGGAAATAGCAAAAGCTATTGCCAAAGCTCATCTGGCCGAAATACCCGACTATTATACTCGTTTGAAAAAGATGGAAGATGATGCTATGAAAGCTAAAGCTGAATCCATGATTGAAGAATTGGGCGAGGATGCCGTAAAGGAAATGCTGGAAAAGCCATAAAACAAACATTATTTTTAAATAGACAAGTAACAGAAAAACACAACAACGAGGTTGATACGCTATGAATACCAAAGAAAAATTGAGCAAAATCCTTCGTGAGCACAATGCTCTCAAGAAATCCGCAAATATGGAGGAGTCAAAGATGGCCAAAAAATTCAAAGAAAATGATGCCGATGTGGACTCTCAAGCACCTGCTTCTGCTCCAGTAGCTCCCGCTGATGGCACTGCTATGAAGACCGATGCTCCACAAAACGACGCAGAAATACAAAAAGAGAACGAAGCGACTGTTGATTCACAACAGAAGCCTTCAGATTCAGCTCCTGCTTCTGATGGAACACCTATGAGTCCTGACGCAAGTCAGAACAAGAAGGACATCCAAAAGGAAGGCACAGAGGAAGGCGATGAAGAACCTTCTGAAGAAGAACCTTCTGATGAACCTCAACCACCTATCGAAGAAAACGAAGATAGTGATGAGGACGACAAACTCGAAGAAGAGGTTGGCGACGAAGAAGAAGACAAAGCTCTTGACGAAAAATTCAAAGAGATGGAAGATGACATGGGCAAAGTTGTCGATGTGATTGAAGCTCTCAAGAATCAAGTTGACGAACTCGGCAAGAAAGTCACTGATATGGAGGAGAAATTCCGAAATCAGGCAGGCGAGGGCGAAGACGAAGAAGAGCCAATGGAACCAGTGAGTGAGAGTGCGATACTTTCAGGTGCTCTAATGGAATCCACTAAAGCTCCAGCAAGAAAAGAAAGCCTTGGGGATGCTGCAAAAGCAATCTTCAGATAGACGAGGTGTAAAGAACATGAAAACAAAATTCAAAGTAACCAATATTGAGCAAGCAAGGTTCGTCGAACACGGCACCGGACTTGCCGAGCAAGTTGGACAAAAACTTGCTGAAGCCATTGGGGCTAAAGCCAAACAAGGAGAAGCATGGGCAGGCAAAGCAGTTCGCCTCGCAGAAGCACATGGTATCCGCTTTAAAGAAGATGTAACCACATCTACTGCAAGCGGAGCATATGTCACTTTGCTCTCTACAACGCTATATTCAGCCGCAGTTGAAAACATCAAGAACATCCTCGAGCTCGTTTTCATTAACGATGACTTGAACCAAGCACAAGGCGGAAAGGGCGGATTCGGTGCTTACCAAATCCCAAGACTCCAGCCAACTGTCGCAGTGGAAGTCGCAGAGGGTGCAGTCGTAAACTTCTTCGATGAAGGAGTGGATGCAATCACTGTTACGCCAAGAAAGGTTGTCGCAGGTACCAAAATCACCTGGGAAATCATGAAGAGAGGTATGAATGACTTTGTTCGCTTCGTTCTTCAGAACGCAGCAGACGCAGTTACCAGAAAACTCGCTTCTGACATCGTGAACGGCCTATCTGCTGGCGCAGCTTTCAGTGCTGGTGGCGGAGTAACCTATGATAAGGTTATCGACGCACAAGTCAGTGTTGAGGGTGCAGCCTACGGCAACGGTACTCCTTACGGGTTCTTGACAACTCACCTTGTCTTGTCACCTGCTGCTTGGGGTATCCTTGCAAAGAGTGCTGATTGGAAATCCCATGTGTACTACGCAACCGTGCGACCTGGAGATGTCACTGTGAACATGCCAGTTATGAAGTTCAACACAATGGACATTGTTGTAACTCCATTCTTGACAGCAGCACAGGCACTTGTCCTTGACGCAAAGAAGGCAGCTATGCTTGTTCGTGAAGCAGACCTTGAAACCTTTGAAGGAGCTCTCCCTGGAGACCCCTACGACAGGCAAATCGTCGCACTCATGAGCTATGTTTTGGCTATCATCTACCCAAGCGCAATAGCAAAGATTACTGCATAAGTAATCAATTCTTTTTTTTCTTTTTTTCTTCTCTTTCTTGAAACAATATTTTTATATAGTAGAAGCTCTGAATCAAGTCATATCGTACATGTTGTGAGGTTACAGGAACCCGCAAGGGAGACCAAGGACACACACGGAGGAGACGAGAATGGTAAAACCAATTATAGTGACCGCAGATTGTGCGGCAAACGCTGTCGTAGCGAAAGATTTTCTTGAGGCTGACGGTGCAGGAGCTGTAAAAGCTTTTGACGGCACTGGTGTTGCGTTGGGTATTGCAGAAACCAACAAAGACATCGAGAACCGAGTAGGTTGCATCAAGCAAGGACTCATCAAGCTACCAACAACTGCTGCTGCGTATGCTTTCGGCGACCAAGTAGAATGGGCTGCTGGACAGACTGTTGCTGCTTACTCCGCAGGAGTAATCGTTGGCACTGCTGCTGAAAGCAAAACCACAACCAGTGGGGACAACTACCTGCTTGTTTATGTGAACTTCGCATAGACCGAGTAGAATCCATTTTTTATTTTTTTTCTTTATATGGAAAAGAAATACGACAAACCGAAAAGGTGATATGAACAATGGGAAAAATCGAAGTAAAATTACGAGAAGATTACAAAGGCGAATTCATAACGACTATCATAGGTAATGTGATAAAGAAAGACTGTTGGACAGAAGTTGAAGAAGACCAACCAGAAGTAGCTCAACTGCTCCGCAACGGCAACTCCCTCATGGTCAAAGGTATTGAAACCTTGCAAGAGAAAGTAATCCTCGACGATGTGCCTAAAAACACTATCAAAGAAGTGGCAGTCAAAGAAGTGATGGCTGAAAACGAAGCTGTCATTGAGAAACTCAAAGGGGAACCAAAGAATGACGAACTCGAACTTGAAGACAGCACGAATAACGCTTGAAACTTGGGCGAAGTTCATAGTGCCTGCCATTGAGGATAATCACAATAACACCATTATCTTCTATAAGACATTGAAAGACCTTGAGCTTATTAGGATTAGAACCTATATCTCCGGCTTTGAAGTAATGTCTTTTGTTTCTTTCCAGAAGCTTCGTGAATTGTACGAAGACAAGGAATTAGAGGTAGGTATAGAACAACCGCCAGAAACAAGCGAATCTGACCTTATGAACAAGTTTAACCAAGACTACTTGAATGCCCGTGGCATACCAGAGCTTGATTGAAGCATTATTTTTAAATAAGGTAGATACAACGAATATAGATAGAGTGAACTCGTAAGGAGGAAAAGAAGATGGAAGAAAACAAACCAGTAGAACCAGTTGAAGAGACAAAGTCAGAAGCACCGGCAGGCACTGACCCTGCAAAGCCAGATGTGATTAACCTATCGCACGGCAACATACAGACTATTCAAGTACAGTTGATAAACAACCTTGTTCAGAACACGAACAGGATGGTTATGCAACTTGAGAAGCTGACCGCACTACTGCAAAAGGAAAAGTAAGAGAGGTAAATCATGGCAAGTAACCCTTTTTGGCAAGACCCTAATCGAAACACGAGCCCGAGTCAGATTACTCAACGAGTGTTCGAGCCGGACGATGACCTCATAAGGGTTTCTGTTGTCAAACCTATCGAGCTTACTGTCGGTGATATTCAGATTGGTGCAGTCGAGATTAAGGACGGCGACACTGATACCCGAGCAGATGTGGAAACTATCGGTGCTTATGGTGCTCTTATGGTCTATGACCCTATTGAGTTCCAGAAAGCCAAAGTAAATATTTTTGGCTCTGCCATTGTTACCCCTGGCAACATCTTGAACCTTGCACAGTTCGTTGTTCCAGCGGGTAAAACTTTTACATTCAGCGGAGGAATTGTTGGAGGAGAACAAGAAGGAGAGTTCTACTTTGATATAGGGGGAGCAACCGTTGCTCTGGCTCGTAACTCCGGTTCTAATCGCACTATTCAGTTAAGGTTCCTTGAACCGCCCACTGCTGGTGCTGCTCAAATAATTAACCTCAAGGTTAAGAATATCGCTAACAAAACAAAACAGTACGAGGCGACTCTATCAGGATACACGCTTTAAGGATGGTGAAAGACTATGACATTACTCGCTGACAAGAAAAGGCTTTTGGAACTAAAGCAATATGAGCTTAATGTTCTCAAGCTTGAGACGAGACTCTTGGAACTCGACGAGGAGAAAATCCGTATCCAAGAAAACATCAAAGAACAAAAAGACAAGTTGAAAGAACTTGATACGGAGGAATAAAGATGGCAGATGATTTTGGACAAAGGATAGAAGGTCTCCACGCTCAAGGAGACACCCCTATTGCTACTGACAATCATATCGCTGTATTCGCACTCGATAGTTCCGGTGATTACGATTACTTGAACCTTGATGCGAGCGGTGCTTTGAGAGTTTCAGCAACGGACATAGATATAAGGGATTTGACCCAAGCAACTGATAGCGTGGCTATCGGTGATGGAACAACTCTCGTGACAGTCAACGCAGATAACGGGCTTGAAGTTCATGTGAACAACACCCTCACAGTACAAGCTACTGATTTCGACATTAGAGACTTGACTCATGTATCTGACAGCATTAAGATTGGTGACGGCACTGATTTCCTTGCTATTGAAAGTGATGGAAGTATCAATGTCAACGCAAATATCGGAGCAACCGACAGCGTGTATGATTATGGAAGTGCTAACCTTGTGAAAGACACCGAGACCACTGTCGTAACAGAATCACCATCAGTTGATACCTTGTACGCAGGAGTAATGGTTTCCGGCGCAGGATACTGCGAATGGGCTGTTAAATTCGGCACCACATCAAGCGAAGCAATAATCCTCAAGTTTTGGACTACTCCAAGCAACCCAACATACTATGTTGACTTGCCAGATTACTTGACTGTATCATCTGGAGAGACAATCCTTGTAACAGGAACCAACAGAGAAAAAGGAGCAAGTCCAAGTAGTGACTTCACAGGACACGCTTCACTCATCAACAAGGCATAAGTCCTATGTTGGAGTACAGCTACAAGGTTGAAGTTAAGCAACTTGAAACAAAAATCAAGAAACTCGAACTCGACCTAATAAAGAGACCGGACAACGAACGAGCCAAGAGGAAACTCAAGGAAGCTCGTGATGAGTTATCATGGTTTCAACAAAGAATAGACCAAGGGCTTGACCCAGGTGTGAGAGTGTTATGAATGGCAGGACGAAGAACTCAAGATATAACTATTTGGGATGAAGAATCAGATAGAGGTGCCAATGTTCTCTACGATGACGAGAACGATGTTAATAGACTCGCAGTAGATGCTCTCACTTCCAGTATTGACTTTCAGAAGGTTGGTCTTGGTTTGTTATTCAATGTTAATGCTCACGAACCGCTTTTAGCAAAGAGCAAAGAAATGAGTGTTATAATTCAGACAGGCAGTCTTGATGTTCACATGACTTGGTCTTACTATCTCGCACTACAAGGATACTTCAGATTCATAGAAGGAGCAACTTATGTTCCAACAGCAGTTGCTCTCACTCCTTATAACAGGAACAGACAAAGTTTGAACACTGCATTAACAACCTTTCTACAAGGAGATGAACTGAATTACACAGGTGGCACTATAATTGTTGATGGTGATTTCGGTGCTAACGGTGGTATCAAAAGCGCTGGTGGTGGAACAAGTGCTGAAGTATGGATTCTGAAAAGGAACACTACTTATGTCTTGACTCTTGGCAGCGACACACCAAGTAACAAATCAATAATTAACATTATTTTCTACGAGGTGGATTTAAGTGCTTGATGAAATAAACATAGAGAGCTGGACTGATTTCAAATCATTGATTAGTATTAAATCAGGCGTGATGCAGTACCAAACACAAGGTTCTGATTATGTTATCTGGTTCATGGAAGGAAACATCAGATACACTCATGCTATCTCAATTACATCTCCAGCTAACACTGACCAGACTGACTTTGAAAATAACTACAAGGATGACTGTAACAAGCCAGTGTTTATCGGAGAAGACGAGATAATACATGAACTCGTATTAAGGGATACCGACGACCACATCAGTAATGTTTCTGATAATAGGGGAGCAATTCCGAAGACAGTCGTTATCTATAATGAAACAGACCAAGACATCACAGTTCAGCTTCAAGGAGATAGGGACTCCGACTTCGATGTTGCGATGGACATGGGAAATCCTTTTGTTATTGACGCAGGCACTCATGATTACGCAACTATCAGTGATTACTTGCCTTATTTGAGAGTAAAGATAACAGCGAGCACGGCACCGACATCAGGAACAGTTGATGCTTACATAATGAGGGTGAAATCATAATGGCAGTCAATTTAAACAATCCAGTAGTAGTAACTTCTGACCGTGAAAGAGGCCGAGAAGTAGGAAGGGAATTCATACCTGCTGATGGTAATAGAAGTAAGTTTTACCAAGCAGGTTCAGTAGAAGAAGCAAAACGACTAATTCTTCAAGACATTCATTTCTGTGGTGTGAACAGGGAAGCAGGCACTTTCATTGAAGTAATGCTTCAGTTCGAGCACAAAGTCGATGATTGGGTAACTATTTGTCGAATACGATTAGTTGGAGAGTCAAGCGACCATGTTTCAATTAATTTTTCAGGAGAAGTCTCAAGTTACAAGTCAATAGGAGACACGGGATTATTGAGGTTTCAGAAAGAGGACGGAGATAGCACGGATTACACTTTCAATGCCTTTGTTGTTGGGAGGGAAGTGAGTAAGCTTGAATAAAGCCGGTAAGTTACTATGGCAGAGACTGACGAGTTGTGGGTTTGGAAATACCAAGCCGAAGTCACTAAAGTCATAGATGAAGTAACGGTTAAAGCGATGGTTGACCTTGGTTTCAATGAAATGAAGGAACTGACCTTTACACTCTACGGTATCACAGTGCCCAAGACCCTATCGCAAAGCGAGAAGGGAACCAAGTCTGCGATGGCTCGTAAAGCTCACAGATGGCTCTCCAAACGGCTTAAAGGAGAGACGGTTACTCTTTACTCAAGAAAACAAGATAAGCTCTCTAACGGGCTTTATTTTGCGTCTATTGAGCACGACGATGAGGTCATTAACGAAGTAATGATTAAGGAAGGATTCGCCAAGACAATCCTATAAGCATTATTTTTAAATAGCCAAATGATGATGAAGGTGATAAGATGGTACGAAAAATCATAGCTGACAACCCCGACCTAACAAAGAACGAGGTTTCACTCTTAAACGAAGAAGCACAAGTTGGTGCAACAACCTTTAAGGTACAGAATAGCATTAACTTTTTTACTGATGACTATGTACTCATAGGTTTGCCTGGTGCTGAACAAGCAGAAGTACGACAAGTAAGTTCTGTTCCTGACGCTGACAGCATAGTAATCACTACTGCTTCTAATTTCGCACATCAGTACGAAGAGCCAGTCATAAAACTATCATGGAATCAGCTCCGAGTGTACAAAAGCACCGACCAAGGAGTCAGTTTCGCCTTGCTGGACACGGTCAGTATAGATTACAATTCTCCAACGAGCACAACAGAGTACCAAGATGATGCAGGAGTAGAAACCGATTACTACCAGTTCACATTTTACAATAGCGAAACAACCACTGAAACTGACAGAAGCGGTAACATCACAGACACGAAGATACATGGATACATCACAGTAGAGGAATTCAAAGCGCAGACAGGTGTCAAAGTCCATGATTCATTATTGCAAGAGGCAATTATTTGGGGTGCGAACCAGTTGAAGCGTGAATTGTACAGTCCATGCGTTTATGCTTCCAAAGAACAGAAGAACGAACATTTCATTCCTCTTGATGGAAGATTGACCTTCGCTGATGCGGATTTATCGAATACTCCAATAGATGCTCATGATTTTTACGCTTATGAGGAAGCTCCTTCATTGAACAACATTCCTGGTGCAAGGACTGATAGGACTGCGAACATTACAGGTATAGATATTGACCGTAGGGTTTTGTCCTTTGACGCAGTTTACCCAGCAAACTCTGCTAACCAATTAGTTGTGATTTTCCACTCTACTTGGGAGAAGTTAAGGTTTGATGACACCCCTATGACCATAGCTGGCCGTATAAGGTACATGAATATCACTCTGAAGAGACTTAATCGTTTATTCGCTGTTCAGTATGTGTTTGAGAATGTGCCTTTCCACACGCTCCAACGAGGTGTAAGTAACTGGACGCTCAACGGTGTCAGTGTTCCCTTTGATTACGATGTCATGCAGAAAGTGCAAGAAGACACGAGAAAGAAAATCTACCAGTTGATAACTGATGTCGAGCCAGTGTACACGAAGTACACGAGCTTCAGAATCCCACCTGCAAAAAGTAACCGTGCAGTACTTGGAGATTTCGTGAGCTCGCTCAATTACGACTACCCTATGAGTAAGTGGGGGGTGCGTTTCCAGTGAAAGACCACTACAATGAATTCCTTGGATTGATTGAAAAGCTCGAGAAAGCTTGGGCTAACAACAACATCAATGAGTTCATGAACACCACTCACAGAATGAATGTTTGCTTCAGTAGCAAGCTTCAGGAAGTCATTGACTCCAAAGAAATTACCGTAACGATTGATGTCACCGAAAGAAAGGCCGAGGAAACATTCCTCAAGCTGAACGAGCAACTCGCAAACACTATCAAAGAGCGCATGGAGCTCGAAGACGAAGTTGAAGCTCTTGCTCACATGGAACACAAGTTGAGATTACAAAATGAAAGCAACAATAACTCTTGAGGGCGTGACTTATGTCAACATGCCTGACTTAATAGCAGGCGATGTAGGCAAGATACTGTCATTCGCAGTGAAGCTTGACTCCGATGTAGCAGTCGATTTGACCGGCGCAACCGTCATTTTCAAGACCAAGAAACTTAACGAGCCAAATAACAAGATAGAAGCTCCTTGCGTTATCACCGGCGCAGGCACTGGCATTTGTGAATACACGACACTTGCCGCTGACCTTGACGATAGCGGTGTTTATGATGCAGAGATACAGATAACCATAGCAGGTGTTATCAATTCAGCAAAGCTTGGACGCTTCGTTATATGGCAAGACTTGCCTTGAAATCACATTCACAATGGCATTTGACTACTATGACATGGACACTAAAGTCCCAGATGTCGGCATAGACCGATTGAGGGAAGATTTCCAGCTCGTGTTTGAGCGGAACGCAGTAGATGTATTACTCATTAAAACAAGAAAAGACCTTGATGTTCAAGAGGGTGCTGATTTGTATGAGACTCGTACCCCTATGCGTCTTTATAAGAAACTGATTAAGATGTTCATAAATGCCGGTACTACTAATGCGTACAGGTGGAGAGAACAAGGTATTGTGACGAATGATTCTATGTTCCATGCTTTTGCAGAGCACAACGCTGATATTGACAATGACGATGTAATTCAATTTGTGAGAACCACAAATATAGCAGGTTATCAGGTTGACAGAGGAACCCAGTTTCGGGTGTCCACTCACAACGAACCGTTCTATAAGGGTCAGTTCGCTTGGCAAGAGTTCGACTTAAAAAGGATTGATAAGGAGAATATCTACCGAGAGGACAAGTACTGATGACACTCATTCCGGCGCAAGTATTGGATAAGGCCATAGAGCATGGTTTGAAAGAAGTCTATCTTCAGGAGCTCATAGCTGCGACTCCGAAGAAAACTCGTTTTACAAGTGAGCAGTGGCGACTTATAAAGAGAAATCCTTTTAATTATGTTATCGAGAACACTGCCAGCGTTGGTGGTAAGCACGGCACTAAAGAATGGAACATTGTCCAGTTGCTTGAATTCGGAACGAGTCCTCACACGATTGTTCCGAGGAATAAGAAAGCTCTCCATTGGGAAGATGGTAGTAAGGACATATTCGCCAAGAAGGTTCAGCACCCTGGCTTCAAAGCAAGATTGTTCGTGAAAAGGACTCTTGAAAGGCCTGACCTTGCCCAGAGATTTGAACGGTTCGTAGATTCGCACATCAGAAGACAGCTCGGCATTTGAAATAAATATTTTTAAATAGGTAGAGCTCCAGAAGTAGGATAAACAAACATTACGGACACTAAAGACTGTGTCTGTGACCACTCGTAAGAACTCGAGGTCAAGCAACATGCCAATAGACTATACTACAAAGAACATTTACTTTGAACCTCTTAATTTAATCTATGATATTCTCAACAAGTATGTTCCTGATATAAACGATGTTCGCCTTAATCGTGACAAGGAAGGACAGAGGAAGTGGATTTTCCCAAGTTACCCCGAGAGTAATGATGAGAATTACCCTCGAATAGCAGTTATGCAAGGAAGAGCGTACCATGTTGATTGGACTCCTCTCCAGCTTGAGACGACCATACTCAATGTGAACGACCAGACTTTCTATGATGTGTACAGTAACCTTGTTACACTGCCCGTCACTATCGGTATCTTCGTGAAGAAGACCAAAGACAAGGCTTTTCAAGTGACAGATTACGACGGCACCCGAAGATATGTTCAGAACGGAGCTCAAGTACTCTGGCTCATGGATAGAGCTATGAAAGCAATTCTCGCTCACAGAAGCGTGTTTATCCAGAAAGGTATAGACATGACTATAATCGACCAAGATGCTCCTTTTGAAGATAACGATTTCCTCTGGGCTGGTATGATAAGTCTTGAGCTCGTGTACCTTAACAGATGGACGACCGAGTTCTTTGACGGTGGAACCGCCGGAGATAACACACTTATAAGTACTGCTGACCTTGGAGGAGACCTTCAGGATAGCAACATTACAGTAATCCCAAAGGGAGATTGTAACAAAACTCCAGTATTACCTGGTGATTGAGGATGGTATTTATGGCACAAAGCAAAAAGAAAAAATATGAGGATGAGGAATTTGATACTCCTAAAGATGAGCCGAAAGCAGAGATAGCTATGGCTCCAAAGAAAAGCGTAATGCTAAAAGCTTCGGAATGGGCACTGTCGGACGCTGACAGGCCAGACCCACACCTTTTTAGTTGGTGGGATAAGAAAGGCGTGATGGCCAAAGAAAAGTACGAAGAAATCAAACAACAAGTATTTAGGAAGAAGTAATCGAGGTAAAAGAAAATGGCACAACTACGACCAAGAGTCAATATTGATGTCCGTGAAGCGATTACTCTCCAAGCAGCCGCAGGGCCAGGTATTGTAGCATTGATAGGAACCGCAACATGGGGAGAATTAAATGCTGTCAAAACCTTCACGAGCTTTGCTGGAGCACTGGATGAGTTTAAGGACGACAAGTCCGGCACAACGGACACCATCAGTATTGTTAAAGGTCTCGACCTTTTGTACCGAGATGGAGCAGGAACAGTCAAAGTTATCAGAATTGGTGACGGCGACCAAGCAAAATCTGAAAGACCCTTTGCGGGTAACAGCGGTGCAGAGTCAGGCGTGTTGACTTTTAGCGGTAAGTACTTTGGTACCTACGGAGATAACATTTCCGTGGTCATTACTGCTAATTCCAACGCACCTGCAAGTAGAGACTTGCAAGTAACTGATGGACAAACGCTTGAACTGTTTAACAACAATGGTTCAGGATACGCAACGAACGAAGCTATTGCGACAGCAATCAATGGTGTTAGCACACTGGTAACAGTAGCAGTCAAGGCAGGAAGCGAAACAGCGAACATCGTTGACATAGCAACCGCAACCTATCTCACTGGCGGAGACGACGGAGAGAACGGCTTGATTGCGAGTGATTACACAGATGCTTTCGACAATGTCTTGTATCAAGAGGATTTCGATGTTCTGGTTCTTCCAGGCGGAGATAGTCTTGAAGCGAGCGACGCTTTTCAGAGTACCATTGTGGGAAAGCTCAACACTCGGGCTACGGCCGAAGATAAGTACGCTATCTTCATGAGTGGTATCGCAAAAGATGAGACAATCGCAACTGCGCAAGCAAGAACAGCAAGTGGAGCTCGACTTTCTATTGTCGCTCCTAATGTCAAGTACACCCAAAGGATTGACGGCACACAGTTAGTCTTGAACGGTAGTTATCTTGCATGCAGTTACGCAGGAAAGACTGTCGGAGCTATTGTTAGCATAAGCCCAACGCACAAAATCCTTTCACTTGAAGGATTAAGTGTGGACACCTCTTCAGGAAGAGAATACTATAACAACGGAGAACAAGAAACTCTGCTTGGTAGTAGAATCGTTCCTATCAGCAACATTCAAGGAAGCTTGATGGCTGCAAGGGGTGTCACGAGGGAAGCTGACACAACGAGCGTGTTTTTCGAGGTGAACATCGTCAGAATTGTTGATTATGTCAAAGCGCAAGCGCAGAGGCTACTCAACGGTTTCATCGGCGACCCGAACCTTGAAAGAGTGCGTGTCATCATTTCAAAAGAGATTGATGGCATTCTCGAGCAAGACAAGCTTGACGAAATAATTGTCGCATACCAGCCAACGATAGTAGATTGCGGAACGAGTCCTGATACAGTTGTGGTGAACATGACTATTCAGCCAACATTCGCAATAAACTTCATCAATGTCACTTTGACATTGTCGAGAGTGGGCGCATGAGGTGATGAAGAATGGTGAACCAAAGAATTAGTGTAAAGGACATCATTATCAGCGTCAATGGAACCATAATCGGCGGTGCAGAAGAACTGACGATGAGCGTTGCGGCTGATAACGAGGAAGCATTCGAGGCAGGCAATTATTTCCCAGTGGAGATAGTTGACGGTAAGAAGCATATCACGGGAAGCATTACGAGGGCTTGGATTGACAATGACCTCTTGAACATGTTGTTCCCACCAGACACAGGTGTTTGGGAGAGCTTTACCATTACTGGAAATGTTGTGAGTGGAAAGTCACCACAAAGGACAGCCACTGTAACTGGTGCGAAGTTTGATAGCTTTGACATCAACAGTCTATCCCTTGATGGTTATGCAAAGAACGCACTTCCATTCAAAGCATTGAACTGGAAACTCGCATAAGCTACCAATTTATTTTTTATTTTTTTTTAATTTCAACAAATGGAAAACAAAGGGTGAACCTACAATGAGAGAACTGACTTATGTCAAAAAAACCAAAATCAAGAAAGTATATCAGATGACTGATGAAGAATTCCGCAAAGGAGCATGGTGCAAAGACATCAAGATTGTTCCCGAAGGGGAGATGGTAGAGCTAACCTATACTGCTCGAAACGGAATTCTCATAGTACACAACACACAAGACCTAAAGGTCAAGAGCGTCAAGGAAACCGAAAAGGAAACCGAGAAGGAGATGATTGACAATGACTGAAGAAAAAAAGTTACCCGACTTTATTGAGTTGCTTGATAACGGCAACTTGAAGGTCACAACGAAAGAAGGAGTCTTCGTGATTGAAGAACCAACAGGAGAGACATTCGACAATGTCGAGAGGATAGCTCAAAACATTCCTCAACTCACTGACTTCATGAAGACACTCATGCTATTGAGTAAATCAATGAAACCCAGCATACCGGAAGGAGAGCTGAAAGCCAAGTACAAGATTTCGACCTTGATGAGGCTTGTCAACGCTTTCAAGCTGTATGTTGACGAGGAACAAAGTTTTTTGTTAATTACCGAACCAGAATCGAAGAGTCCAACTGGGAAGGTATCAAGTGCAGAGTCGGACTCCGATTTAACAAAACCCCAAACGAACTAAAGAAACTCACAGTTGCCGAAGTTATGGAAGCATACGCTTGGTGGCTGTACGAGAACGACGAAAAGAAATCACAAATAGAGGAACTCGAGAACAACTAAAATGGGAAAAACATTCGACATCAATTTCGATTTTGGAAACGCAGTTAATGACTTGGCCAATATTAACAAGTCAGCAGTTGAACTCCAAAAGAATCTGAAAGAAACGAGCTTCGTGGTAAACCTTGATTTGAACAAGGCACTTCAGAAGACTGATGAAGAATTAGCCCGTATTGAACAAAGAAGTTTCGATGATGTGCTTTCAGGCCCAGCCGGTATCCTTTCAAAGATGATAGGTGATATACCTGTTCTTGGTCGTTTCCTCGCACCTTTGTTCAGGAACCCAGTAGATAACCTTAATCGTATGAACAAGAGTATGATGGTGTTTAACGACAGCATGAGACGATTGGGTGGTCTTGATGGCTTCAAGAAGAAGGTTGGAGAGTTGTTCAAGAGTTTCTCCAGCAACACAAATCTGTTCACGACAAATCTTATTGGAAGTATGAAGGGCGCCTTCGGATTGATAAAGGGAGGGGGAGCTGCTGCATTCAAGGCAATTATTCCCAGCATTACCGCTATTGGAGCTGCTTTAGGCCCAATTCTTGCTGTGATTGCTGGAATAGTCGCAGCAGTTTTCACTATGAAGCAGATATGGAAATTCAACATTGGTGGCATACAGACTGAAGTGTACGCTCTCGTCGGCCTCATCAGAGACCAGTTAGGAACGAGCCTTGTTGCATTCCAGAAGCTCTTGCAGAAGTTAAGCCCTGTGTTCAAGTTAGTGTTCCAGCCGTTCTTTCACGCATTGAAAGGCATAGTAACCATACTCGGCGCAGTTCTTAAAGGTGTTATGACAATACTCGACCCTATCATTTCAGTGATTGGAGAAATAGCAGCCCCGTTCGCAGAGCTTCAAGGAGAAGCCATGGGTAGTATTAACATCTTTAAGATACTGGGCGATGTCATAGGAGTTGTTGCTAAAATCATAGCTTTTGCTTTGAAGGTAGCTCTCACTCCATTAAGATTATTAGCCAAAGGAATAGCATGGCTCGTAGAACTTGGTAAGAAACTCGGCGGTGCTTTCATGAAACTGCCT
>Ga0307376_10002594_pt1 | contig 17565 bp, 22 predicted proteins | sample TR2MG_FD_202536 | JGI IMG/M metagenome (GOLD analysis project Ga0307376, IMG submission 202536) | Soil microbial communities from Risofladan, Vaasa, Finland - TR-2 | ecosystem: Environmental > Terrestrial > Soil > Coastal area > Acid sulfate soil | place: Finland: Risofladan, Vaasa | collected...
TTAGGTGGTGAAATAGAAGCATTACGAAATCGAAAAGCAGCATTAGAAGATTTAATTAAACGCCAAGAATATCAAGCAGCATTAGAAGAGGACATAAAGGCACGACGAAGGAAAGCGCTACAAGATGAAATAGATAGAGCAACAGAATTACAAGAATATCTAAAAGAAGTTCAGGAAGCTTATGCAAAAACAAAAGAAGGTCAGAGGGAAGCACTGGAAGCTGCGATAGCGCATTGGGAAGGCCATTTAAAAACCGCGAAAGTGACGGCTCCGGAAATTATAGCGATTATTGCTGCCTTGAAAAAAGACTTGGCAGATATGGATGTTACAGGGGAAGGCAAAGATCCATGGTCCGAACGGGTTAAATCCATGAATGCCGCAACAGAGGCGGCATTGGAATATTATAATTTGCGACAAGAGGCACTATTGGTAGCCGAGCGAGAAAGGGCGGCGATAGCAGCAGAGTTGGCAGCTAGGGAGTCTTTGCTGGATCTCGGTGCAACTGCTCTCGAGGCGGTGCAGGCATCTACTCAAGCACATAACGAACGACATGCGATTATCATGCAGAATCTAGCCGAAGAGCGAGATGCAGTCGATGAGACAAAAGAAAAGTACCGGGAATTAACCGAGCAGCAAGAACAGATGGCCGCCATAGCCACTGCTGCATTTACGGCTTTCGGCCAGGCTTTTGCCGATACCGCCATATCGTGTGGGGAAATATTCAAAGAGGCGATGAAAGCGGGTGTCGCTTCGGCGGTACAATCCCTGGCTATGTTGGCTATGGCCGAAGCAGGTATCGCGCTTGCTCAACTTAACTTCGCAAAAGCCGCTGCCCTATTCGCTGCTGGTACTTTCGCATTCGCGGCCGCCGCCGGGATCCGGGCACTCGGCGCTGGCGGTATTGTCACCTCCCCCACCGCTGCGCTCATCGGTGAGCGGGGTCCGGAGGCGGTGATTCCCTTAAGCAAGGCTGGGATGATGGGTGGAATTACGCTCCATGTCCATGGCTCGCTTATCACCGAGGGGGACCTGCTGCGGGCGATTGAATCGCGGGTGATGGGGAGGCTGACCCGTGTCTATTAAAGCTATCGCCGACGCCTGGAAAGCTGATCTCAAAACCTTTCCTTCAGATGAGCGGGTTTACCTTGATTCCCGGAAAGAAATCTACCCGCCGTTCGGAAGCGATCTGACCTACACTCTCGTTTCTTCTACTCCCACCCAGCCGGGCTCTCATAACCTCACCGGTGGGAATGCCTATTATATGCTTGAACTTACCGACCCGGTTACGGTGAGAGCAAGGGTATATCCCAATTTTGCTTATAATATTGGTTCTAATCAAAATATATGGTCATGGTATATCGACGCTACTCATAGATTGGATTTACGATATGCTGATGATACGGCACAGCATAGATATATTGTTGGATGGATAGATGGGGGATCGGAGCGTTGGCTATATGGCCCCCAGTATTCTGATAATTCACATCAAGCATGGACAGATATTGATGTAGTAATAGACTTTGCCAACAGTCAGGCCACTTTATATATTGACCGTGTGGCCGTCGATCCATCCTGGAGCGGTTCACCCGATGCCAAGGGGATGAACTATCCTTTATTGGAAATACGTTCATTTGCTGGGAGTGAGGGTGATTACAAGATAAACCATGTCCGTGTCTTTCCCTCCCTGGAAGCTACTGCCACCCAAGTAGCAAACGATTATAAAGATGTTAAGAACGAAGAGATAATCTGGCATTTCAACGGCGAGGGATGCGGGCGAACCCGATGTAACATAACCCGGTTCGTTGCTGGCATTTATAGCAATAAGCAGATAGAAGATCCGGTAACTGCACAGCAGGGTGCAAACGAGCTGCGCCTGCAGCTATTCAACAAGGCGGGCGAGTTCAGTGATGACCAGTACGCTGCTTTCGATCCGACCGCCGATGCTTTCAACGGCCTTGTCACCCAGAAATATCTGCAAGAGCGCTGCAGGATAGAAGCAGAGACCTGGTATAGTAACAGTTATGAGTTGTTTTTCACCGGGTTACTAGATGAAAATCGGTTCAAGCGGCGCACTCCCGCTGACACGGATGGGATTTCAAGAGTAGACCTGAATGCCGAGGACATGATTTCCATTATCGGCCGCAAGTTCAAGCGATCGGCGCAGGCTTTCGAAGACAAGAAGCTATCAGATGCAACCGAGGCGAATAGTCTCATACATTTAATCACCCGGCTTGCAACGAAAGATGATATCTATAATTTCGCATCCAACTCTTCTTTTGAGAATGATACGATAGGCAATAGTTGGTTACTGGGGGGAACATCAAGCAGCAAGGCATTGACAAGAGAATCAGGGGGATTGTTTGGAAGTTATGAAGCGCAATTAGTTAATGGAGATTCACCCAATAATGCTTTTGCTTATCAAACAGTAACTTTTACGGGAATCAAAAAGCTTAATGTTGGGGAAACCTATACATTTTTTATTTGGCTAAAATGTGCTGATGCGTGTAGTTATATAATTCATCTTGCTGAGCGTGATTCAAGTGTTCAAACCGGTTCTAGCCAAACAACATATATTATTTCTGGTGGTGAAGGATGGGATTTATGGGCTGTTTCTCATACTATTATCGATTCTACTAGTGATAGATTGCGAATGTATATTCGCATAGATGATGATGTCACCCTATCCATGGATGGTGCCATGCTCATTCAAAACGATAGGGCTATCAACTGGTTTATTCTAAACAACAATGATGGTGTAGACGGTGTGGAGAGTGCCGACGATGCGGATTCCGATTCTTATGATACCATCGGCTTTGATTGCGATGCGGTAAACGTCACCCATCCCTGGGCGCTCGTACCGCGGGACACCCCGATCTGGGATCACCTGAAGGATCTCGGCGATGCCTGCGGGAATATGTATCTCGGGCTGGATGAATGCGGCACTCTGAAGCTGCGGGCGAAGCTGAAAACCGGGTATTCTGATCCTTCTTCTCTTGAAACCATCACGGCCGTGCGGAGCATAGAAACAAATATCGTCGCAGCACAAGCCAACAAATTGGTCGGTCACGGTGTCATGATCAAGAAACTCACTAATGTTGTCGCCATGTGGATGGCCGAAGCTGAAGGTGCTTTCGATAAAGCTACCGGGTCGAGCAAGATGATCAGCGAGGAAGTGGCAAACGGAGCCTACTGGCCGGACGATCAGCCGGCCGGCGATCCAAGAGGCGAGACCTGGGCGATGTACGGGAAGGTGACATAATGAATTTCCGTATGCCGGGTCTTAATATGGGGGCGGGCCTATCACATGCATTAACTCAATTCTGGGGTGCTCTTCTCGGTGATAAATACAAAGCCAACAAGGATGGAGAAGAGATCGTCGGTATCGTGGATCCTTTGATGATATGGGCGGGCTGGACGGGTGCTGACAATAGCACCGACGATGCGGGAAATAGCGGATTGAGCTTGAGCGCTTTCGATACGACCTCCCGTGCCGACTCGGCAAGGATACGATTGATCAATAGCAGTGGGGTGGCAAAGACCATTATAGGTTGTGTTATTCGGGGCAAGCCGGTACTCCGCTATTCCGGCGATCATGGCCGTATCCATGACAGCCTAATCGATTATGACGATATTATCCGGAACGGCGAAAAGAAGTTTGAGTTTGGCAACAACTATGTCTGCCTTCGGTCACAGCTTGAATCACTCGCGGACTGGCACTGGAAGAATCTCACGACAAAGCGCCACATCTATGGTGTCGAGATCCCGGGGCGATGTTATTGGTACTCACCCGGTGAATGGTACACGCTGACTATCAGCGACGTGAAAGGCGCGGAAGTACTCGATGGTGTCGTTGTTGAGTGCTGCCAGGTCAAGGTAGAGAGCCAGACCGGTGAGCTGGGGAGGTCTGTTATCGTCTTCCGCGAAGTGTATCCAAGTTGGGTAAACGACATCAATGCGGTATCTCACTTTCTGTCAGGCGGTGACCCAGCTGCCGCGCTTAACTTTGATCGAGTTAAGATAGCCTCTTCCACATACTTGAGGGCTGCTGATTACTATTGCGATGGTACAGCGGATGAAGTCCAGATCAACGCGGCGATAGTCTATCTCACAGGCCTAGGCGGGGGAATCCCAGAGCTGACAGAAGGGCTGTTTGTGACTGCCGCTGCAATCGCACCAGCTGATAATATAGGAATTACTGGGCATGGATGGAACACTGTTATTGAAAAAAATGGCGATTACCATGGTATTTATTTAGTTGGTTCTGGTGGTAGTGAATATACTAATATTTATTTAGGTAATTTTAGAATAAAAAAGGATGCCGGCGATACTAATACAGTATCCCTAATAAGACTAGAATATGTTGACAATCTTACAATCGATCATGTTATGGCGGACGGTGGGCGATATGATTGTTGCTATCTAAATCAATGTGATAATCCAACAGTATTTAATTCAAGTTTTGTCAACGGTGGGGCTAACGGATTACAAATAAAAAATACGGCGGATAATGCGAGCTCAGCTAAAGTCTTTGGCAATTATTTTTATAATAACGCTGATGCAGGTTTCGTGTGTTCTAATTTAGAACATGCTGCTATTTACGGAAACGTTGCTGAAGCGAATACGGATTACGGATTTGCTTTGAATGCAATAAAGTTTTGTACTGTTTCTGATAACATATTAGTTGACAACGGGGATGGTGACCTGAATGAAGGCGGGATTAATTTATATAATACTTCTCTCGATAATATTTTTACAGGTAATGTATTTGAGGGAAATAATCCAAATGGATTTTATATACAAGTTGGCAGCGATGGGAATGTTTTCACGGGAAATCGCGCGACTGCAAATACAACTGCAAATTTAAATGATAATGGAACAAATATCGACAGCGGGAACGACTGGACATAGGAGAGAACATGGAAACGTACAGCTTTTATTTTAGGGAATATGCGAACGCAGAACATACGCAAATATCTCGTGTCGATGGAGAAGGGAATACTCACATCGTCACAATGAGCCAACCCAACATGCTGATCATCGCAGGGGATGGCACCCAACTCTTGAATGCAATTGTGAAATTGGCAGCTTATGGATTAGCGAAGATACAGTATATGCATCCGGCAGAGAACGAAGTAGCAGAGGTAATTATACCGCCTGGAGGTTAACATCATGCCTAATGGAATGACACAAGAACAGATGGTCGAAAAAATCTTTGATGATATCAAGGATGCCAGTGATGGCCGGAAGAGATTGCACGACAAGATAGATGTTATCACTTCCGAGATGATGACAAAGACTGAATGCCAAACAATCCGCAAAGGTGCCGGCGATAGAAAAGATAAAGTGTTGATGCGGCTCAAGGATCTTGTTCTGCTGGCTGCGGCAATCGCTGGATTCTTATGGGGATCCGGGATTATCTCGAGGGGTGGAAAGTGATCTTACAAAGAGATCCAAGACTGAATGCGGCGATACACAAATACGGATGCTACATGATGAGCATTCTTTTCCTCTGCAATAAATACAAAAATGTCGAACTTTCCACAGGAGATATCAATGATCTATATATTCTTTTCATCGATTCTAAGTACATGGATGAAAACTGTTTTATCAACGATCCGGCATCTATCTTTGGTTTTATGGGCTTACAAGTATATTTCTATGACCGTCATGATCCGCCAAACTATATATGCAGTAAAGATGAGATCGAGATACTTCGATTCCAATATATCAAATGGAAACATTTTGTGGCGGGTGACGGGGCAAGCCATGTTGCCTACGATCCTTACGGCACAAGCAAGGCAGTTCGATTAGGCGAATTGAAAGATAAACGGATCTTCAAGATCCAGAAATGATTAGGAGGAGCGTATGCTCAAGAAAGTTCTGCTAGGAATCGGTGTTGTAGCGCTGGCCGGGGCGGTTGTACTCGGCGCTACTGCAGAAGAGGTCAGTACCGTTGCGACTCTTGCTATCGGTTTCGCCGGAGCAATCGTGGCGGTTATCGGCATCTTCAAAAAGGAAGCATAGTAAGAGCCGGGGGACTCTCTTCCCCCATTCTTTTAGGAGACTAAAATGGGATTTTTTGCGAATCTATTCAAACCGAAAGCGGATACAGTAACGGGCGTTGTGACTTCCGTTGGCACATTGGCGAAGGATCTGCGGACGGCTATCACCGGAGATATCCCGGCAGAGATGCGGGCAGAGCTCTTGGGGAAAACGCTGGACATCACCACCAAACTGATCGAGGTGCAGTCAAACGTGATCGTAGCAGAAGCCGGAGGCAAGAGCTGGCTGCAGCGCAACTGGCGGCCCGTCACGATGATGGTTTTCCTTGTGCTCGTGATCCTTGACTCCTTCGCTTGGCTGCCGAACAAGCTGGCGCCGCAAGCCTGGACCTTGCTGTCGATCGGTCTCGGCGGCTACGTCGTTGGCCGGAGCGCTGAAAAAGTTGTAGATAAATTGAAAATTAATTAACTGGGAGGTTAAAAATGGCCTATTTGAGTGACGCACTATTGGATCTGGCTTTGCAAGAGATCGAAGATTCTGCCAGTCAGCTGAACATCTGCAATGACGAACCGGCGACCTACGCTGCAGCAACAACCACATATTTCCTTGGCGATGCAACAATTCTCACCTATACCGGTCCGGCGAACGGCGATACCAGCGGTCGGAAGACTACGGTAGACGCAATAACAGATGGTAGTGTCTTAACGACCGGAACAGCTCTCGCTTGGGCGCTTACAGATGGCAGCACTACTCTGTATGCAGCCGGATCGCTTACGACAAGTCAAGTAGTAACCGCTGGGAACGTATTTACATTGACGGCTTTCGACATAGAAATCCCGGATGCCGAGTAAGGAATTCGAAATGAAAAAAATATTACTCATTGTTCTGATGGTGCTTGTGGTAGGCGTGACCGCCTGCGGGCAAACGGTGTATTACAAGAACGAGGCGACGCTCCAGTGGGATGCGGTGACGACCGACGCAGATGGCAATCCTTTGTTGCCGACCGACACGCTGACCTATGAGGTCTATATCTACGACTACAATGTCGGGGTCGCCGATCCGCAATCTATCGGAGATCTGACGTTTATCGCGGGTACGCCGCTTCTCGAGCAGTTGATTGTGTTCCCCTACCGTACCACCTGGGCGGCAGGAGTAAGAACGAAGCTCGTTGATGGGGACGCGAATATCACCTGCAGCCCGCTTGCCTGGAGCTACATACCGGAGGATGCGGACATTGTGTCCGGCCCTTTTTTGTACAGCCCATTTGGGATCCCGGACAAGCCCGAGGACTTGCGGGATTCGGGGATGTAGAGGCACCGGAGATGGCCTTCGTAGATTGGACCTCGGGCTGGACCGAAACAGATACTGATGGGATTCTAACTGTTGGCGCTAATCATATTGAAGTTGATATAGTCGGAACCTCAGCCGTTGCCGATCAAGTTTGGAAAAACTTCGGGGCTGGCTATTTTGCCGGGGATTTCGTTCATTATGTCGATGGTCAAGTAGATGCCACCCCAGACAATGCTACGGCTATTCTCCTCTGGACGATGCACAATACAAACGGCGTGAATCCCTATAGTGATGATAATGGGTTTGCGTGTTCTGCATACTGGCCCGGCACTAAACTCACTCTTTATTTGGAGGATCTTGACAACGATAAAGTAGACAACAGCTGGACCGATGCCATCGTTGTTGGAACACGGTTCTATCTCGTTATTGAACGAAGCGGCACCACATTAACTGCTAAGATATACAATAACGCCGAGCATAGTGGCGATCCGGTCGATACACTCACTTGTACCGAAGTTCAGGAGACTGCATTTAGTACTCTTGGGATGGGTACTCACGGGGGCGCAGATGATATTCATGGAGACATTTACAATTTAGATATTGGTGTGACGGGCGATTCATTAACGGCCACAGGTATTACAACTACTCCAGTAATAGCGATACCCACGATAGGTCAGACACACGCGCTTACAGCTACAGAGATCACGATAGGCGCCCCAACCTTGGAAACACCTACCATCGGGACGGGGGCCGATGCCCTTACAGCTATCGAGATAGCTACTGGCGCGCCTACCCTTGCAAACCCGACGATAGGTCAAACTCATGCCCTGACTGCTACCGAAATCGCGACAGGAGCTCCCGCGCTTGAGACGGCTACGATTGGGCAGACACACGAGCTCACGGCAACAGAGATTGCTACCGGGGCACCAGTGCTGGATGTTCCAACATCAGGTCAGGCCCATGCTCTCGACGCCACCGAGATATCTACTGGGGCTCCGACGTTTGCAACCCCGACAATAGGGCAAACCCATAGCTTACTTGCCGACGACCTGTATGCCAGCCAGCCAACGCTCGATACCGCGATTCTCGCCCAGATTCACGCCCTGGTAGCCTCTGGTATCATCACCGGCCCGCCGGAGCTAGGGACGCCCGCCATAGATGCGGGTATACATCAAGAGCTTGTTCTTGTAACCGGCGAGTTTACCCAGCTCATGACAGCTACAGGGGTGTTCACACAGCTTGAAACCGTGACCGGCGCTTTCACCCCGCTCGTCACAGTATCTGGAAAACTACTGGAGGAGGATTGATATGGCAGCTCAAGTAGGGGATATCGGAACCATCATCCGCTATACGACCACAACCGACGTGTCCGGAGCTTCGACGCTGACGCTGAAATACCTCAAACCCGACGGGTCAGGATCGACCATAGCCGGCGAGTGGACAGCATCGGTCTACACCACCTATTCCGCCCAGTTCACGACAACGGTGGTCACGGACCTGGACCAGGAAGGCACCTGGTTGCTTCAGGTATACGCGGACCTTGCCACCTGGGCGGGCTACAGCGAAGTGAAGGAATTCACGGTAAAGTCGAACATCCCCGCCGCTGCTGCGTGATTACAATGTATTTACCGGCACGTATGAGCAATCTTGTTACCTTTGTAAATGAAGGCATAATATCTTTGATCTACGGCCCATTTAGAAGCAATCTTTTTGGCAATATCACAGTATCCTTTCATGGCCGTTTCATTCGCTATCGGTTCCACCCAGATTCTTATAAGTAGTTCATTCTCTGAAGAATTATATCCAACGGTGAAATTTTGCCATCGCCCCTCAGCCCAGCCTTCAAGTTCTTTCTTTATCTCGCTAATTTGGGGTTGTGATGTTGGCTGTTTCTCTTCAACTCCACAGGCGATAATAGCCAAAATTGACAACAATAGAGCCAAAAACACGATTTTCTTCATTTTTCCTATTCCTCCTATTGACAAGTCTATCATATATGGTAAAATAAATCAACAAAAAAAGATAAAAAAGTAGTTGACAGAATATCGGGGATGTGCTATAGTTTGTATTATGGGAGAGGAAATGACCGAAAAGATGGTAGAACATTCTTTCAGAATACAGCTTAGTGAGGGCGATTCAAGGCGCCTGCGGGCTTATTTGCACGAAACTGGCATGAAAAAGAGGTTTTTCATGCAGAAAGCTGTCCGGAAATCTCTGGAAGAAAACGAGCAGAACTCTGACAACTAAGGGGGGGGGAACTGAAAGGTGAATGGCGCATTAGTAGACAGTAAATATTTATTATACGCAGTTAAATCTACAAAGTGCGCTACATTTCAATCATGCACACCTTCAAAACAATCCCTTTCCCAACGACAAGCCCAAGAATCAAGGCTAGACAAAGCACCGAGAAACTACAGCGGGATTACGACCACCTCGCGGTGCTATTCTGGTCGCACTGTAACGCCGACGGTTCCTGGCAAGACCGAATCGAAGAGCGGTTGCGGCAACTCGAGCGCCGCCTTCCACCCACCTAACACCCTACCCTACCCTGCAATTCGGTTTCCCCACCCAGCGCCGCAGGATAGGTCTGTCTTGAAGCAAGCCACCATTCAAAAGAAAACCAGTGGCGTAGAGCGAGCCATATCAACAGAGAAATCCAGCACTACTGAGCGAGCCATTGCTAGAGAGAAAACCAAAGATAAGAAGCGAGCCAGTATTTATGAGTCACCCATTCGTATAGAGCGAGCTATGGAGGATAAGAAAACCAGTGATGTAGAGCGAGCCATAAACCAGGAGAAAACCGAGTACGATGAGCGAGCCACAAGGATTGAGAAACCCAACCTGAGCGAGCGAGCCAGAGTACATGAGAAAACCATATCGTCCGAGCGAGTCAGCGGCTGCGAGAAAACCACAAAAACAGAGCGAGCCATGTGGATCGAGGAAACCATACGAGCTGAGCGAGCCAAGGGGGCTGAGAAAACCATATAAGTTGAGCGATTTTTGAAACCAATCCCCGCCGGGGATGGAAATATCTAACTGGGAGGTGCCCGATGGGTACTAAAAAACTAAAGGCAATCGAACTTGTATTCGATTGGAACCTATGGCCCCGTCAATCCATAGGAACACTGGATTCGACAAATCTACGGCAGATGAAAGAATCGCTGCGAGCGGGCTTTCATCTACCGCCTGTCGTCGTCAACAAAGCCGATCTGCGTATCATCGATGGGTTTCATAGAACAAAGGCTGTTCTATCCGTATTCGGTGATGATGCCAAAATCGAGGCGGATCTGCAGGAATATGCTGATGATGCAGCTATGGTCCTTGCAGCAGGTGCGCTAAACGCTGCCCAGGGGTTGAAGCTTTCACCGAAAGATCGTGCTCATTTCATTCTCAAGTGCCGGAAGCTCAAGATCCCGCCCGCCGCAATTGCCAGCGTATTGAGAATCGATGAGATCCGGATGAAAGAATTCATTGCCAAACGATCAGCCAAAACCTCTGGTGGGGAAATAATCCCTCTGGCTGCCGGTGCAAGAGCACTGGCAGGAAAAGAATTGACAGCAGTGCAGGAACATTTTGCAAGAACAGCAAATGGGTGCCTGCCGGAAATGTATGCATCCATGCTGCTAAATGCGTTGAACGCTGAAGCTCTGGTTTTATCAGATAAGACCATGGTAATTCTTGGCAAATTGAGGGATGCCATCGATCTGATTCTGGAAGAGGTTGCGTGATGGATGATGCCTTACGCAATTCAATCAAGACGCTTACTCGTGTTTTCTATGATTACCAGCGCGAACGGATATCCCTGGATGGTCGCCTTGGTTTGACCAAAAATGGCGATATCAAAAAGAAAGCGCCCGCGAAAGATCCCATAATTCTATCAACACTTTTGGCACGCCGAGATGAAGTACTTGCCATGGAAGAGGCCGTTGCCAAGGATTTGGCAAAAGAAGTGCATCTGCATTTGTTATGGAAGGCATTTCTTTCAGCGGTGAAGGGCTGCGGTGAATCTATTGCGGCGGTGGTCATTTCAGAATTTGATATCAACAAAGCACCTACGGTCAGCAATCTTTGGTCGTTTTCCGGTCTAGCACCAGGGAAGGATCGCAAAGTCAAAGGGCAGAAATGCCCTTACAATCAATTTCTACGATCTAAACTCTGTGGGGTGCTCGGTTCTTCCTTTCTCAAGTGCAGTTCTCCTTATCGAGAATATTACGACAACATGAAAAACAGGCTGGAATCCAAGAATTGGGGAATGCCGAGCAAACATCCTACTCATAAGGATCGGCCAAAGGCAGGACATCAACACAAGGCGGCGACTCGCTACATGATCAAGATGTTTCTGCGGGATCTGTATGTAGCATGGCGCATTCTTGAGGGGCTTCCTGTGCGGGAACCCTACCAGCAGGAATATCTAGGACACAAGCATGATGATTAACGGAGGGGCTTCGGCCCCTCCCTTTGCCACCGGTTGCGAGAAACCCAAGCCCCGGGAGCGAGCCAGTGTCCAAGAGAAAACCAGGTGGTGCGAGCGAGTCAGCAATCCTGAGAAAACCAAGCACGACGAGCGAGCCAGGGGAGCGGAGAAATCCACCTTTAACGAGCGAGCCATGATGAACGAGAAAACCAAGCACGACGAGCGAGCCAGGGGAGCGGAGAAAACCAGCGAAACCGAGCGAGCCACTGGACTTGAGAAACCCATGGTTTCGGAGCGAGCCAAAAAGGAAGAGAAAACCATCCGGCGCAAGCGAGCCAATCGGGCGGAGAAAACCACATGCCACGAGCGAGCCATTTTGGCCGAGAAAGACGGCCAATTCCGGGTGAGGGCGGCGAGTTCACCTCCTTATAACCGCCCCGCCCATTTATAGGGGGTTGAAATGCAAGTGATAGCCGAGGTGCTACTCGGTATCGTCATAGTCGTGGTGATAGTCCCGGCACTCATCGGGGCGATATACATAGGTTGCTGGGAGGGGAAAGAGGAGAAGGAATGAACGAAGAGACTAGGGTGCGCATGGGAGCGAAGCAGACGGCCAAGGGTGCTATCCAACTGGACCTGACCGCCGAAGCTCCCACCGTGGAGCAGGCCGGTCAGTTGATGGAGGATGCCATCGACAGGCTGGTTGCGACCGTCCAGAAGAAGGGCTTCGCGTTGGTCGAAGCATCGTGACTTTCAGGTGGGATAGTTGGCTACATTAGCAGTCGATTATCCCGCTACTGGGAGCCCAGGGGAAGGAGCTAACACGGGCCTAGCCCGGCTTCCCCTGGGATTATCTTATCATCCAGGAGGTAGCGGGATGAACAATACAGCATTAGCAGTGATTCAAGAGCATGAGAAGAAACAAGATCTCGTGTTCGTCCGTCCGGAGGATCTCAATACTCAGAAGTTCTTTGTACCTGAGGTGACGGTCCTCCATGCCACGCCAGAGGATTTCCATACTATCAGCGGGCAGATGATGCCAAAGGGGTACTACACGGATCGTATCGGCCAGGCTGCAGGAGTCTCTTTCGTAGCCGAGAACTGCGGGGTCAAGAAGGATGGCGAGAACGTCTACGTTGGCTTCGCGCAGGGCAAACGCCGGCTGCCGGATGGAACCTGGCGGCTGAGCTCAATACATGAATACGAGCTAGATGTAGATTCCAGAGCAAGAGAGGATTTCCTTTCCAAGCCGGACAAGTACAAGACGGCCATAGACAAGGAAAAGCACACTCTCGAGATCAAGCGCTTTGCCCGCCAGAAGGCCGGGACCGGAGCACACCTGAAGGTTATCCGGGAGCTCGTGGGGATCCCCATCAGTTTCAAGCCTGCACAGATCCAGAAGGCTATCGTGGTGAGCCGGATAGCGGTAAACACCGACGAGCTGCTATCTACACCAGGAATGCAGCAGGCGGCTATCGCGCAGGCGGTAGGCACACAGCAGCAGCTATTCGGCCCGGGCCAGGGCAATGTCGAGCGCAAGGTTATCGAGGCCGATGCAGGGCTGGAGATCCCGGTAGATGAAGTTCACTTGCCGGTAGAAGAGGCGCCAGTGCCCTTCGAAGATGATATCCCCTGGGAAGAGAAACCGGAAGACATAGCTCGCCGCGGGTTGCAGCACTATCTCGACAACAGCGAGGAGGTCTACAAACTGCCCGCAGAGGCGACTGAAACTATCGTGGCATTACTTTCCGTTGAGAATGCTACCCTACAAGCCCTTCAGGACTGCGAGAAGCGTATCAAGCAGTTCATCGAGAAGCGGGAACAGAGCAACGAGAAGTACGCCGCACACATGCAAGCGATGCGGGAAGCAGGGAGGGTGTTGGCATGAAGATTCTACACTCTGCCGACTTCCATTATTCCCGCGACAACCAGGAACCCGCCCTCCTGAGCCTGCGGACCTTCTATGAATACGGGCGGGATAACGGGGTAGACCTGTACGTGATCCCCGGCGACCTGTTCGACCGCGCCGTGCAGAACACCGATAGCAGCGGGTTCCCGCAGCTGGTTAAGGTAATCCAGGACATGATGAACATCGCGCCGGTGGTGGCCGTCCAGGGAACTCCCACCCACGATATCGCTGGCTGCTATGAAGCTCTCGAGAAAATCAAGGCGGAACACAATTTTAATCTCATTCAACCATCACACCAATATTTTTTGACGAATAGAAAGCAAGTAGATGAATTCGTTAATGATTCGAAACTGATAAAATTTATCGGTGGAGAGCCGAAACTTATGATCCTCGGCTGCCCTGAACCATCGAAGGAATGGTTTCTGAAGGACAAGAACCTAGGCCGTGATGAGGCAACTCAGGCTGTCAAAGAAGGGATGCGACAAATGCTACTGGGCTGGGGGGCCATCAGAAAGCAATATGCCGACATCCCTTGTCTATTCGTATACCACGGCTCGGTCGAAGGCGCAAGCATGTGTAACGGCCAGACCTTGCCGATGGGTGAGCTGGCGATCGGGCGGGATGACTTGGCTCTGGTAGGCGCCGACTACTATGCTCTCGGGCATATTCACAAGGCGCAGCAGATTTTCGGCATGAATGGGGGTTATTCCGGGAGTGCTTTTCCTATCAATTGGGGAGAAATAGAGCAAAAAGGTTTCTATGCTGTAGATTTCTCCAGCTCGACATTTACAAACAGCGAAGGCACTTTCTACGGAATGCATACGGATTTCATCCCCTATCCCCACCCGCCCCGGAGGAAGTTGACGAAAGTCTACAAAGATACTGTTTGGATTCCTGACGATCCCGAGATCGATGGTATGCAGATCTGGCTTGATACCCAGGCAAACAAACAGCAGGCGGCGGCAATCAATCGAGAAGAACTTCTTGCAGAACTCTTGTCGAACGGTGCCCTGGAAGGCTCCCGCGTGACCGTGACGATCAAGCCCACCGAGACGGTACGGGCCGGAGAGATCCGGGAGGCACAGGGGCTTCAGGCGAAGATAGCTATCTATGCTGAGAACTCAGGCGAGGCAGTACCCGAAAAAGCCCTGGAGAAAGCCGAGACCCTCAAGGCGGAGGCCAGGGCCGAGGGACTTTCCGGCGAAGGCCTGCATATCCGGATCGATCGGCTGGTACTCCGGGGGGCTATCGGTATCCAGAAGGGCCAGGGGAAAGAGGAAATTGCAGTAGATTTCTGCAATCTCGATCCGGGCCTGGTCGCCCTGGTAGGTGTCAACGGCGCCGGCAAGACCACGCTCATCGAGAATGCTCATCCGTTTACTACCATGCTCACACGCGGCGGGAAGCTTCAGGACCATTTTTGCCTGCGTGATTCCTGGCGGGATCTGTACTTCACCGATGAGAAGACGGGCTGTCAGTACCGGGCTTTCATCCAGATCGACGGGCAGAACGCTACAGGCAAGTGCGAGTATCACCTATATCGAGACGGCCAACCACTCACAGACGGAAGGAAGGAAAGCTATGAAGCTGAGATTTCGAAACTATTTGGTTCTCTTGCTCTTTTTCAGCGGTCCGCCTTTGTCGCTCAAAAGTCTACGAAAGGCAATCCGGATCTGTCGGAAGCTACGAAAGGAGAACGAAAATCTTTGTTCCGAGAGCTCGGAGGGCTGGACTATCTCCAACATTACTCTGAAGCCTCACGAGAGAATGCAAAGCAGATTGAACAATCAGTATTGGTTGAACAAGGGAGAATTTCAAGTCTGGAGGAACTAGTCGCTGGCATGCCAGCCAAAGAGGATGAGCTCACAGGGCTGGTTATGCAGCAGGATGAGAAGCAGGAAGAGCTCACAGTTTTGGAAGCCTCTGGCAAGCAGCTCAAGACCGAGGCTGAGTTCCTGCGGGAGAAGGTAGAGGCGAACAAGCGGGTAGCTGAGCGCATCGATGCCAGCGGGGAACGACAGGGAGAGCTTACCAGGGAGATGGCTCAGCTCGTGCAGAACCGCGGGGAGTATGCACAGGCTGTCCAGATGAAGGGCGATGCTGAGCTTGCTATCCGGCAGGATGAAGTCTTACGAGGCGAGATGGGGGTACTTAATGGAGAGAAATCGAAGATCCAGGCCGAGCGCGAGCAGAAACTTACTGAGCATCGAGACGGAAGCGCGGTTATTGCACTTGAGGAAAAAAGGCTATCTGCAGAAAAAGCTAAAAGTGATGCGAAAATTGCAGAAAATCGAACTAAAAGAGCTGGTTTTCTCGCAAAGATAGATCAAATTCAAGCCTTTTTGTCAAAAACCGTTGAATGCCCGAAATGCGGTCATGCCTTCGTGCCTGGGGGGAAAGAACAGAAGAAGGAACTTGAGGCCACGTCTTACCAAGCGTGGGAGTTGGACAAGGAAATCGAAGCAGAAGAGAAAATCGGGGCATCCTTTTTACAGCATATTGAGCGCTTGGTATACCCGCCGGAACCTGAACTCCCGGATTTTGCGGGCCTGGATTTCAAGCTCATCGACATTCAAGAGCAGCTGCAATCTATCGATATCACCACTATGCGGGCGATCTTGCAGAAAGCACAGGAGGCAGAGGTCCGGATCGAGGAGATGGAGAAGCGCCGGGTGCAGATTAAGGGCGAGCAGGACCAGGTTGCTGTTGATATCGAGGATCTCAAGAAACAGCTGGATAGCACAGTCGGGCAGCATTACGAGATGAAGCAGCAAGCGCTTACCATGGCAGAGAATACCTACCGGCTGCAAAGAGACGCCCTGAAGGGCCTTGAGGCGTCGATCTCTGCCCTCGAGAAGCAGATAGACGAGCTCGGCAAGAAGACCGGAGAACTGTTGCAGCTCAAGGTCGCGGTGGAAGGCAAGCAGACAGATGCTGCGGAATGGCGGTACCTCGAGCGAGCCTGCGGACCCGACGGGATACAGGCACTCGAGCTTGATGCTATGGGTCCGGGAATAGCCGCGATCGCTAACAAACTTCTGCAGGCAGCCTACGGCTCTCGTTTTCAGGTGGAGTTCCGGACAACCCGGATGGGGGGCCAGGGCTCGAAACGCAAGCAGATAGAGGATTTCCAAATCTGGATCCTCGACAGCGAGGATGGCAGCGAACAGCTGATGGAAACTCTATCCGGCGGCGAGTCTGTCTGGGTGAAACGTGCAATCTATGACGCCTTTGGCATAGTCAGGGACCAGAACACAGGCCAACGCTTCCTGACGGCCTTCCAGGACGAGGCTGACGGCGCTTTAGACGTAGAGGCGCGGCTCGCCTACTTCCGAATGCTGGAAGCCGCTCACAGGGAAAGCGGGCGGCATCATACCATCATTATCACCCATAGCCAGGAAGCGCAGGAGATGGTCGCGCAGCGCATCGTGATGAGCGAGCTTCAGGCACCTGTACGGGAGGTGGTGGTATGAATAAGAAAATGCATATTCAGAGGCATAAAGAATTACATAAGGCTCTAGACGAATTGTTAGCAGATTATATTAACAACACGAAGAATTCATTAAATGAAACAACAATTATGGATCTTGTGAAATGGTCAGCCAAACAATTGAAGAATCCAGAAGGAGTGGCATAACCTGCCCTGACTGCGGCAAGCCACTGCAGGGTTGCGTGTGCGAGACGGACAACCCACGTCCTGGCCGTATCACCGTGAAGTATCAAGCCAATCTATGCATGCGGTGCTACAGGAAGCGGGTGAAGCGATAACATGAATATAAACCAGCGTGGCCCTGGCATTATGGGGTGTCCAGGAGGGTACTGTCTGGATGGTGGAACATACGAGTACCGCATAGTCCTTATCCGCAGGGTTGCCGCCTGCCGCTGGTTATCGCCCGTCGTTGGCGGGTGAACGAAGAGGTTTCAGCAGGGGGGAAGGAGCGCCCCCCGG
>Ga0307376_10002597_pt1 | contig 17537 bp, 17 predicted proteins | sample TR2MG_FD_202536 | JGI IMG/M metagenome (GOLD analysis project Ga0307376, IMG submission 202536) | Soil microbial communities from Risofladan, Vaasa, Finland - TR-2 | ecosystem: Environmental > Terrestrial > Soil > Coastal area > Acid sulfate soil | place: Finland: Risofladan, Vaasa | collected...
CCGGTAGTCATGCTGACCGCTGTTTCGGACCTCCAGACGGGGATGGAGGCAATACGAAAAGGCGCTTACGACTACCTCGTCAAACCGCTGGACAAAAACGAACTACTCAAGGCGCTCACCCGGATTCTCGGCCATCGTGCATTGATACTGGAAAATATCCGTCTTGCAGAAGAGAACCTGCGGTACCAGCACTCACTCGAACAACAGGTCGCTGAGCGCACCGACGAACTCTCCCTTGCGTACCAGACCCTGCAGGCCACCAACCTCGATACGGTACAGATGCTTGCAGAGACAATCGAAGCAAAGGACCCCTACACGCGAGGACATTGCCACCGGGTGCGTGTGCTGTCGACTGCGCTCGCCCGCAGCTGTGGACTGTCGGAGCCGGAAATCGAGACTATCGAATACTCGGCGCTTCTGCACGATGTCGGAAAAATCGGCATTCCGGAAGCACTACTGCACAAAACGGGGCCGCTCACCGCCCAGGAGCTTGAAGTGTTTCATCAGCACCCGGTGATCGGCGAGCGCATCCTCTCCCGCGTCTCCTTCTTTGAACCGTGCATTCCGATCGTGCGAAACCATCACGAACGATGGGACGGGCTCGGCTATCCTGACGGACTCTCCGGCTCGAATATCCCCTATGCAGTCAGAATTGTCACGGTGGCGGACTCATACGATGCAATGACATCATCGCGCCCCTATCGCGAGGCGCTGCCGTTGCAGGCTGCGCTGCGCGAGATGAGTCGCGGAGCGGGAACACAGTTCGAACCGGAGCTTGTGGAGGCATTTATCAGCGAGAGGGTCTACGAGTATACTCGCATGGCCGACGGCTCAAACATAATTCAGACCCACTCAGCGTCCTCGATTATCGAGAACTAGCCTCGTTCCGGTCACTCCTTCAGCTCAGGCGGACCTGCTCACCGCCGCTCGCGCGCAGCAGCCGGTCGCGAACTGCCGTTCCCACCCCTATCGCCTCAGGAAGCTCGGCAATGACGAACTCAATGCCGTTCGCGTCGAACCAGACGAGCAGGCGATAGAGACCGCGCGCGTACGCCGCGACGTTTGCCACGAAGACCGTCACCACACCGTCGGCCTCGTTGACGAGATCAGGCGATATTTCAGTGCTGTTTCCGCAACGAATTACGCCGACACTTCCTGCTCGGTGGCCGTAGCGGCCAGCAACCGCTGCCGGATGAAACTCAGGAGCAGCGAAGACTGAATTGTCGGCAACAACAACCCGGGCCCGGGGCTTATAGTGCGCATACTTCATTCCCGGAGCGAGCGGTCGCTCCTGTTCATGATCCGGTACACCCGGGCCGCCTTGGGGTGACCAGTTTGGGCCGAGCGTCTGCTCGATCATCTCGTTGGTGACCGCTCCGTGTCGCAGGATTCTGACGGTCCCTCTCGAGATGTCGACGACAGTCGATTCGAGACCGATTTCACACGGCCCGCCATCGACAACTGCGTCCACCAGGCCGTCCATCTCGGCACATGCCATCTGGAAACTTGTCGGACTCGGTCGACCTGAACGGTTGGCCGACGGGGCAGCAACCGGTACGCCGGCACTCCGCAGAAACTCCCGCGCAACCGGATGACGCGGAATCCGCAGCGCAACCGTGGCCAGCCCTGCGGTTGCCTCATCGGCGATGTGGCAGCCTGAAGCTGCGCACGCTTTGGGGACTATCACCGAAAGCGGGCCGGGCGAAAACAGGTCGAACAGCTGTCGAGCGGTTGGCGGAAGGTTCGGAAAGGCCGTCACGAGCGAATCCAGGTCAGGGAAATGGACGATGAGAGGATTGTCGCCAGGCCTTCCTTTGGCGCGGAAGATGGCAGCGCACGCTCTACCGTCGAGCGCGTTTGCTCCGAGCCCGTAGACTGTCTCGGTCGGGAACACGACGAGTCCGCCGTCGCGAAGAATGCGGCCGGCGCTTACCGCGTTGGAGGCGGCAAGGTGAGTGGTGGTTCGATCTCGGTTCATTGACGGCACATTATATGCCTGAGTTCGGTTTCTGTACACTCTTCAGCTTGCAGGCTATACTGAGCCTGATGGTTCCCGAAAAATACACCAGTGTTGATCTCTCGTTGCTCGCAAAGCTCGATCGAAAACCGAAACTGTTTGCGGACTCCGGCTTAAGCTTCTGGACCGACACATATATTTCCCACCATGTACTGAATGCTCACCTCGATCCGACCATCGATGATGCAAGTCGTCGGCCTGAGGTGATCCAGGCATCCGCAGACTGGATTACCAATCGTGCGCGGTCGCTGATCGGCGCTGAAACCGGAAGCGCGCTCAGCCTTCTTGATGTCGCATGTGGTCCGGGGCTCTACTGCACCGCCTTCGCCGACCGAGGCTTCTCCGTCTCCGGAATAGACTCATCCGAATCCTCAATAAGCTACGCACGGCAGAGCGCCGCGAAGCGCCATCTCCCCATCGAATATCGATGCGTCGACTACCGGACGCTCGACGAACGTTCTCGCTATGATGTAGTAACGCTGATCTACGGTGAGTTCTGTGTCATGGCCGATCGTGATCGCGATCGGATGCTGCGCAAAATCCGATCCGCACTGAAACCGGGTGGCGTGTTCGCTTTTGACGTGTTTACCCGGGAGTATTCGCAGCGCACCGCACTTGTCACGAACTGGTACACTTCACGTGACAATGGCTTCTGGGCAAGTGAGCCGCATCTGGTCCTGGAGAAAGGGTTCTCGTATGAGGAAGCCGACGTGCACCTGAACCGTTACCTCGTCATCGGAGGAGAGGGCGATCCAATCCGCGAATACAATATCTGGCGCCACCACTATTCCGAACAGTCGGTATCCGAGCTGCTTACTGCGTCTGGATATGAAGTAAGTGGGTTGTTCGCCGATCTCACGGGAATGCCACTCGAGAAGGCTACAGAATGGATCGGCGTGATTGCGCGGCGCGCCTAGCCTACAACTTCACCCAAACCACGCCATCTTCGACCTTCACCTCGTAGGTAGCGACTGGTCGGGTGGCGGGAAAGTCTTTCACGGCGCCGGTTCGAATATCGAACCGCGAACCATGCTTCGGGCAGCAGACGTCACCGCCAACAACAAGACCGTCGCACAACGGAGAGTATTCGTGTGAGCAGGAGTTGTCGATCGCGTAGACACCGTCCTCGAGCCGGAAGACCGCAATCTCTTTTCGCCTGTGTACGAGTTTGAAGGGCCGCGATAGCTCATCAACCGCGACTGCGCGGATCCACATTTTCCCGGATCCGCTCTACGCTTCGCTCTTCTCGAGAAGTCGTTCCATGATGACCGCGCGCAGCTCTTCCCTCATCACTTCCGGGCCATGATCGATCAGATCGCCAAAGAAGCCTTCCACAAGCAGCTCTTCGGCCTCCGCGCGATCGTAGCCACGAACCATCAAATAGTGAACCTGATTTTCGTCGAGGCGGCCGGTTGTCGACCCGTGGCTGCATTTCACGTCATCGGTATTTATCTGCAGACTCGGAATCGAATCCGCGCGCGCGCCATCGTTCAGGATCAGATTCTTGTCCTCGAGAAATGCATCGGTCCGAATCGCCTTGTGGGCAACCTGGATAAGGCCCTGATACACCGCATGCGACTCGTCTTTGACCGCCCCTTTGTAGTAGGTGCGGCTCGTTGCATGCGGAGCGTTGTGGTGCTGAACAGTCCGCACATCGAAGTGCTGGTCCTTGTGGCCGAAATAGATACCGTTCAATCGCACATCTGAGCCAGGACCATCGAGGATGCAGTCAAAGCGATCCTTTGCGAACATGCCACCGAAGACGGCAACGAAGTGCTCGAATGACGCGTCCCTATCCACCCGCGAGTTCCCGTTCGAGAAGACCGAACAGTCGAGGTTGAGGTTCTGAACGCTGAGAAAGCTCAGTCTCGCGGCGTCACGTACTATGAGGTCACTCCCTTCGTTGAAGAGTAGCTCGCCCTCCTCCTGCCCGGAAATGGACTGAACCGCGGTAGCTTGCGCGCCTTTTTCCAGATACACGACAGTCTCCGGTGCGGAAAGTGTCGAATCGCCGTCTTCGGCGTAGTCGATCCTGAACGGTTCGCTTATCTCGACGAACTCGGGCACGTAGAGGTAAGCGCCATGCGACATCGCCGCATAGTGCCAGGCGCAGATCCTGTTGTCGATTCCGTCAACTGCAGCGGTAAGCGCCTGCTTGAGTGCACCCATGGCCTTTTCAGCGATAGTCACGTTCGGGTCTGCTGATAGGAGCAGGTTCAGCGGCAGGAAGAGCACCCCGCGCGCCGCGAGTTCGGGTTTCAGGGTGATTTCAACGCACTCTGACCCGCGAAACTTCATAGTTCCGCTGTAGCCGGCGGGCACCGTCGCGGACGCTTTTGACAGAGTGGACGGCGCGCCGTTGCCGTATGCGTACGCTTCGAAGTCGTAACTTGATATGTCGCTTCGCCGCCACTCCTCCTCGCGGGTAGTCGGCCAGTCCATCGCCGAAAAGCGCTCAAAGGCACGGCGTCGGAGGGTGGCCATCCAGTCGGCCTCGTTGCGGCTCGCGGCAAACGCGGGAAGCTCCGCGGTCCCGCGGAAGGTTTGTGTCGTGTTCAATACTATCTCCTTGGAACGGCTGGCCGGTTAGCGGCCTCTCAACCGACGGCTTCTTAGCCGACGGCTTCTTAGCCGACAGCTTCTTAGCCGACAGCTTCTCAACCGACGGCTTCTTAGCCGACAGCTTCTCAACCGACGGCTTCTTAGCCGACAGATCCTTCCATCTCAAGTTCAATGAGACGGTTCAGCTCGACCGCATACTCCATCGGCAATTGCTTGACAAGCGGATCGAGAAAGCCATTCACGATCATGACGCTTGCTTCAGCCTCATCCATCCCGCGACTCATGAGGTAGAACAGTTGTTCCTCGCTGATGCGTGACACCCGCGCCTCATGTTCGATCGAGACGTCGTCCGCCTGAATGTCCATGTAGGGATAGGTGTTGCTCTTCGAGTCTGCATCCATGATCAGCGCATCGCAGACAACCTTGCTCTTTATGCCGTGGAGTCCCGGATCAACCTTGATCTGTCCCCTGTAACTTGCCACTCCGCCGTCTTTGCTGATCGACTTGCTGGTGATGATTGAGCTGGTGTTGCTTGCGGCGTGGATGCATTTGCCGCCTGTGTCCTGCTCCTGGTTCTTGCCGGCAAACGCTATCGAGAGAATCTCGCCGTGCGCGCCTTCGCCCATGAGCCAGACCGATGGATACTTCATGGTGCGCTTGCTGCCGATGTTTCCGTCAACCCACTCGACTGTCGCGCCTTCGTACGCCATTGCACGTTTGGTGACCAGGTTGTACACGTCACTCGACCAGTTCTGGATCGTAGTGTAACGGACCCGTGCTCCTTTCAGGGCGATGATCTCCACAACCGCGCTGTGAAGGCTGTCAGTCGTGTAGATGGGTGCGGTGCATCCCTCGATATAGTGAACAAACGCGCCCTCGTCGGCAATGATCAGGGTACGTTCAAATTGTCCGAAGTTTTCAAGATTGATTCGGAAATAGGCTTGAAGAGGAATATCCACCTTCAGCCCGGGCGGAACGTAGATGAAGCTTCCGCCTGACCAGACCGCGCTGTTGAGTGCGGAGAATTTGTTATCGGAATAGGGAATTACTGTCCCGAAGTACTTGCGTACCAGCTCAGGATGTTCGCGCACCGCGCTCTCGGGATCGGAAAAGATCACTCCCTGCTTGGCGAGGTCCTCTCGAATGCTGTGATAGACGACTTCCGAATCGTACTGCGCTCCAACGCCGGCGAGGTATTTCTTTTCCGCCTCGGGGATACCGATCCGGTCGTAGGTTTCGCGGATCTCCGGGGGTAGATCCTCCCACCGCTTTTCCTGTTTGGATACCGGCTTTGCATAGTAGTACATGTCATCGAAGTTCAGGGTCGAAAGGTCCGCGCCCCAGTTGGGCATCTCCTTCTGACGGAACGTCTTCAGCGCCTGGAGGCGGTAATCGGTCATCCATTCGGGTTCCTGCTTGTGGGAAGAAATCGATCGAACGACCTCTTCAGACAAACCCTTTTCCGGTGCACGATAGACTGAGGTATCCCGAAAATTGAAACCGTACTTATAATCCTCAACCTCAACGGCTTTCGACTGGCTGCTCATTCGCTTCCTCCTCAATGCCGTATTGCTGTCGGACCCAGTCATACCCCTTCTCTTCGAGGGCAGTGACCAGTTCCTGACCACCGGAAGTGACAATTCGTCCCTTGTACATGATATGCACATAGTCGGGACGGATATGATCGAGTATCCGCTGGTAGTGGGTGATGATGAGGGCGCCGAAATCCGGACCACGGAGCCGATTCACCCCTTTCGATACAACTTTCAGAGCGTCGATATCGAGCCCTGAATCAGTCTCATCCATGATAGCGAAACTCGGTTTGAGCATCAGCATCTGCAGAACTTCCATCCGCTTCTTTTCGCCTCCGGAGAAGCCTTCGTTCAGGTAGCGATTTATGAACTGCTGGTCCATCTCCATGAACTCCATGGCTTCGCGAAGCTCGCGGACAAACGGCATTGTCGACCCGGAGGTGACTCCCGCCTCACGGTGCTGCTGCTTAATTTCAACCGCACGCTTCAGAAACCGCCCGACGGTAACCCCGGGTATCTCTACCGGGTACTGAAAAGCAAGAAAGAGACCCTTCCGCGCCCGCTCATGGGTGTCCATTTCCGTGATGTTTTCACCGTCAACCAGGATTTCCCCTTCGGTGACCTCATACATCGGATGACCAAGAATGACATTTGTGAGCGTGCTCTTGCCCGAGCCGTTCGGGCCCATGAGGGCGTGGATCTCCCCTGACGACAGGTCGAGATTTATGCCGTTGAGTATCTCTTTATTCTCTATGCGTGCATGAAGATTGCGTATTTCAATTTTCACTCTAGTTCCTCCGTGGCGCAGATATGCTCAAATAGGGTAGCCAAGTTCAAGACGCGCTTCTTCGCTCATGAAGTCGATGCTCCAGGGAGGGTTCCAGATGAGGTTCGCGATGACCTCCTTGTAACCAAGCTTGTCCTGAAGCACGCGGTTGATTTCGGCAACTATGTGGTCACCGAGAGGGCACCCGGGAGAAGTCAAGGTAAAATCAACCTCGATCTTTTCCTCGGCCGGTTCGACTCGATAGACGAGTCCGACATCCACGATGTTCAGACCGATTTCCGGATCAACAACCTCTTTCAACGCATCAAGAATTTGGACTTTCGAATACATGTTCCCGTCTCCCGATTATACATTACCAATTTACTCAGATTTCCATTGTTTTGCAAGGTGGATAGAACCAGTTGTCATGCCAGGCAATTCAGGCTTACTGAGTTGTTTCTGTGCGCTACTTTACCATAAACGACGATTTTAGTCAGGGTGGAGCCACGGACAGAGTGCAACAGAGTGTCGTCTATAATATACTGAATTGGCCGTTACTGGTAAAACGATTCCATGATTGAGGCAGTAAATGCGAGTTCTTGTGGTGGTTTGCCACCCCGATCCGGAGAGTTTGACTCATTCACTGGCAGCCGCCTGCCTCGAATCGGTGTCCGACATGGGCCATGAAACCACACTCATAGATCTGTATCGCGAGCACGCTGACGCGCACTTCGACCCGATCCTTACTCATCAGGAGATCCTCCGCCGGTTCAGCTTCGACGATGCGATTCAGCGCTACAACAGGGATGTCACAGCGGCAGACGGCTACATCTTCGTGCATCCTGACTGGTGGGGAATGCCCCCTGCACTGCTGAAGGGATGGCTTGACCGGGTGTTCCGTCCAGGTGTCGTCTACGATTATGATGGTCCGGATTTCCTGCCGAAACAACGGGTCAAGCTTCTTGCCGGGCGACGCGCCTTCGTGGTATGCACAACCGATGCCAGGGCCGAGGAGTTTGCGGTTGACCGGAGGGCGCCTCAGTCGGAGGCGTCGAATCCTGTCGAGGTCTCCCACCCGATCTCCGCGGTATGGCGCCGATCCATATTCGGTTTCTGCGGGATCGACGATGCTCAGGTCCGCATCCTGTGGAACGTTCGAAGCAGTACGCTTCGCGCGCGGCGCAGGTGGATTGCCGAGGTTCGCAGCGAAACTGCACTGATTTTCGGCGACCATCCCCAGTCCGAGGAGGAAACGAAAGGATGAGAGAACTCCAGCTTTATCGCCACGCGAAGGCAGAAAAGGCTTTGCCGGGAATGATGGACCGTGAGCGGCAGCTTTCCGAGGAAGGAGAACTGCAGGCACGCTATATTGGTGGTCTGCTGCATGATCTGGACGTGCGCCCGGACATCGTTCTTGCGTCGACTGCAGAACGCGCTCTTGCTACCGCAAAGATCACGATGCACGCATCGTCGTGCAGAGCCCGGATAGTGGAACTTCCGCAGCTGTTTGACGCGGAAGTGGACACCTATATGGAAAGCATCAGACAGAATGGCGACGAACACGAAAGGATAGCGGTGGTCGGCCACAATCCCGTCATTGAAGAGTTCGTTGAGCGTCTGGTCGGTCGTCATATCGAGCTGAAGACCGGTTATCTTGCGCGCATCCTCATCGATATTGACAACTGGAAATCGTTTACACTCGACGGAGCTCCCATCTTCGAACTTGCGGCACTTCTGATTCCGCCGCGCTGAGGTCACGATGTTCACACTGATAAAAGTCGCCGAAACGGTTCTTCTGCCGCCGGGAGTCATCCTGCTCTTCGGAGTTGCGGCAGCAATCCTTGCTCTGTTCAAATTGCGCAAGTCGGCACTGTTCATTGCGGCGATTGCGTTTGTCGGTCTCTATCTGCTCTCAATCGGACCGGTCGCGGAGGCACTTCTGGGTTCTCTGGAGACTGAGTACCCTCCGCTTTCGGCGGCTGCAAGCAGCGCGGATAGCGTGGTCATTCTGGGCGGTGGTTCGGTTGCGGGCTCCCCGGACGCTCAGATGCCGTTACCGGGTGGGGCACCGCAATCGGTTTCGGTTCCGGCATCACTCGGGGCGGAGTCAACAGTACGGGTGCTTTACGGCTTCAGGATCGCCAAAGCGACGGATCTGCCGGTTATTGTCTCAGGCGGGGCACCGCTCAAAACTGCGGGAACCGAAAGTGAGGCCGCTGCGGCGCAACGGCTTCTGGTCTCCCTCGGTCTTCCGCAATCGAAGATACACATCGAGACCTCGAGCAGAACTACCTGGGAAAACGCGGTCGATGTGCACAGGCTCTATAACCCTCGAACAATTGTGCTGGTCACCTCTGCGTATCATATGCCGAGAGCGGTCTACTGTTTCAGAAAACAGGGAATCCACGTGATACCCGCGCCAACCGATTACCAGATTGATCGCCCGGCACTCTCATCGTTCTTCCGCTTCCTGCCGGACATCTGGGCGCTTCGCGACAGTACAATCGCAATAAAGGAGCGCGCCGGGTTGCTCGTATATCGGGTTTTGCACGGCGGACTTCCGCGAACACCGAGTTGACTGCCGCTTCAGCAGAAAACCAGGCTTCGTCACACCAAAAAATCGATGCCGAAATTCGGTCACCCTGCACACCTGGCCTGGATTTTCATCTCGATTGACAGTCCAGATCATCTTCAGTATGGTGTCGTATCGTACATACCCGAGGAGGTGCAACCTTGATCCAGGTTACTCAACTCTCTAAGCGGTATGGGCCCCATAAAGCAGTTGACGACGTCAGTTTCACCATTCAGAAGGGCGAAATTGTCGGTTTTCTGGGACCCAATGGGGCGGGCAAGTCCACCACCATGAATATTCTTACCGGATATCTCTCCTCAAGTGAGGGGGATGTGATGATCGATGGTCAAAACATCCTGGAGAATCCGCAAGAAATCAAGGCGAAGATTGGATACCTGCCCGAAAACCCACCGCTATATATGGAAATGACCGTGCAGGAATACCTGAAGTTTGTCTGCGAGATAAAGAACGTCTCCGGAAGCGAGACCGCGCAGCGAATTGAGTATGGCCTTGAGACGGTTCGCATTACTGATGTCCGCAAGCGACTGCTGAAGAACCTGTCAAAGGGGTACAAACAGCGAGTCGGTCTTGCGGCGAGCCTGATGGGAAATCCCGAGATTCTCATTTTGGATGAACCAACTTCGGGTCTCGATCCGAAGCAGATCATTGAGATCCGCGACCTTATCCGTGAACTGGGTAAGGATCACACTGTGGTCTTGAGTTCTCATATCCTGCACGAAGTCAGCGAAACCTGCGAGCGGGTTCTGATCATGAACCTTGGCAAGATTGTTGCCGATGGCGCGCTCGACACACTCGCACGCAGTCTTGCAGATACCAGCGAGCTGGTCGTGCGAGCATCCGGTTCAAAAGAGGAAGTTGAAAAGGCTCTCGGCCCGGTTTCCGGAATCAAGACACTTACGATCAGCGACTCTCCGGAGCCCGCAGCTGTCGATGTTCTGATCGGGTCGGAGGAAAATACCGACCTCCGGAAGGACGTCTTCTTTGCGTTCAGCGAGGCTCGCGTTCCGATCCTTCAGATGCGGTCCAAGAACATGACGCTGGAGGAGATCTTCCTGCACCTCACCAATGCTGAAAAGGGAGTGGAGTGACATGTTTGCTATCTTCAAACGCGAGCTCATGGGATACTACCAGACCCCGATTGGATATGTGTTCATGGGGTTGTTCCTCCTCATATCCGGCTTTTTCTTTGCCTACAATCACCTGTTCACCGGAAGCGCGTACTATTCGTCGTTCCTGGGAAGCATCTTCTTCATCTTCATCTTTGCCATTCCGCTGCTGACTATGCGTTCGATCTCGGAAGAGCGACGGCAGAAGACTGATCAGTTGCTCCTAACGAGTCCAGTATCGATTTCCGACATAGTGATCGGCAAGTTTCTTGCCGCATCGTCGGTGTTCTTCGTTACGCTCCTGGTTACGGTGCTCTACGCGGTCGTGGTCGGTACCTACGGTGATCTCGCGGTGGCGCAGACAGCAGGAGCCTACATCGGCTTCTTTCTGCTCGGCCTCTGTTTCATAGCGATCGGAATACTTATCAGCGCACTAACCGAAAACCAGGTAACCGCTGCGTTCTTTACCTTCTTTTCGCTGCTTTTTGTCTGGCTCATCAATCTGGTCAAACAGGTAGTGCCGACCGATAATCTGTCGGGTATCATCTTCGCTGCCGCCCTCGGCGTCGCACTTTCGGCCTATCTGTTCTTCAATACCCGATCCTGGATAGTCGGTGGAATCGCGGTCATCGTGAGCGCAATTATCATCGTCCTGCTTGCCGTACTCGACAACACAGTCTACACCGGTCTGATCGGAAACGCACTTGGCTGGATCTCACTGCTTGACAGGTACAACAGCTTCAACCTTGGCATTCTGAAGCTTGATGCAGTCGTCTTCTACCTGAGCTTCTGCGCCGTATTCCTGTTCATAACGATTCGGGTCATTGAAAAGCGGCGATGGACGTAGGAGCAACGCATGAACAAACCTAACCTGAAAGTGCTGATGCAATCAAAAGGGTTCAAGTATGGCGGATACTCGTCGCTGATAACCCTTGGCGTGATCATCGGCCTCATCATTGTCAACCTGATCGTGGGCCAGCTGAAAGTGCAGGCGGACATGACGTCAAGTGGCCTGTATACGCTGTCGCCACAGACCCAGGATGTACTGAAGAAACTGAAGAGTGACGTGACGATCTATGCGCTTTATCCGCGCGGACAAAGTTCCCAGGAAGTTCTAGCCGCCCTGAAGCGATATGAGGTGCTCTCGAGCCACGTAAAAGTGGACGTGGTCGATCCGGATCAGAATCCCGGCTTCGTGAAGAAGTACGACAAGTCAGGCAACGGGATCCCGAACGGAAGCCTGATTGTGGTCGGCTCCAAGGGTGATCGGGTAATCAACAACGCTGATCTGTATTCGGTGGACTTCAGCAATCCCCAGAATCCGCGCGTCCTCGGCGTCAAAGTCGAGCAGCAGGTAACCAATGCGCTGCTGTATGTGACGAGCGGCGTTACGCCGATCATCTATGAGCTGACCGGACACAACGAAATATCCCTGGGTCAGCTGGGGCTGACAACGGCCATTCAGAATGAAAACTTTACCGTCAGGAGTCTGAATCTGCTCCAGACCGGAAGCGTCCCGAGCGATGCATCGATCCTCGTGATCGACAATCCGCGAGTCGATCTTTCGACAGCAGAGGTGCAGGAGATCCAGAACTACCTGACTAACAAGGGACATCTGCTGGTCATGCGCGACGTGAGTCGGCAGTCCCTGCCCAACCTGAATAGCCTCCTCTCCTACTATGGCGTGAAGTACGAGGATGGGTTTGTCATCGAGCAGAACCCGAACCACCATGCGGCGAACAACAATGTTGAATTGCTTCCGATTCTCAAAAACCAGTCGATCCTGAAGCCGATTCAGCAGTCGGGCACGCCGATTGTCATGCCCTACGCGATGGGAATTGCCGATACCACTCTGAAGACCCGTGACGTAAAGGTAGAACCGCTTCTGACATCATCGCCACAGTCCTACCTGAGAACCGACCTTACCAACAATTCACCCGGCAAACTTGCGAGTGACGTTGAGGGTCCGATAACAGTTGCTGTCGCGATCAACGATCAGATGGTGCTCCCCGATCAGCCGCAATACCGTCTCGTGGTTGTCGGAAGCGCGAGTTTCCTGCAGCCGATCCAGCCCTACGGACAGTTACCCGGTAACCTCAACTTCTTCCTGAACAGCCTGTCCTGGCTCGAGCACCGAACCGATACCATTGCGATTCGCTCCAAGACTATTCTTCAGTTCCCGATGCGTCTGAACGGCACGCAGGTACTCATCTACTCGGTGCTGTTCGTGATCTTCATTCCGCTGGTCATCATGATCACGGGAATGGTCATCTGGCTGCGCAGGAGGCATCTGTAATGGCGAAGCGCAGCATTCGCCTGCTGGTCACCCTCGGGGTGCTGGTGGTGCTCCTTGGCGCTTACGCGGTCGTGAAGGCAATGCCAAAAGCAAAGCCGTCAACTTCGACCTCCGTCAGGATAGCAGACATCAAACAGCCGGATATCACGAAGATACAGATCAAGAAAGGCGAAAAGACGCTCGTCCTCGACCGCAAGGGCAACGCGTTCGAGCCGGTGACGCCCTATCCGATGCGCATCGACAGCTCGGCGGTGCAGCGGATCCTCTACAACGTTACGAGTGTGTTTGTGCAGCGGGTAGTTCAGAGCTCGAAACTGACTGCTGCTGATCTCTCCAAGTACGGTCTCGAAAATCCTACCGCGGTAACCACGGTAGATCTGAAGAGCGGAGCGCCGGTAGTCTACACGATTGGAGGCACGACTCCCTCAAACGACGGCTACTACTTCCAGAAGTCGGGTGATCCGAAAGTGTACGCACTTGACAACTACTCGGCGCAATCGATGATGCTCGGGCTGACCGACCTGCGGGACCACTCGCTGCCGACCATCAATACGCAGAAGCTTACCTACTTCGAGCTCAGGAACGGAAAGCAGCATATCGTTATCCAGCAACCTCCGGCCGGCTTCAAGACCGAGGAGGCCACCTTCTCCAACCTCGTCATGACAAGCCCCTACCCGAACATCCATCCGGTTGCAACCGATAAGCTCGGGACTCTCCTGAAAAGCATTCCCAGCTTCACCGTCGACAAGTTCGTGAACGATCATCCGACGAATCTCGCGCAATACGGCCTCGACCCCGTGAGGACGGAACTGGTGATGAAGGATGACAAGAACGCGCTTGACCTGGAGTTCGGCAACAAGGCTCCCGGCGGCGGATACTATGCGCGACTTGTCGGCGATCCGGGCGTCTTCACCGTGAACAGTGATCTCTCGTTCCTGAACAGCACCACCGCGTTTGACCTGGTCGACAAGTTCGCCCTGATAGTGAATATCGATAAGGTCGATCAGATGCGGATGGTTACGCCGAACAAGACCTACACCGCCGAACTCACCCGGACCGGTACGGGGAAAAATATCAAGACCGCCTACACATTCGACGGTAAGAACGTTGACGAGAAGTTCTTCAAATCATTCTACCAGATCGCGATCGGCATTCTTTACGACGCTGAGAATCCGTCGCCGAGGCCGGGTAAAGCTGATGTGACGATAAGTTACACGCTGAACACACCGGGAAAACCCACGTTGTCCGTGGATTTTGTGCCGTTCAACCAGGACTTCTATCAGGTCTATCGGAACAACGTTTCCGAGTTCGTCGTCTCCCGCTCCCAGATTCAGGGTGTGATACAGGCCGCGCAGGCCCTGGCCCAGAACAAGAATCCATCACCCGGCAATTGAGATTGCGCTCAAGCGAACCGAATGCCTGCGTCTACGCAGGTATTCGGTCGCGCGACTCCTCACTCAGACATATCTCCTCAGGATCTGCCGAATCGATTCCTCGTATGAGCTCCCGAACAGGTTGAGATGATTCAGCAGGTGATAGATGTTGTAGATCGGCATACGATCCGCATAGCCCGAATCAAGCGGATACGCTTGGCCATACGCAGCATAGAACCGGGGATCGAATCCGCCGAACAGTTGGGTCATCGCAAGGTCCGCCTCACGGTGGCCATAGGAGACCGCAGGATCGATGAGTACCGGCTCCCCGAACGCTGCGGCGAGGAAATTGCCACTCCACAGATCCCCATGCAGGAGCGACGGCGTCTCCGGTTCAATCAGGAACGATTCGAGTCGATTCAGAAGGCGGCCAAGCGCTGCGAGCAGTTCACCGGAAAGCAGACCACGGGATTTTGCCAGCTCTACCTGATATCCCAACCGTCTCTCACGAAAGAAGGGAATCCAGCGTTCAGATCCGTTATTTTGCTGGGGGGTGAGGCCGATGAAGTTGTCTTCGGGGAAGCCGAAATGGACAAAATCCGCAGACCGCCACCGATGTAGCTGCGCGAGTTCGGTGCCGAACCGCTCCCAGAATGCGGGAGTCCTCTCGCCAGGCTCGATGTACTCGAGCAGGAGAAAGTGCGAATCGGCGCAAGGATAACCGGCTGCTATCGTGTCTGGCACGCGGCACGCGTTGGCTGCGCGCAGCGCCTGCAGGCCGGTCGCCTCGGCCGCGAACATCAGCGGCGGTGCATCACGGTTCTCCTTGAGAAACAGCCGCTCACCATTGCTCAGTTCGATCAGTCTGCAGCGATTTATGTCACCGCCGCGCACCGAACGCTCGCGTACCAGAGTCACCGCTGAACCGTATCTGGAACCGATAATGCCGTTCAGGTCGGCGTCAGCCATTCTCCTGAACGTCGCTCCCGGCGTCGCCGCGTTCAAGGACAGCAAGCAGATTGCGGCTGGTACGAAGGACGATCTCGAACACCCGTTCGAAATCACCGGTGTCACCGTAGTAGGGATCCGGAACTTCTGCCCATCGTTCACCCTTGCGAACCGATGGGTCAAAGTCGCGATACATACGGACCTTGGAAAGGTAGTGCTTCCCGGATGCGAGTGATTGAAACGACGCAAGGGAACGAACTTCCGCGTAGTTGCTTCTGTCCATTACCAAAATCATGTCATACTCTTCAAGATCCTGGTGAATGAGCTGGCGCGCGCGGTGATCAAGCGCAATGCCGTGATTGTTCGCAGTCTGCCTCATGCGCAGGTCCGCCTGATCACCTACGTGATACGCGCTCGTGCCCGATGATTCGATGAGATATCGATCGGAGGCTCCGGCGTGCTTCACAAGATCTGCAAAAACTGCGTGTGCAAGCGGACTTCTGCAGATGTTCCCGCTGCACACGAACATGATCCGCTTGAGCGGATTCGCCTCACGAGATCGATCGGGCATTCGCGAGCAGATACTGTTCGGCTTCGAGTGACCAGAGTCCGTTGTTCTTTTCGCATAGTTCGGCAAGGTGCGCAAAGAGTGGGTCAGACTTCCCTTTCTCCCGGAAGTCAGCGATTGCGGTAAGTTCGAGCTCGATATTGGTGTACATCAGCTTCTTTCCGCCGGGGATATTCGGAAGATTCAGCGTAGTCGGAACGACTGCATTGAGTCCGCCGACGTGCGTGACCATCGCAACCGGATTGACAATTCCGCGGCCCATAAGGTCGAGCGCTTCGCGCATATCAGCGGTGTTGCCGCCGCTCGTGCCCACAAGATGATGAGCCTCGTAATGAACGTTGTAGAAGTTGAACATTGCGGAGAAGTTCGGATCGGTCGGGCCGGCAAAGAAGTTCAGACATCCATCCTTGCCGAGGATGCGGTCACCCTGTTCGACGACAGGCTTTACCGGCGCAAACACGAACACATCATCAAAACCGGAGCCACCGGAGAGACTTATGAGGTGGCTGTCCACTGCACGAGCTGCATCTTCCGGCGAGGTGGCGCCCGAAGCATCACCAACTCTCTTCGTGTTCACGTAGACAAGTTCGACACCCTGGCGCTTCGCCTCGTCGACGGTGTAGATGGAGGCGGCGCGTGCCAGACGCGCATCGTCGATATCGGTCACAACCAGAAGCCCCGGTTTGCGGTCGTTATGGATAGCGTAGTCTATCGCACCGATTCCCATTGGCCCTACGCCGGCGAGAATCGCCATCTTTCCGCCCTCGACAATACCCATGCGGTGCTCGTAGGTTCCCTGAGTCGAGTGGTAGCTTGCGTGAAAGGCTCCGACAATACAGGACATCGGCTCGGAGAGTGAGCCCATGAAGAATGCAGCGCCGCTGTAGGGCAGCAGGCAATCCATCTCCATGACCTCGGCGGGAATGTTGATGAAGGTCGCGTCACCGCCAATGTACTGGTAGGAGTAACCGGGTGCATCGAGAGTTCCCTTATAGTTGAGCGCAGGCTGAATGGAAAACTTATCACCTGCTCGGAACTTCGATTGCCACTTCTTCCCGACCTTAACGATCTCACCGCAGAACTCGTGACCGATCATGACAGGTCGTGTAGCAATGTCCTTCGGCACGCGCTTATGATCGCTTCCCTGAACTGCCGACTTGTAGGACGACATGCAAATGCTGTCCGAAATAATGTGTGCGACGATTTCGTCATCGTTCGCGTCCGGTAACTCGAACTGTTCGAGGCGCAGATCCTTCTTGCCGTACATGCGAACCGCCGTTGTTTTCATGACCACCACCTTCCTCAAGTGACTACAGTATACATTAGTGAGAGCGTCACAGCAAATGTAAACGATTGCATAGCCTCTTTCAAGTGTCTCGAACCGTTACGGGGAGACGTGCACCGCAAGTAGCAATTTCTGTTGCGGAAGCTCGAGGTAGGTGACTTCGCCCCGCCGCGAGAAGCTGAGGGTAAGCATTTTCGGCGCTGATGGGGCGGCGCCCGCGACAACGCCGCCTGGCGTGGTCTGTTCGCCTGCCGGTGTGGGAGCACTGGTCACTTTCGCACGGTTTGCCGAAGTAAGTGCGCCGAGGATGTCCTGAACCGGATCATTGACCGTCAGTTGCAGCTGCTGAGTCGACTCAAGGGGCCCAATTCCATTCATGACATCGGCGAGCGAAAAGGCAATCGGTGGCAGGGGGGGGAGAATAGCGGGTGTCGCAGCTGGCAGTTGCGCAGAAGTCGGCGCGCCCTGTGCAGAAGCCTGCGGTTGCGTGG
>Ga0307376_10002601_pt1 | contig 17521 bp, 10 predicted proteins | sample TR2MG_FD_202536 | JGI IMG/M metagenome (GOLD analysis project Ga0307376, IMG submission 202536) | Soil microbial communities from Risofladan, Vaasa, Finland - TR-2 | ecosystem: Environmental > Terrestrial > Soil > Coastal area > Acid sulfate soil | place: Finland: Risofladan, Vaasa | collected...
CCGATGATGTCGGCATGATAGGTTGTCCTATTCAAGGTTCCGTCCTTTCCCGAGGATTCTTGCGTTCACCCGCTGCAGCCACGCGATCACTGCGGGATCGTTCCAGTTCTGGAAATAGGGAGCAACAGACCCCGTCGGCATGATTCCCCAGTAGCCGTCCCGAATGGCGATATCGGCAACGATCTCCTCGTGTCGCTGAGCGATGGGGTCGCCATACAATCGGGTGTTTGCCGGCGGCCAGAAGGCTACCCCTTCGTCGAGAACCAGGGGCAAACATCGCTCCCTGGCGAAGTCGCGGGCCTTGCCCATCCACGTTTCGGCGGTCTCGACATAGTGGGCCTCGTTGGCCTGCGCCTCCTGCTTGTACCAGGCTTCGAAGGCGTCCATGTCGATGTTGTGATACAGCCAGGACGCGGTGTGCCAGAAGGACCCGACATGGCGCAAGTGCTGGACCTTTGCGCGGAACTCGAGCCACGAACTGGGATTGGGTACGAGAAAACGCCTGAATTCGGGCATCGCATCCAGTTCGGGCTCGCGGTCCATCGGAAAGTCCAGCAGCTTGTACAGTTTGTTGAGCAATCCGTGGTAGTAGTGGAAGTCCACCAGTTGCGAGTCCGGCGCCCACAGATCGTCCAGGCTGCCGGACCAGCCATAGTCCATCGTGAAGAGGATGTCGGGATGCCGCTCGCGCAGGAACCGCACCGCCCGGTTGAACTCCTGCGCCGATGCGGCCTTGTCCGCCAGGTTCGGCCAGGTCCAGCGGGCGAACTCCTCGAAGGTTGGCGGAGCCGTCGGTTCAACCTTCGGCACGAACAGCGGCGAGAACTCCGCCTCGTTGAGCACTTCGACAAAGGCGATGCGGTGCGCCAGGCCGCGCTCCTTGAGCAACCGAACCAGGCGGTCGTGCTGGCGCGCCAGTTCCATGATGCGGTCCTTGTAGGGGATGGCAATGATCTCGGCACGCAGGGCCGCACCCTCCAGGTTCGTCACCAGGTCCTGGTAGAGCCAACTGGTGCAGATCACGACCATGTCATGCTTATCGGCCATGCGGAACAACTCCAGGACCCGCTCTAGCACATCGACGTTATGCGCTTTGATCGGATATGGCACGTTATTCCAATCCTCGATCCAGGGGCGGAACCGAATCGGACCGCGGGGCTTACCTGCCTGATCATGGGTCAGCAGTGCGCCGGTATCGAGCCGGACGCAGTTGAACCCGCGCTCCCGGGTCTCACGCATGGCCTTGTCCAGGTCGGCATAGGCGTCTTCGAAGATCCAGTTCCAGACATAGAAGCAGATTGCCAGCTTGTCCGGTAAATGCTGAGGTATTTGCGTACTATTCTTGTTCATGGCGCATCTCCCGTAAAGTGTTCAGGGTTCGAAGACCCAAGCAACTTGCCAACCTCCTTCAGGCGCTCGACAAAGATCGGAGGCAACTGCCCGCTCATGTCCGGCGGCACATCCAGTAGATAATTGGCGCGCTTCGAATTGAAATACTTCACCCGGTCCACAATCTCTGCCGCGGTCAGCAGATTCGTCTCCATGGCCTTCTGCCAGAACCAATAACCTTCGGGACTGATGCAATCCGCCACTTCGGTTGGTGTACTGCCCACGCTGCTCTTGGCCTTATCGAGGCCGGCCACCCCCGGCAGTTCGATCCCGGCGACATCGCCGAGATCGCTGTTCAACAGGACCACGCAGTTCGGCTGGATCGACTTGATGTGCTCTTTCAATGCCCACTTCACATCCCACCCCTGATCGAGCCAGATCTCGTCGATCTTGCCATACCTCGTCAGCAACTCGGTGAACTGCTTCTTCATGAACTCAACGCGGTCAGGCGCTACGGATTCTGTGCGCTATAATTGATAAGCAGCGGAATGACCGGCACTTCTTTTGGCTCGAAGGCGTTATGCCAGTTCGTTGCTGACACATCGTTGAGGTCTCTTCTGGTCCTGGAGATGTTCAACGGCGAACAGGCCGCCACGCCGATCGTGTTCGTCTTGCCATTTTTCACATCCTCCAGAATCGGTGCCCGCGAGGTTTGGCAGGCCGCATTCATGACGACACACACCGCGGAGTCCCTGGCGAGGATGTACGACAGGGTCTGGGGATTAGTCTGAAAGAAGAACCCACCCAGAACTTCCAGACGCGTACCGTCCAGCGCGCTGAAGCTGTGGCAGTCTTCTCCTCCTTCAGTCTTGAAACCCAGTATCCAGGCCATCGAGCGGCGGAACGCAAAATTGTTGCCCTGGAAGTGCTCGGTGTTCACCTGACGGCACCAGACCGTTACGTTCTCGACCGCGAACCGGTTATCCGGGCCGCCGGGCGCAAAGCCCAATGCATTGTTGACAAAGAGCTTCTTGGGCTTACCCGCCGGCGTCGCGTTACGATAAAGCCGCCAGCAGTTCGTCGTGTCGTCGTACTGCGCCGGTTTGACGGGATTCAGGAAGAGTTCCATCATCATGGCGCTGCGTCCACCATGGGGAAAGAACGTCATCATATCCTCAAGCACGACCGTCCGGTCCGCCGCATGATCCAGGAACACGCCCCCGAAATTATACGCGTTTTGCTGCAGCAGGAGCGGCTCGGAGGATGGTTCCACCACCCGAAACATGGCCTCCTCGCAGAATTGCGTCCGGATTACGCACCCGTAGAGAAACGACACTTGCCGCACGGTTTTCGGTATCGTCACCGGTCCGTTGACCAGATAAACATCCTTTGTGAACAGAATCGCAGGCTTGCCGGAATTCATTGCCTTCTGAATCGCCGGCGTGTCGTCGGCGACGCCGTCGCCCAAGGCGCCAAAGTCATCCACATTCGCCCAGTTGGCGGGGTTCGCCTCGTGCAGGATCTTAGGCGAGTCCTCGATGGCCAGCCGCAAGCTCCCCGCCGGGTTGCCTGGTTCCGTCGAAAGCGTCAACCCCGAGACATATTCCTCCACCCTGGGGGACGTCAGCACGCTTTTGCCGTCACGCGCGAGGGCGACCGAATATCCCGCTGTCTGAATATTGCGGACGAAGAGATGCCCGTCGGCCAGGTCAATGGCCGCTGCCGCGCCGTCATTGCATTGGAAGGAACTGTCCAGAATGACGACGTGCCCGGAGGATTCGACCCGCAAGGCTGTCGGCGCACCATTCACGATGATATCCCTCGCCGCGAAGCGTGAGAAGTCTGCCACGAGCATGCCGGTGCGCTTCTGATTCCCGAAGAAGGCATGTTCCAGCGTCAGAATGGAACACGCGCCCGCGCTGAGAGACAGTCCCTCGTCGAACCCCTGGATCGAAACGTCTTCCACCAGCCCTTCCGCCGCCAACACGTCGAGCATCAACCCCGCGACGCCCGCTCCGTCGCCCGACCGGACCGTCAGGTTGCGGATGGCCCCGGTGTTCGCGGAGTTCCAGCGTATTCCGATGGCCCCCGGATTACCTCGTCCCGTGTCTACCGTCAGGTTCTCGACCACGTTGTTCTGGTTGACACAGGAGCCGCAGTTCAAGCGGAAGAACGACAGTACCGGCTTGGCGGCGCCCGCGCCAAAGCCGGGACAATGGTCTTTCAGGCGGAGAATGGTCTTGTCCCTGCTCTGCCCCAGGATGATGATGCTGTCGTTCTGCTCAGTGGACCAACCGACTGGAAACAGTTTCGGGTTTCGCGCCTCCGCATCCGTCATCAGCGGATGCTGTTTGTAATTGTCCCACACGCCGTCGCCCACCATGACCGGAAGGTTATGGTTCACGCTGTCGCTTACCAGATACGTTCCAATGGGCAGATAGAGGATGTAGTTGCCCTTCAGCAGGTGGCGGCCGCAGTACGCCGGCTCATGGTTCTTCATCACGAAATCGCGCGCGGCGATGAGCGCCTGAGTGTCGTCCGTCTTTCCGTCACCCTTCGCGTTGAACGGCGGCTTGGTGACATCGACCAGGCGCCCGCCTTTGCCCGCATGCATGAATGCCGCTTCGGGATAGACCAGGTTCACCGCCGGATGGCGGTCGCCCTTCGCCGTGAAGACCTCCTTGGCAGGCGCCGGTGCGGACACCGGCGTGTCCGGCCCGTCGAGCGCGATGGTTTGCGAAGGTATGGTGGTGTTTGGGTTCATGCGCTTTTTCTTGTTTGTTGGCATGTTGTTCTTTTGGTTCATCGTCTTGTATTCGTTTGTTTCACTTCGGTTCCGGAAACGTGAGTTTCCCAGTGGAATGGATGCGGTTTTCGGGAATCTCGAACGACACGAAGATGCCCGTGCCCAAGCCGTCGGCACGGTCGAGGGCGACCACGATTTCGTGTTCGCCGACGGCCAGTTTGACGCGGGCGGCGGCGCCGCGATCACTCGCCTTCACGGTCGCCGGCGAATACTCGTCTTCCGAGTAGTACCAAGTGCCCCACGCCGCGACGGGCCTCCTCGCTCCAGAGATACACGAGGCCGTCCTGCGACTTCGGATGCAAGACCTCATTGGCCTTCATGCCGCGGACGGGAAGATCGCCCACCGGCAGACTGCCGGGGAAGATCACCGCCGCGTCGTCCCCCGGCGAGAGGGCCGGCAGAACGTGCCCGGCCCCGCGCACGACGAGCGGCTGGTCGCCGGCGTTCTCCAGTGTGAACTGCCGCGAGCAGATGCCCTCCGGATACAAGCGGGCATCCGCCAGGTTTGGGGTGGCGGCGCGGTACAGCCGATAACTCGTCGCCCCCGGCTGCGCCGCCCAGCTCACCTTGACCGCGCCATTGGCCACGCCCCAGGTGCTGGGGTCCATCACCTGCGCGTTATCTGGCTGCCAGGGTAAACGGCGTACGCTGCCGGCAGCGTCGGAGGTGAAAATGGCCACATTCAGCCGCACGGGTCCGGCCAGATCGAACCGTTCCTCGGTGTAGCGCTTGCTCCAGTGGTTGTTGCCTTCGGTCCAGCGGGTGAAGGTGATGGGCGTCAGCGTCGCCAACTCCGGGAAGAGCGCCAGCGGGATTTCCGCTTCCAGCCGGTAGCCCTGGCCATCGGGACGGCGCGCGACCGCCACCTGTGCCCCGGGGATCGGCAGCAATGTCCCGGCGGCATCCAGCGCCTCCTTTACCGGGGTGCCGACAAGCGGTCCCCAGTTGGCCATCGGGCGGAGCCAGGGGCTGGCCGGCACCGGGCTGCCGGCGGGGCGTGTGAACACGGCCGTCCCGACCAGCCGCCCTTGTGCGTCGCGCCGGGCCGAGAGGACGACGCGGGTATCGCCGGCGACCGGGGCCCGGCGATTGGCCGGCGCCAGCGGCCCCAGCAGGAGTTCCACCCCATCCGCCTTGCCGTCGAGTTCCGCCGGGGTGTTTCCCGTGCCGGCATGGAAGTCAGCCGGTTGCTGCACGTCGGCGAAGAGGTGCAGATACCCGGCATCCCGGCGCAGGCGGACATCGCCGACCACCCGCTGACCGTCGCGGATGGTGACGGCGTCATAGTCGCGCGGCCACCATTCCCAGTCCTCGCCATCAATGCCGTTAAAGCGGCCGTTGGGGCACTCCCAGGTCGCGTAGGGGATCAGCGTCGCCCCCTTGGCCGGGGTCGTGCGCGGCATGGACGAGACGAGCTCGAACGTGCCGCTTTGGCGGGTGATCTCCCGCGGGCCGATCCCGAGGACCTCGCGGACCTGCAACGACTCGCTGGCGCCGCAGAAGAGGAGATACTTGCCGGTCTTCGGGTCTTTGATGAATTGCCCGGAGAAGCTTTCGGCGCAGACGTAGCTGTCGTCACTCCAGCGCGGGCGGCCGTTGTCATCAGTGAGCAGCCAGCCCAGCGTGAGACCGTCGTCGGTATAGGCGGTATACTGGTTGGTGACATCCGTGACGACAATGACGCCGTCTTCGATCCCGCAGACGTTGTAGAAGAAGGTGCCATCGCCATTCGTGCGGTTGCTGCCATCATGATGGCCAACCCACCATTGGACCTGGCCGTCTTTCACCTTGATCAGCTTGTTCTCCGAAGTGCGGTCCCAAAAGGCGCGGCCTTGCGGGTTGCCGAGGTTGGCGGCATAATAAACGGCCCCGTCCGGGGCGGGACGCGAGACCGCCGCCCCGTCGGCGCCGCTGAGTTGCCGGCGATTGGCCGACACGGCCTCCGTGAGATACGGGGTGTAGACGCCACCGTCATAATCCGGCACGCCGCGCTCATCGATCCGCGCCGGCTTCCAGGCGCCCTGCTGGCCGTAGAGCGTCAGGTCGCGTCCCAGCCAGCGCCAGCCGCCATCGGGCGCAACGGCCCGGCTGTATTCGTTCGATTGCACGAGTCCATCGCCGTTGCGGTCGGCCCACGACGGTTCCCCCTGCTGGGCTTGGATCCCTGCCGGCACCCAGCGGTCCTCCGCCCATATCCAGAGCGCGGCGGGCAGATTCCCCCGGGTATACGTCTTCTCGCCATCGATCCAGAAATACCGCTTGCCGTTGGCGCCGGTGAAGGTGATCCCCGCCGCAAACGAGGGGGTGGCTGGCCCGAGCATCAGATCGGGGGTGACCTTCTCCTCACGGCCGCTTTGCGAGAGATAAAAAATCGATTCGATGTGCCAGGAGAAATCTTTCCAACTATGGGTCGGTGCGTAGTGGATGCGCGTTTTGATCCACGACGGCCCCAGGTGGTAATACACCGAGGACGGGTCATCGAGATCCACCACCATGCCGGAAGCGCAATACACCGGCCCGAAGTAATCGCGCACCCATTTCCCGTCGGTCGTCAGGCAGCCGATCCGGCGCGGCGCGGTCCAACCCGCCTCGACGAACCAGAGTTGTCCGTCCGCATCGATCGTCAGGTCGGTGATGTTGCGGAACTCCAGCGGATCGTATTTCAGGACCGTGGCCGCACGTCCGCCGGGCTTGCCGAAGCTGCGCAAGCGTGACCCATCGGCGGCGAATTGCGCGATCTGCTGTTTGGCGCCGCTTTCGGCGACATACAGGCGGCCGGTGGCATCCCGGGTCAGCGCCGTTGGCGCGGTCAGGCCCGGTATGAGCGGCGTCACGGCGCGGGTGGCGAGATCGATGCGCACGACGTTGTCGGCGGAGATGGCCAGCAGGTGGGTTGCATCCTGGCGGCAGAGCCGTCCTGGCGTCGCCAGCGGGAGTTCCGCCTCCGCCTGGCCGGTGGTCAGGTCGATCACCAGCACTTTGTTCTCGGCGGCAACACTGATGTACGCCTTCTCGCCGATGACCGCCAAACCGGCAAATCCTTTCTTCGGATTGCCCAGCGGGACGCGCGGCAGCGTGCCCATGGGCCGATCGCGCCCGGTGGTCGCATCCATGCAGATCAGCGCGAGTTCCGGGTGGCCGGCAATCATACAGGCGCGCGTGCCGTCGCTGGCGACGGCTGTGCCGCTGCCGAACCCGCCGAGTGAGTGGGTCCACAGCACATCCCCGGTCGTGTTGACCTTACGCATGCCGTGCTCGCCTTCTTCGCCGGCGTGTAGCAGATAGATGCCGCCGGCATCGGCGGCGACGGCGGCCGGGCCGCCGTGGATGCCGCCGACGGAGCCCTTGTTGTCCGCGCTGGGATAGGGCGGACGCCCGGAATTGCCGGCAGCGCCGTAGAAGTGACTGCGGACGCCGTTGAAGTAACCCAGTCGCCAGGTGTATTTCCCCGGCGGCAGCGGCATGTCGCGGTAGCCGCGGCCATTCCAAGTGACGGTGTGCGTGCCGGCGCTCATGGCTTCCGCCCGTAACGGCTCTGCGACAATCCAGCCTTTTGCATCGGCAATCACCAGGCTGACCTTGCACGCGCGCGGCAAGGTGAAGGCGATGGGTACCGGCTGGAGGTCCTCCGGATCGGTCACCAGGTTGCCCGACGCCAACGCGGTCGCCGGCTGCGGGCCGGGATCGGCGTTGAACAATCGAGCGGTCCCCCACAGGTCCGGATAGAGGCGCGCCTCGGTGGGAAGGTCCACGGTGCAGGCGGGTCCGTTGCCGCGGCTGTGCCACCAGGCGGTGGCGATGTTCTTGGTGCCGGCCGGGTCCGAGAAGATGACTTGGGCATCGAACGGAAACTCGAGTCCCTCCCGCGGGGTCAGGCCCAGCGCGTCCCACGGCAGGGCGATCCCCACCGCATATCCGCCCTCAATCGGCGTGAAGACCGCGCGGGCCGCGGGCAGCGGCGCGACGTAGTCCATCACGTACGTCGAGACCGGCGAGGCGAAGGTGTACGGCTTTTTCCTGGGCGACACCGGTCGATAGCAGACCACCATCGGCTGGCCGTCGACCTGCGCCGCGATGATGCGTTGCTGCTGCTTGTCCGGCGATTCAAAACAGAACCCGACCGCATCGCCGCCCTTGATCACCATCGCCGGATCCGCGGCGCCGGCGCTGTTTTTCAGCGGGCTGTCGTCATGCACGCGCACCAGCAGATACAGGTGCTTCGCGTCATAACACGCCGTCCAGCGCGCGGCTTCCCCGCCGGCGGTCGTCATCTGCTGCACCGCGGTGATGGCCGGCCATTGCGCCGGCTGATCCAGCGCCACCGGCTGCGCCACCTTCACGATGGCTGCCGGCGCCGCATGACCGACGCCGGGGAGTAGGCCGAGCAAAAGGATGCTCAGCAGGACAGGCATTTCAGTTTTCATCAGCGTTTCTCCATTGATTCATCGTTTTGTAACCGTTCACGGTTCTACGGCCGTTCAGGCTCACGATGAGCCTGGTCAGTAGTATATACGCCCCCCCCCGCACATCAGCAAGGAAAAAATCCAGAAAAGAAAAAAAAGATGGACGTGCGTCTGCCGACCGTCCGATAACCATTGCAAAGCCACCCGCACGCTTCCGCGAGTTCGACCGTGGAACCGGACTACCGGCAGATCATCCGGCGGCAAGCGCAGACCATCCGCCAACAAGCGCTGACCATCTGGCGGGCAACTCGCCCAAGGCGAGTCTTCGACATGACTTCAGGCCCGAAACCCGGTGCGGAAACGACGCGCATCCATATAAAGTACGATGCGTGGAATCGCCAAGTGACCGGGATTTCCCATTTGATGTCCGCCCACGACCACCGTGGGTAGTCTGTCCGTGATTGTAAAGCGTTTCCGGGGTTCAACAAGAACTTTTTCGATGCAGGAAGCGACCGGGTAGCCTTCGGTTGCACGAATTCCCAACTTCTTCGATGGGGAGCCAGGCTTCCGAAGTCCCTGGAGACAGACCCTCTCCGGCACCCCGAGGAATCGGCTACGTTTTCGGCACCTGCGGCAGTCATCTCGGCACGGCCTCCGGGAGTCGCAGCCGTCGAATCCGCTCAAGGATGGCCCGGAACAGCCTCCGAGGGATGGCGACCTCGGCCATCTGGAAGACCACGTATCGGGCCGTCGTGACCACCTTCGCCCCGATCTTGATCAGCTTCTCCCGCAGCGTCGTCAGCGACCAATGCTTCACACCGTTGGGCAGGGCCAGCCTTCGCAGGAAGTTCCCCAGATTGTATGCCAGGGCGAACAGTTGCAGCCGCACCTGGTTGTCCGCGAAGTCGTGACAGCTCAGGCGCGTCCACTTCACCGCGTTCTTGCCTTCCTTGATCCACTGCTCCGCCGTCCCACGCAGGTTGTAAAACCGCACCACGTCCCTGTCGGCCCGCCGCAGGTTGGTCACGATGAACCCGACCCGGGCAAACAACTCCCCCGCATGCCACTCCACCTTGGCTACCACACGCCGGGGCTTGGTCCAACTGGCGGCCTGATATGGGAAACTGTCGTAGAAGACCAGAGGCCGGTTCGGCGGACGGCCCACCGGCCGAGTCAGAAGAGGCCCGATCGCACGCTCCAACACGTCGTTGCCCGGCAGGCGGATGGCGTACAGGTAGCCCGCGGCTTCCAGGAACTCGTAGACCTCCGGGTTGGCAAAGGCCGCGTCCGCTCGGAAGAAGCGTTGAAGGTCCTGGTGGCGATAGCGTCCCACAACCGGCTCCAGCACACTCCACCAGTCGTCGGCACTGTGCACGTTCCCGTGGCGAAGCATGGCCCGCTCCAGATCGCCGAACTGGTTGAAGCAGAACAGTGGATGGTAGCAAGTGCAGCGGAAGTGTCCGTTGTAGGCCGACCCTTCCTGCTCACCGTAAGTCTCACTGACCGAACTGTCCATATCCAGGACGATCTCCCGAATCGGCTTGCGTTCTTGGAGCCGGTCAATCCACATCCCTGACAAGTTCATCAAGGCCGCCCTGTTGCCCGGCCGCGTCAACACCGTTGTCTCGAACCGGCCCATCTGACTGGTCGAGGCGGCCTGGCGGCTCCAGGCCCGACCGCCGACAACTTGCCGCATCGCCGGATCTACGCTCAGCCGCTCGGCATCATTGGTGTCCTCGTAGCCCGCCAGGTGGCTGTAGACGGACTGCCGTAAAAGGGCGACGATCGTATGCTGCGTGTTCTTCCCTGTGCGCCAGTCATGGAGTTTTCCCTCTGCCATGACAGTCAGACCGAGTGCCTCGTCGAGTTCCCGATAGGTCAAGAGCCCCGCATCCGACGTGACCTTCGAGCCATGAAATTCCAGCTTCAAACGACGCTCAAACCCGACCCGCAATGCTTCACCCATTGCCCTCTCCCCGCAATTGGAGCCGAAATCCTTGAATAGGGGCATTCTGTGCGGGTAAACTCGATGGCGCAAGAAAAAAACTCACCTTCTATCTGGGAAATCCGGGTTAAGGGGTAACTATGACAATCCTCAGTTCCAACCGGGACATTCAAAGCATTGTTCTGATTTATACATTCTTTAAGTCCTGCTATAAGTAGATTAAGACGTTTGCGTAATTCAGGTTCCTCCTGCCACTGGAGAATATTCCCGGCACCCATCATAAACATTCCGGCATAAGCAGGAAATATGTTTTCCCATCCAAATAGTTTACCCGGAGGATTTGATATGCCAGCAGAAAGCCTGAACCGATAAAGCATATCATCTGCATTTGAATGTGCCAAAAGATAGGTAATAGTTTTGTCCATGTAGGGTTTAAAGAACCCATGTTTTGAAATTTCTACACCTCCAATCGGGACTCTCTGTGTTTTGCTCATCATGGTTCTCCTCTCGTTACGATCCCTTCGGAACTCGATCTGGCCCCATGCATGAGGCATGAAGCGTCCTTCCGCGACGATGTCTCCCGTGCCGGTGGCCGATCGGTTGGCCCAGTAGGCGCGCCGCTGCACGGTCCTGCCGTCCGTCGAGACGAGCATTCCCCAATCCATCTTGAGCTTCAGATCCTTCTGAAGTTTCAAGCCGATGGACTTCAGGGGTATCGCCACTTCGACGGTTGCCTTGTGGCCTTCCACTGTCTTTGCGACTCGGGCGTTTCCTACCACTGCCACTCGATCCATCGCAAGCTCGCCGGCGGCCGGGCTGTACATGTGCCGGCGCTCTTCGCCGCGCCGCCGGCCATGAGCATGGCTGCCGTGCATACTGTCAGAATTCGAACTGTGTTCATGCTTGTCTCCTAGCTGGCATACCGATTCCTCCTTATGGCCTTAGTTTGGACCTACTCTCCGGGCTTGGGCTGGACCCAGGCGTCGGGCCAGTAATCGCCGCGCTGGTTGTCCGTGACCGTGACCCATTCCTCGACGCTGCCGAAGTCCGGCGCGAAGCGACCGAGATATACCTTCACCTTGGCCGCGGCCTCTGGCGTGATTGTCTGCGGGTTTTTGGGGTCCGAGGTCCACTTCCATTCCTTGTAGGAGCCGGTCAGTGCCAGGAAACGCGGGTGGTTGGACCAACGCGGGTGATACAACTCCCCAACTTCTGCGTGAGACTCCGCAAAAATGCCCGGCACGTTGACGAGGGTGCAAACGAAGGAGGGACCCCCGCCCAACTCGTCCGGCGAGCTAATAAGCACTTTTCTGTGTGAGCCATCGAAGATCCATAACCGCCGGCCGTCCGGGCACATGGAGGGCCAGCAGCCGTTCCCAGCCGTTTTGAACCCCTGATTGGGCAGGGAGAAGATGCCGAGGGGAACGTTTCCTCCTTCCGCGACGCCTCCGCTGGCGAAACGTCCGTCCCCGCTCAGCATGAACATGTTTACCGGCGATTTGTCCCAAACGAGTTCGTTCACCTCGGGATGGTCGATTTGATAGCGCCGGATCGTGGGCACCTGCTCGTCTCCGCGTTTTCCCATGATCGAGGCATAGACCCACGTCACCCCGCTGCCCGGGTCGGTCCAGACATCAGTATTTTTCCACTTCTCCACGTCTTTCACGATCAGCCGCCGGCCGGTTCCGTCAAAGTTCACCACGTTGACTGAATGGTCCGCCAAATCGGCAAACACGACCCGCTTGCCGTCGGCGGTGAGCAGGGGTTTGGCATACCAGCCGATGCCGGGCAGGATCGGCCGCTCGCCCTGAATATCCTCGGTGTCGAGGCCCATCAGGCGGATCGTCGGACGCTCGGAGTTGACGCAGGCGGCCTCGCCGGCATCCTGTATCCAGACCACCTTGGTCGGCGCGCCGGTTGCTTTGCGAATGGCTGCGGCGCGGAACCGAACGGCCGCACGGCGGACTGCCTCAGCCGGAAGCAGCGCCGTCTGGATGTCCTGGTCGGCCAGCATCTGCAGCGCCATGAGTTCGCCCAGCCATACGCGCGTGCCGTCTTTAGTATGCCCGACGAGATGCCCGATTTCACGGGTCGCCTTCGTGATGCGCAGGCGCACCGCGCGCGTGCCGATGTCCTGTCCGAAGTCCAGCCAGTTGCTTACGAGCGCGGCCGAAGGAACAAGCTCGATGCCGTCGAACTTCTTCACAAGCTGCCAGTCGGCCTCCTTCGCCTCGAAGGGGTCGCGGTCCGGCGCCCCCTTGTACACGTCGACTTCAGCGGACGCAAAGCCGGCCGACAGCGCGTTCAGGCCGCGGATCTTCACGGCCTGCGGCCAGATCAGCGTGACGGTTGCCGGGTTCTCCGGCGATACGACCTTGGCGCCGGCGTCCGGGGCGTTGTCCCATTCGGGACTATCATTGTAAATTCCGTTAATAATTCGAGCCGCCGCCATACGAGCCGTCTCCTCATTCCTCCCGCTTGCGGGTACGATGGCCTGCGGAGCTATATTTGCAAATCGCTCGCTGATGATATAAATGCCGCCGATCCATACCGCCCGGCTCCCATCCCCCGCCGCCGCGGTATGGGTAAACCTCAAAGCGCGGGTGGCGGTATTCGGCGGCAGAACCCAGACAACGCAGACTTCCGGCGCCGCCTCATCCTTTGAGACAGCTCCGCCCTTGAGCCGCACCGCGGGAATCCACTCGCCTTCGTTTGCCATGTTGCCAGGATAGGCGGCATCGGCTTTGAGCGCGCTGACCCGCACGTTGCCGCGAACAAGCACGGTGCCGACGGTCAGCGGAGTCTTCCAGCCGATCCGCATGTGCCGGATGCCGGACTTCTCCGAATCGCCGAACGAGGCACCGTAAACACCCGCCGCCCCTCCCCCCAATGCGGATGCGGTGTTCTTGGTCACGACCACATGCTGCGGGCCGATTTTGTCCATCGGCTTCTCCGCGCCGTCAACCCAGGCGGCGAAGGCCGCCGCGTCGAGGTTTTCCAGCGTCAGCGGCGTTTCAAAGACGCCGGCGCTCTTCGCCGCATCCTGGGCGCCGGCACTCGCCAGCAACATCAGACTGCACAGACAACTCGCCACCGCGTTCTTGATCATCGGTCTTCTCATGTTTGTCCTCCGTTCCTTATTTCTTCGCCGCCGGGGCCGCGAGCTCGCGGACTTGGTAGAAGAGTTCCTTCTCCTCAAAATCCCCCGAAATCATCCGCTCGGATTCCTGCTCGGGATGATCCGCCCACCGCTCAAGGGCGAGCCGGTAGGTCTCGCCGGCCTTGAATTTCAAATACTCCGGCACCACGCGCCCATCGAGGACGGACCATTGCGCCACGTTGATGACCTTGTCGGCCAACTTGCCCTCGATGGTCTTCACCACCTCGAACTGCTGCACCGAGAGGCAGCGCTTGTAGGGCGCGATGCCCTGCGGGTCGGCCGCCGCGCAGACGCCCGTGAGTTTGGCCTCAACAATCGCAAGCTCGACCGTCGCCTTTCTGCCGGCGCTGCGCGCCTGATACGCCTCGAACCGCTGCCGCGCCTCGGCCGCGCCAATCTCCCGGCCGAACAGGCCGATGCCTTCCATCAGTCCGGGCCAGTTGCGGCCGCCGCGCGCTGCATCGCCAAAAATCACCTGCTGGGCGGTCCATGAGGAAACCGCCACCTTCGGCGAATTTCCCAGCAGCACCCGCTGTCCGTTCACAAACACCGCAAGTTTTCCCGGCGCATAGCTTACGACGACATGGCTCGCGCGGTCGCGCGGCAACCGGACGAGCGGCAGCGGATCGCCCGTCCGTCCCTTCAAACGCAAGGAGAGCATGTCCCCTCGCTGGGAAAGCACGAGGTTGCCCGTCTCCAGATCATCGGCAAACGCCAGCACCACGCCCTCGCCCGAGGGTGAAACCGCCAGCGGCGTAAGCACCGCCTCGACGGCGAAGGCATTGCCCGCCTGCACGGCCTCGAGCCAGGGCTTCGCCGTCGCATCCGGCACAAACGCCCCCGCCGTCAGATCCATCACAAAATTACGCCCATACCGGGCCGCATCGCGCATCAGTCCCATGCATTGCCGGATCGCCCCCGTCTTGGGATCGATGATCTGGTTGTTATCCGACCCCGTGGTCCAGACAAACACCTGCGCGGTGCGGTCGGGCTCCGCTTTCGTTGCGGTGCTGTCGGCTTCATTGGCCGTCGGTCCTGAAGTGTTCGCCCAGGCGGGCGGCCAGACTGCCGGCTTGATCCATGTGTCCGCCCAATAATCGCCATGGGTGTTGTGGGTCACCTGCACCCACCGCTCGATGCTTTTAACGTTGATCCGCGCAAACTTAACGTCCTTGGCAGAGCACTGGGCGCCCGGCACGTCCTTGAGGCGTTTCTCGGCGGCCTGCATCTGTTCGACGAAGGCCCACGACTTCAGGTCTTCCTGGAACTGCTTGTCCTGTAGCCGCTCCTGGGCGGCCTTGGCCGGTTCCAACCCGTTGAAGCGGACCACCAGGGATTTGTAGGCCTTTTCGGCGCCAGCGGGGTTGGAGGTTTCGAGGCCCTTGGCCCGCTCCAGTTCGCCCTTGGCCCACTCGTCAACGTGGTCGAGGATGGCCTTGGCCTCGGCGGCCTTGTCGGGTTCCTTGGCGCCGGCGGCGATGCGATTCAGTTCTTCCAGGATCGGCTTGACGGGTCCGCCCTGGTCGAGGCGTTTGGCGAACCCGCCATAGAACTTGGTCGTGAGGCCGGCGGAGATGTTGCTGGAGTCGGAGTATCCCTTTTTACCCTGGGCCACCCACAGGTGCGTATCGCGGACATGGTCCGCCACCTGCGTCCACTGGCCCGTTGAGAACTGGTAGATCCACCCACTATGCTTGTCCGGGTTCTCCCAGTCATCCTCCTTGCTCGGCGACGCGCTCAGGTAGTCCGGGTGCGTGGACCACTCTGCCCATTCCATTTGCCTCCACCCCGCGGGCGGGGGGATATCGTTGATATGGTTTGCCCCCGGGCAGCAGATCAGCCGGTTGTGGCCCGGGTCCTCGTAGAGGAAGATGCCGGAGCGCTTCGGGTCCTGGCTTATCGTGCCGTTGCACATGCGTCCCGTGGACCACAGCACCTTGGCCGTCGCGTTCTCGACGGCCAACGGGTCCGTCAATTCGACGATGAGGCAACCCGGCAGCGTGCTACAGATGTACCGCCCGTCCGGCGAACGCCCGCCGTTCAGCGCCAGGTCCTTCAGGAGGACCTTGGCTTCCTCGGCCGGCTCGCACGTGCCGGTCTTGAGTTTTCGCATGGATGTGGTGCCCTGCACGTTGTCGCCGAGAGAAGACCGGCGGTCTGCGTAGATGACGTATTGGTTGCCCGTCTTCGGGTGGAACCACCACCGCTGTTCGAACCCGTCGGCGATGTAGGTCTTCTCCGGGCCGTCCTTGGCCAGGCGGCGGACATAGATCTTGCCGTGATCGTTGTAGGCCACCCGCGTGCCATCCGGGCTGATGACCGGGTCGCCGTCACCACTTCTCGCGTCGTCGCAGACGAACTCAAACTCCAGTTGCGGGCGGTTGAAGTCCAGGAGAAACACGGGGCTGCTGCGCCCGTCCGGGAAGGGGTCGCGGCCCGGGCCGTAGTGGAGAATCATCTTGGCCGCCTTGCCGCCGAAAAGCGTCCGCGCCTGCTGCGGCGTGATCGTCAGGATCGGCGTCGGCCGGCCTTCCGCCGGCGAACCGGCCGCGCCCTGCCCGGCAGGCCCTGCGCGGGCCGGCTCGACCGTCGGCGAAATCGCCGCCACCGCCAGCGCCATCGCTGCCGCCAGGCACGCACCCAGCAGAATCTTGCCTCTCATCGCTTCATCTCCTTTGTGGACCATCCAATGGCCCCGCGCCTTGTTCTCAGCCGGCCGCGCGGCGGCCGCAAGGGGGAAAAAACGTCTTTAGTTACAAGGTAAAACACGGATATGCCTTGGCGGTTTCGCAAAAAATCGGCAGGTCAATGCGGTGGCGTGTGATCGCGGTTTCCAGCGTCCGAGGCGCGTCGGTTACCACCGGTCGCGCATCAAAAAGAAGCGGGCGGCCCAACGAAGGGTCGCCCGCAGTCACTCTGTTTTTCAGACGGCGAACGTCAGGCCTTGCGGCGGCGGGCCAGAAGACCCAGTCCGCCCAGGGCCATCAGGGCCATCGTGGCCGGCTCCGGGACGAAGTCGAGGTTTTTAAAACGCATCGTGGAGCTGGTGGCGGAGTTTTCATTGGACGCAAAGAGGCCGACGTAGACGTCCCCGATGTTGGTCCACGTCTTAGGCGACGAACCGGCCTGCGTCCAAGTGCCGGGGGTATCTCCATAGTAATAGTAACCGGAGAATGTGTCACCAACCCGCACGAGTTTAAGCCAAACCCATGATGTAGAAGGGTCATCGGCCGAGCCATCAGTGGATGCATTGCCGGTGCCGGCGTCTGCGCCCCTCCAACCCCAATTGATCTCTGCCCAATTAAGAAATAAGCTCAAATAACCACATTTAACCACATTTCGCAGTGTTGTATGGCGGTCCATAGTTGTTATCCGAGAGGGTGCTGAATTGGAGACCGGATTGCGAAAATGCATTAGACGGCACGTCATAATGGACTTTGGCTATGAGGGTAAAGTCGCCGGCGACCTGCTGATAAGCCCAATAGCCGTTTCCGGGAAAACCTGAGCCTTTCCCCGTGACCGTGTATTCAGAGCCCGCGGTGATCGTGGCGTACGATCCCGTGCCGGACCCTATAATGGATCCCGCTGTGGGGGTAAATAGGCCAGCCTGGGCTTGCGGCGACGCCGCAAGGACCCCGATCGCAACAACTACAGCGAAGACGAACAAACTTTTGATTCTCATAGGTTGCTCTCCTTTTCCTCTGTCAACGACGTGTGTCGTTTCGGCTACCCACACAAATCGGCCTGGGCGCCAGAGGCCTCCCCCGTGGAGGCATTGAAATAATAATAGCAAGACGAGGACTTGTCAAAAGGCATCGTGGCGGCCCCGAAAATTGTCATAACCCCCTGTGGCATAAAGACTTATAAATGCGGGGGTT
>Ga0307376_10002602_pt1 | contig 17515 bp, 22 predicted proteins | sample TR2MG_FD_202536 | JGI IMG/M metagenome (GOLD analysis project Ga0307376, IMG submission 202536) | Soil microbial communities from Risofladan, Vaasa, Finland - TR-2 | ecosystem: Environmental > Terrestrial > Soil > Coastal area > Acid sulfate soil | place: Finland: Risofladan, Vaasa | collected...
GCTGCATTCGACGCTCGGTTACAAATCTCCGACACTGTTCTTGCAGGACTGGCTGACCGCTCAGCAGATGGAAAAACGGGTAGCATGAACACCGCTCGTTGGAAGACGAAAAACCGAGGGAAGGTCACCCAGGGCCGGTGCCGGAAAACAGCTGGTTTTGCCCGTGCTGCCTGTACGCTCATTGAAGGGCGCTGTGCTATGCTGATGGCCATTTTCAGGGGGTCTGCGTGGGCAAAATCCTGCTGCTTATCATTATTGGTCTGGTGGTTTATGCGCTGATCCGCAACTACCAGCGTTCGCTCGACAAATCCGCCGCACCGGCGCACGAACACACCATCGAAAACATGGTGAAATGCGCGCATTGCGGGGTGAACCTGCCGCGTAGCGAAGCGATTTATTCCGGCGGCGACTTCTTCTGCACCCCCGAACACAAACAACTCGGTAAAAAATGAGCGCCCCGGCGGCTGCCCTGCCCCGTCCTGCCGCACAGGGCTATTTCGCGTCGCACTGGCGCAGCCTCGATTACTTCAACCTGTATCGCCTGACCCTGGCAGTGGCGCTGGTATTTACCGGCATCCTGTTCGACGAGTCCGACCTGTTCCTCGGCACGGGCGCGCGCTTCCAGAGCTTTGCTTATGCCTACCTGGTGATTGCGGCGCTGTTCGTTCTGGGCATCCGGGCGCGCTGGCCGGAATTCCAGATCCAACTCACTGCACACATCACCGCCGACATCCTGCTGGTGGTGTTGATGATGTCGACCAGCGAGCGGCTGGCGGGCGGCATGGGCTTGTTGCTGGCGATTTCCATCGCCTCGGGTGGGCTGGTCGGCAGCGGCCGGCTGACCCTGCTGTATGCCGCGATGGCGTCGATCGCCGTGCTGCTGCAGCATGGCTTCAACATTCTGGGCGGCAACCAGGGGAGGGAAAGCTTCTTCCAGGTCGGCCTGCTGTGCGCCGGCTATTTCGCCATCGGCTGGCTGGCGCATGCGCTGACGCAGCGCGCGCTGCGCTCGGAAACGCTGGCACAGCGGCAGGCGGACGAGTTGGCGCTGCTGAACCGCATCAACGCACTGGCAATCGAGAACTCCCCCGACGGCCTGCTGGCGGTGCGCGGCGACGGCGTCGTGCGCCATATCAGCCCGCGTGCGCTGGGGCTGCTTGGCATCACGATGCCGGTGACGCCGGGGGTCACCCGGCTGCGGGACTGCTCGCCCGAACTGGCGCGCCTGGCGCAGCATTTGCGCGCCGGCACGACACCTGCCCTGAGCACGCCGACTGCGCAGCTGCGGGTACGCTGTATTCCGCTGGAGACGCCGGACGACAGCCGGGTGCTCATGCTGGAGGATCAGAGCCAGGCCGAGCAGGCGGCGCAGCGCCTGAAGTTGGCCGCGCTGGGGCGGCTGACCGCCAACATCGCGCACGAGATCCGCAATCCGCTATCGGCCATCAGCCATGCCGCGCAGCTGCTGTACGAGGAAGCACGCGACCCCGCCCAGGCCAGGCTGACCGCGATCATCGAAAACAACGCACGGCGTCTCGACCGGCTGGTGGAAGAAGTGCTGACGCTCAACCGGCGCGACCGCCTCAACCCGGTCAGCTTCGATGCCGCGGCGCTCGCCGCCCTGATCGATGAGTTGCGGCAGACTGAAGAAATCCCGGCAGACGCCGTCATAGTCAGCATGCCCAAGTCCCTGCATTTCCAGTTCGACCCCGACCATCTGCGCCAGATTGTATGGAACCTCTTGCGCAACGCCTGGCGTTTCAGCCGCAAACACACGGGCAGCCTCCGTTTCAGCATGCAGATGTCAGGCAGCAACCTGCAGTTCGAGATCAAGGACGACGGCCCAGGATTATCGCAGGAACACCAGGGCAAGTTATTTGAACCGTTTTTTACCACCGATGCCCAGGGCACCGGACTCGGGCTGTTCCTCGCGCGCGAGCTGGCCGAGGCCAACAATGCGGTACTGACCTACGTGCCGGGCACAAGCGGCGCCCACTTCCGCCTCAGCCTGCGCGGGAGCGAGTGACCATGACCGTTTCCCCGCGCATTCTGCTGGTGGACGACGAGCCCGACCTGCTCGACCTGATGGAGCTGACGCTGGTCAAGATGGGGCTGGAAACCGACCGTGCCGTCAGCATCGCCGAAGCCCAGTCCCGGTTGAAACAGACGCACTACGATCTCTGCCTGACCGACATGCGGCTGGGCGACGGCGAAGGACTGGAGGTGATCGCCGCCGCCGGCGCGCTGGCGTCACCGGTTCCGGTGGCGGTCATCACCGCGTACGGCAATGCCGGCAACGCGGTGGCCGCGCTGAAGGCGGGGGCGTTCGATTACCTGGCCAAGCCGGTTGCGCTCGACCAGCTGCGCGCGCTGGTCAAGTCCGCGCTGAAAATCCCCGAGACCGCACAGGCCGACGGCTCCGCACGCGACCTGATCGGCCAGTCCGCCCCCATGCAGGACATCCGCGCACGCATCGCCAAGCTCGCGCGCACCCAGGCGCCGGTGCACATCGCCGGTGAGTCCGGCAGCGGCAAGGAGCTCGCGGCGCGGCTGATCCACCGTCTCGGCAACCGCGCCGACAAGCCCTTCGTCGCGGTCAACTGCGGTGCCATTCCCGAGACGCTGATGGAAAGCGAGTTTTTCGGTTATCGCAAAGGCGCATTCACCGGCGCCGACGCCGACCGCAACGGCTTTTTCCAGGCCGCCGACGGCGGCACCCTGTTTCTTGACGAGGTGGCCGACCTGCCGCTGTCGATGCAGGTGAAACTTTTGCGCGTGCTGCAGGAAAAGAAGGTACGCAAGGTCGGCGCCACGGTCGAAGAACCCATCGACGTGCGTATCGTCAGTGCCACCCACCAGAACCTCGCCGTGTGGGTAGAGTCCGGACGCTTTCGCCAGGACCTGTATTACCGTCTCAACGTGATCGATCTGCTCATGCCCAGCCTGCGCGACCGTGCCGAGGACATCCCCGAAATAGTGCGCTTCCTGCTCGGCAAGCTGGGCGGCAGCGACGTCCGGCTGGATCGCGACGCCGAAAAGGCGCTGTGCGCCTATGCCTTCCCCGGCAACGTGCGCGAACTGGAAAACACCCTGGAGCGGGCGCTGGCACTGTGCGAAAACCGGCACATCAGCGCGGCCGACCTCAGCCTTACCCCCGCCCTGCCCGCTACCAATGGCGCGCCCGGCAGCAAATACCCGCTGCAGGATCACCTCGACCAGATGGAGCGTACCGCCATCCTCGAGGCGCTGGAACAGACGCGCCACAACAAGACCGCCGCCGCCCGCGTCCTCGGCGTCACCTTCCGCAGCCTGCGCTACCGGCTGGAGCGCCTGGGGATCGAATAACGCGTCGCCTGCGCCCGCGTCGCGCACGTTAAAAAACCCGTCGAAGGCGGGTTTTTTAACGTGCGATAATGATTGGTGCCGCTTGTCGGATTCGAACTGACGACCTACCGCTTACAAGGCGGTTGCTCTACCAACTGAGCTAAAGCGGCGACGGGCGACATTATAGCGATGCCGCGCGCTTGATTGAGCGAATTACTTGACGACTTTTAGCGAGGGTCTGCCCTTGGGCGGGGGCGGCGGCTCGTCAGCCTGGGTGGACGGGGCCTGATCAGGCGGCTCTGGCGTGTCGACGGGTTCGAAATGCAGGCCCTGGCCGTTCTCGCGCGCGAAGATGGCCATGACCCGGTCCACTGGAATGGAAATCTCGTGCGAGACGCCGCCGAAGCGCGAGGAAAACTGGATCCAGTCGTTGTCCAGAGTGAGATTTCGCGTCGCCCCTGCGCTGATGTTGAGCACGATCTGGCCGTCCTTGACGAAGCCGGGCGGCACGCGGGTGCGACCATCCACTGCAACCAGGAGTTGCGGGGTATAGCCCGCATCTGCACACCATTCATACAGCGCACGGATCAAATACGGCTTGGTTGAAATCTCGGCCATCAGCCTGCCTTATTTGCGCAATGCCTTTTCGGTGGGCGTCAGCGCGCTGATGAAAGCGGGACGGCTGAACAGGCGCTCGCGGTACTTGAGCACCGGCGCGGCCACTTTTGGCAGTTCGATGCCGTAATGCTCGAGGCGCCACAGTAGCGGGGCGATCGCCACGTCCAGCATGGAGAACTCGTCGTTCATCAGGTATTTCTGCTTGGTAAGGATGGGCGTGAGCTGCGACAGGCTGTCACGGATTTCCGTACGTGCCTTGTCCGACGACTTGCCGAGGCCGTGCTCAAGCGTGTTGACATGGGTGAACAGGTCGTGCTCGAAGTTGAACAGCACCAGCCGCGCACGCGCGCGCATGACGGGATCCGGCGGCATCAGTTGCGGATGCGGAAAGCGCTCGTCGATGTACTCGTTGATGATGTTGGACTCGGTCAGGATCAGGTCGCGTTCGACCAGCACCGGCATCTTGCCGCTGGGGCTGATGCTGGCGATTTCTTCCGGCTTGCTGTGCATGTCGACATCGATGACTTCAAAATCCATGTCCTTTTCGAACAGGACGATGCGGCAGCGGTGGCTGTACGGATCGGTGCTACCGGAATACAAGGTCATCATGGCGGGGGCTCCCTAAGGTGTTGCGTGTATTTGATACGTAAAATGCCAACAGCCGGACACAGTCCGGCTGTTGGCAAAAGGCGCGACCAGGATCAGTGGATATCTTTCCAGAATTCCTTCTTCAGATAGTAGGCCACGACGAAGAAAACAGACAGGAAAATCAGGACGATGATGCCAAGCTGCTTGCGCTGAAGCTGGGCGGGCTCACCCATCCACACCAGGTAGTTGACCAGATCGCCCACCATGGCATCGTACTCGGCCAAGGCCATGCTGCCGGGCTTGACCAGTTCGAGCCGCTCGATCACCTGATGGCCGCCTTCCGTCTTGTAGCGTGGCGCCATTTCACCCTGCAGATCCGACATCACGTGCGGCATGGCGGCGTTGGCGAACACGACGTTGTTCCAGCCAGTGACCGTCGTGCCATCACGGTAGAAACTGCGCAGATAGGTGTACAGATAGTCGGCGCCGCGAGCACGGGAGATCACGCTGAGGTCGGGCGGGGCGACGCCGAACCAGGCCTTGGCGTCTGTAACGGCCATGGCGGCATTCATGAGTTCACCCGGCTTTTCGGCGGCGAACATCAGGTTGTCCTTGATCTGGTCTTCGGTCAGGCCAATGCCCTGCATGCGCGAGTAGCGCATGGCACTGGCACTGTGACAGCTAAGACAGTAGTTGACGAACACGCGGGCGCCGCGCTGCAGGGATTCCTGATCGGCCAGGTTGACCGGCGCTTTGTCGAGGTGAACCGTGGCGCCGGCAGCAAAGGCCACGACGGGAGCTGCCGCCAGCAGGAAAAGAAAATTCTTCAAGCGTTTCATTTAGCCAGTCACCCTTTCCGGTTCCGGTTTGGTTTTGTCAATCGATGTGTACCACGGCATCAACAGGAAAAACAGGAAGTAGATCACCGAAAATATCCGGGCAAAAGTCGTCGCCACCGGGGAAACCGGCAACAGACCCAGATAGCCGAGGCCGATGAAAGACACGACGAACAGGGCCAGCATGATCTTGTAGATCGGGCCGCGATAGCGGATCGACTTGACCTTGCTGCGATCGAGCCAGGGCAGGAAGAACAGCACGACGATCGACATGCCCATCGCGATCACGCCGGGGAACTGCGAGCCGAACAACGGCGGCACCGCGCGCAAAATCGCGTAGAACGGGGTGAAGTACCACAGTGGCGCGATATGCAGCGGCGTCTGCAGCGGATTGGCCGGAACGAAGTTGGCCTGCTCGAGGAAGTAGCCGCCCATTTCAGGCGCGAAGAATACAATCGCCGAGAACACCATCAGGAAGACGATGACACCGACGATGTCCTTCACCGTGTAGTAGGGGTGGAAAGGAATGCCGTCGAGCGGAATATGCGTCACCGGGTCTTTGTGCTTCTTGATTTCGATGCCGTCCGGGTTGTTGGAGCCGACTTCGTGCAGCGCCACCAGGTGCACCACAACCAGCGCGAGCAGCACCAGTGGCAGGGCGATGACATGGAAGGCGAAGAAACGGTTCAGGGTGGCGTCGGAAATCACGTAGTCGCCGCGAATCCAGATCGACAGGTCTTCACCGATGAAGGGTACGGCGGAGAACAGGTTGACGATCACCTGGGCGCCCCAGTAGGACATCTGGCCCCACGGCAGCAGGTAACCGAGGAAGGCTTCGGCCATCAGCGCCAGATAGATCAGCACGCCGAATATCCAGAGCAGTTCGCGCGGTTTGCGGTAGGAACCGTACATCAGGCCGCGGAACATGTGCAGGTAGACGACGACGAAAAACATCGCGGCGCCGGTTGAGTGCATATAGCGGATCAGCCATCCCCACTCGACGTCACGCATGATGTACTCGACGGACAGGAAGGCGAGCGCCGCGTCCGGCTTGTAGTTCATGGTGAGGAAAATGCCGGTGACGATCTGGATCACCAGCACCAGCATCGCCAGCGAACCGAAGAAATACCAGAAATTGAAGTTCTTGGGTGCGTAGTACTCGGACAGGTGCGCCTTGTAGGTTGAGGTGAGGGGGAATCGGTCGTCGATCCAACCCATCATTTTTTGCAGGGCAGACATTTATTTAAGCTCCTTTTGCGTCTACACCGATCAGCAATCTGGCATCGCTGAGGTATTGATGAGGCGGAATCACCAGATTGGTCGGGGCCGGCGCACCCTTGAATACGCGCCCGGCAAGGTCGAAACGCGAGCCGTGGCAGGGGCAGAAGAAACCGCCCGGCCAGTCGCCGCCGAGGTCGGCCGCGCCGATGTCACTGCGGAAGGTGGGCGAGCACCCGAGGTGGGTACAGATACCCACCGCAACCAGGTATTCCGGCTTGATCGAACGGGTCGCATTCTTGGCGTAGTCGGGCTGCTGCGGCATTTCGCTGCCGGGGTCGGTCAGCTTGTCGTCGTGCTTGCCCAGCAGGCCGAGCATTTCCGGGGTGCGGTTGACGACCCACACCGGCTTGCCGCGCCATTCGACCGTCAGCAGCATGCCCGGCTCGATCTTGTCGATATCCACTTCAACCGGTGCGCCTGCCGCCTTGGCGCGCGCGCTGGGCATCATGCTCATCACCAACGGCACTGCCACGCCTGCCGCCGCGACCCCGCCCAGAGCGCTGGTCGCGGCGATCAGGAATTTTCGTTTACGTGCGTCCACTTTTTGCCCATCGACTTCCTGGCTCATGTTTACCTGACCTGAACGTGTTTCGATAAAGACGACATTCTAATCAATTTTTCGCACTTACTGGAAGCCCCCCCGCGTAGCATGGACGCGATGCACCGCCCCCTGGGTTATAATTACGCGTGGCGGAACTACGCCAAGTCCATGAATTCAATCAACATGCGCAAATTATGGTTGCTTTTCGCCCAATCCGCCACGGTGGCACTGGGCGTACTGTTCATCATCACCCTGTTCAAGCCCGATCTCCTGGGCTGGCAGCGGCAACAGCAGGGCCTCACCATCCAGCAGGCGCCGCAACCCGCGGCGAACGCAGTCTCCGTGGGCGAATCCTTCGCCCCGGCAGCGCAAAAAGTAATCCCGTCGGTGGTCAACGTCTTTACCCAGCAAAAGATACGCACGCCGGCACATCCCGCACTGCAGGACCCGATCTTCCGTTATTTTTTTGGCGACCGGCTGGATGAGCGCCCGCGCGAAGTGTCCAACCTCGGGTCGGGGGTGATCGTCAGCGCCAACGGCTATATTCTCACCAACCACCATGTGGTCGAAGCCGCCGACGAAATCCAGGTGGCGCTGGCAAACGGCCAGACCCTGCCGGCGCGCGTGGTGGGCGCCGACCCCGAGACCGATCTGGCAGTGCTGAAAATCGATGCCAGTGACCTGCCCGCGATCACCTTCGCCCAGATCGACAGCCTCAAGGTGGGCGACTGGGTGCTGGCGGTGGGCAATCCGTTCGGTGTCGGCCAGACCGTCACCGCAGGCATCGTCAGCGCGCTCGGCCGCACCCATCTCGGCATCAACACCTTCGAAAATTTCATCCAGACCGACGCCGCCATCAATCCGGGCAACTCGGGCGGCGCGCTGGTCGACGCAGCAGGCCATCTGGTCGGCGTCAACAGCGCGATCTATTCGCGCACCGGCGGCTCGCAAGGCATCGGCTTTGCCATTCCGGTCAGCATCGCGCGCCAGATCATGGAACAGATCATCAAGTCCGGCAGCGTGACGCGCGGCTGGGTCGGCATCGAAGTGCAGGACATCACGCCCGAACTGGCCGAATCCTTCAACCTGAAAAACGTCGATGGCGCACTGATCGCGGGCGTGCTGAAAGGCGGTCCGGCCGACGCCGGCGGCATCCGTCCAGGCGATATTTTGCTGGCGGTCAACGGCAACAAGGTGACCAACTCTGCCTCGTTGCTGAACCTGATCGCCGCGTTGAAACCGACCGAAGTCGGCCGCCTCACGGTGGCGCGCAAGCAGCAAGTGCTGGACCTGAAAATCCAGGTCCAGCGGCGCCCCCTACAGCGCACGCTGGAGCCGGCGCCGGAACCCGAACCGAACTAAAAAATCCGTTGGGATGCGGGCTGACTGCGCGCCCCCTGAACGCATCACGCGTCCGGCGGCACTTCTGTCAACACGCGGACGCGGGTGGGGTACGTATACGTATCCTGCTCCATTGCCGACACGCGCCAGCCGGCGGCAGTACGTGCCAGCCGCTGCAGCGTGGGGTCGCGCAGGCGCAGGCTGGCCAGAATCAACACATCGGATGGCGAATACAGCGCGCCATCGGCCAGCGCCGGTTCGGCCTGCATGGTGGCCAGCAGCGACCGCGCTTCGTGTTTCCACCCCTTCTCGTTCCAGAACAGTTGCCAGGCGACCTGTGCAATCTGCCGCGCCTGCTCGCGCGATGGGCCATTACCGGTGGCGTCGGCATGGTCGAGCAGACCCTGCACGACATAGGCGTAATCCTCCAGTTCGGCATCCGGCAGCACCTTCCCGCGCGCCATCGCCTTTAGCAAGCGACCGTCCCTGGCCAGCCGCGTCAGCAGGAATTGCTGCAGGCGGTCGGCGTGCAGACGGTAGGCCGGATCGAGTTGAATGGCTCGACTGTGAACGCCGACAGCGCCAGGCCATTGAGGCTGGCGTTCAGCTTGTCGTCCTTGGGCAAACTGCGGGCCTGGCGTACGGGGCGCAGAATGCGCACGGCGGTGGCCAGCAGCCGGCGCTCGTCGGCCGTCGGCGTGCGGTATTCCGCAGGCAGATAGCCGTGATCGAAGCTGCGCGGCGCATCGAGTCGCCACACTCGCCGCGCCGCAGCAAAAGCCTCCGGCGGCAGGCGCCGTTTCAGTTCATCGGGTTCCCACAGATAGGCCGCACCTTCCCGACCGGCGGCGTCAACCGCCGACGTGCTGCTGTAGAGGCCGCCGCCCGGGTCGAGTAATTCGTCCTGCATGAAACCGAGCGTACCGCGCGCAATCTCGCGGTAACGCGGCTCATCCAGCACGTCGGCGGCGCGGGCGGTGCGAGCGGCCGTCAGCGGCGCGCGGTCGGGCGGCTGCGCGGGCGGGGGCGCCGCCTGCCGCGCCAGGCGGCGAATCCCGGCGGGGTCTGCCGCCCAGCGTTCGGCGAGATGGCTCAACAACTTGCGAAAATCATCCGGCGGCGCATACAACACGACAAACGCCGGGAAACCCTCGGGCGTGACAAAGGCGTTAAGCGGCCAGCCGGCGACGCCGTTCAGCTGCGCCGAGAAAGTCTGCAGGGCATCGTCCAGCCCGCTGTTGAGTTCGCGGTCGACCTTGACCGGGATGAAATCGCGGTTGAGCAGTGCGGCAATCTGCGCGTTCTTGTAGCTTTCGCGCTGCATGACGTGACACCAGTGGCAGGCGAAGTAGCCGACCGACACGAACAGCAGCTTGTTTTTGCGCTTGGCGCGGGCGATGGTGGCGGCATTCCATTCCTGCCAGGCCACCGGATCGCTGCCATGCAGCGCCAGATAGGGCGAAGGGTGGTTGACCAGCTGATTGACCGGAGCGGCCGCAACTGCAACAGGCAGCAGCAGGCTCAACAGCAGGGTGGCGAATGCTGTGTTGCGCTCAAACCCTGACATAGGTCCAGCCTTGCTGGAGCCGGGTGACGATTTCGCCGATGGCGGTGGGCGCAGTCTGGGTGGCGGGCAGCAGGACGATTTTTTCGCCCTCGTTCGCGAAACGGGCAATGGACTGCCCGCACGCCACCCAGTGCAGGTTGGCATGGCGCTGCTTCATGCGTGCCATGCGCGCCGCATGGGGGCTGACCCCGGCGCGCAGCAGGTCGATACCACGGCTGTTGGCGATGACTTCGAGCTGCATCGCCCGGCCCTGCTGTTCCGCTTCATCAAGCAGCCGCTCGGCCTGATCCAGCACCGACTGCATCTTGTCGGGCGCGGCACTGTCGAGATGCAGGATGACCCGATTCGGGTCGGTCACGCGTGCCAGGCTGACTGGCTGAAAGCCGCCGGCGACGACGGCCGGAACGGTGGCCACCGCTTGCGGCTCCAGCCCACGCAAGGCCCAACCGCCGCTCAATCCCGCAACCAGGACGAGACAGCCGTACGCGCAGCGCTGCATGAACTGGCGCCGGGACGTCGCACCCGGTTGCCGGCCGGCGGCAACCGGCGGCTCGGCATACGCCAGCCGCACCATGCTCTGCAGGCTGCGCAGCACGCAGACACGCTGCGCCAGATCCTTGTCGTCGCGTATGCGGGCGATGAGCGCTTCGCTCTCGGCCACGTCAAGTTCGCCATCGACAAAGGCATGCAGGGTCTCATCCGAAACGACGGGATTCATTTCACGCTCCTCAGCAAGGTCCTGGCCGCAGGCTGCTGCGCCGCAGGATCCAGCAAAACTTTCAGGCTCGCGCGCGCGCGCGAGAGCCGGCTCATCACCGTGCCCACCGGAATATCCAGAATTCCGGCCACTTCGGCATAGCCGAATTCTTCCAGATCGACCAGCGTCAGCACCTGGCGCTGCCCCAGCGGCAGGCGCGCCACCGCGGCCCGTACGCACGCGATCACCTCCCGGCGGTTGCAGCACGCGTCAGGCGCTTCGACCCCGGATTCGAGTTCATCGTAGAGGTCGTCGATATCGTCGAAGTCGCGCCAGCTGCGCAGGTGATCGAGCCAGCAGTGATTCATGATCGACACCATCCAGCCCTTCAGCGCCGCCTCGTCGCGCAGCTGGGCACGCCGCGCCCAGGCCTTCGATAGAGCCTCCTGCACCAGGTCGTCGGCCAGTGCCGGATCGTGGCACCAGGCATAGGCGATGCGGTAGAGCAGCGGGCGCTGCGCCTCGATGCCGGAACGAAACGGGCCAAACAGGAAGCGGCTGATCAGAGTCATATGAGTAAGACGGGGCGAGTGGTTCATTTATTCCATAAAAAATCACCTGCCGGAATGGAATAAGCGTCCCATGCAATGCGTCTTATCAATAGGCTTATTGTTCATCAGGCCCGTTTATCCAACGTCGATCAGGAGACCACCATGACCCGTATTTTCACCCCGTTCCTAGCCGCCCTGCTTCTGGCAACCGCGCCCATGGCCGCCAGCGCCGCAGAAGAGAAGGTGGTGTACCACGTCAACGATTCCGCCAACGCCCGCGTTGCCCTGAACAACGTGAACAACCACCTTAATGCTGCGCCGGATGCCAGGATCGTCGTGGTGACCCACGGCAAGGGCATCGATTTCCTGCTGAAAGGAGCAGAAGATGCTAACGGCAATCCCTATGAAATTGGGGTGCAGACTTTGAAAAGCAGAGGCGTCGACTTCCGCGTCTGCAACAACACCCTGAAGTCACGCAAGCTGGACGCCAGCGACGTGGTGGAAGAGGCAACCGTTGTACCGTCGGGCGTGGCCGAAATCGGCAAACTGCAGGCAAAAGAAGGCTTCGTCTACCTGAAACCCTAAAGGACCCCGATCTGCGCGCGCATCAATGCGCGCGTGGGTTCCATCCCCTGAATCACTTCCTTTATGCCCCTCCGGAGAGGGGGGCAGGAACTTTTTTGGCCCGAAAAAACGGGACCACATGAATCAAAAAACACGGTAGGCGCTGTTTGGCCGCCACTTTAGCCCTGGCCGTACCTGTTCATCTATCGGAGGCAAGCAGTGCTTAAATTTTTTCGATCCGCCCTTCTCGTCATGTTTTCTCTTCTGTTCGTCTCGGCCTCCGCCCTGGCGGCAGATCAGAGCCTGGCTGAATACAAATATGTCCTTCACATCAGCGACATGGATCCGTCCAAGCAGGAACTCATCCTGAACAATGCCCGAAACCTGCTGGAAGCCTACCCGCCGGGCGATGTGGAAGTCGAAATCGTTGCCTATGGACCCGGCCTGCGCCTGATGTTTGCCGAGAACGTCAACGCCCAGCGCCTTGATTCGCTATCCCAGAGCGGCGTGAAATTCACCGCATGCGGCAACACCCTCAAGGGCATGGCGAAGCTACTCGGGGAAGAGCCGAAGCTGAATCCGGCTGCCACCGTGGTGCCCAGCGGCATCGTGCGCATCGGCGAACTGGTCAAGCAGGGCTACATCTACGTCAAACCCTGATACCCGGAATGGGAATTACCGGTCTTTTTGCAGGGGCACAAGTCCTGCCGGACTTACTTGAAACCAAATAATAGAGGAGCAATAAATTGGGAGAGAACAAACAATTCAAGCGCGCACTGATCAGTGCAGCCTGCACCCTGGCTTTCGCCGCCGCAGGTACGTCCCATGCCGCCAACTGGCTGATGCTGCAGGGCACCGAAGATCCAGCATCCGCTGCACGCGCCAATGTGTGGGGATTTATCCAGGCCAAATACGAGAAGGACTTCAGCGATGCCAATGCCTTAGGACAATACGTACCCCCTAAACTGCTTGGGCCTGAACTCGACGCTCAGGACGGTTTCAACATCAATCGCGCTCGCATCGGCGTTCGCGGCACCGGCTTTCCGCTTGACAGCCGGATCAACTATTTCGTGCTGCTCGAGATGGGCAACAACGGCATCACTCATGGTGGCGGCGCCTTTGCCAAAATGTCCGACGCCAGTGTCACCCTGAATTACATTCCCGGTGCCCGCATTCGCGCCGGCCTGTTCAAAACCCCAGGCTCCGAAGAAGGCCTGCAGGCAATTCATGTATTCGACTACATCAACTTCAGCGAAGCGACTAACGGCCTGCTGCTGGAGCGCTTCCCGAACAAGGGCTTCACCGACTGCACCGATACCATCCCCCCATGCAACGCGACCACCGGCAACGTTGGCCCTTATACCGAGGCCCAGCTTCAGGGTGGCGCCGGCTTGAACCGATTCGACAGTCCGGTTGGCGCATTCCGCGATGTGGGGGTGCAGGTGTTCGACGCGTTCGACATCGGTAACGACTGGGAAGCCTCCTATGCCGCGATGATCGGCAACGGCAACGGCATCGAGTTCAGCAACAGCGATGGCGAATACGACACCTATCTCTACTTCTCGGCCGAGAAGAAGTACGGTGGCAAGGGGCCCAAGGCCGAAGGGCTGAAGTTCTTCGCCTGGGGTCAGCAGGGGAAGCGCCTGATTGATCTGACGAACGACACAACGGCCAACGCCCAATCCCACGACCGGGATCGCGCTGGACTAGGCTTCAAATACATGAAGAAGCCCTTCCGCGTGACGGCCGAGTACATCACGGCGGATGGCATGATCTGGAGCGGGCCGGACAAGCCCAATTTCTACTTCACCCAAATAGCGCACGGTAACGGCGCCGATGCCAAAGCCAGTGGCTGGTATGTGGAGGGCGGCTGGTATATCCCCAAAACCAGGTTCGAGCTCGATGCCCGCTTCGACACCATGACCCGGCTTGAGGACCGCATAAACGAGCACCAGTTCGACAAGTGGACCCTGGGCATGCAGTACCATTTCAACCCCAAGACCCGCGTCACTCTCAACTACGAGATCCGCGACTTCGAATGCACTGTTGCAGGAGCTGTCTGCACAGCCGTCAACAACAACCTGAAAGGGGTGGATGACAAGGTCGGCGTGCAGCTGACGGCGATTTTCTAAGCAGAAAATCAGTTTTTCGTATGGGTCTCCTCATGCCCACCAGGTCAAACTGGTGGGTTTTTTGCGAATAGACCAGATCAGGCGTGTCGCTCAGCCACCGGTGTGCGACAACGCCACAACACTTTTCCATGAAGGGAACGCAATGCGCTTATTTCATTCACCCGGCATCAAGTGGCCGGGACTGCTGGCGGCCGCCAGCCTGCTCTCCGGCTGTGCCGGCACGGGCGGCAGCAGCGAAACCCAGAGCGGGCGTATCAGGATCACCTCCGAACCCGCCGGCGCCATCGCCTATGCGGACGGCGCCGAACTTGGCGCGACCCCACTGGCGATCGCGCCCGGCAACCACTTCCGCTCGGGCTTCGCGGGGTTTTCCTACCGCTACGTCGGCAAGCTCTCGATCAAGAGACCCGGTTGCGAGACCTGGTCGACTGAAGTCAACGACGCGATTTTGTCGAAGGACATCCACGCCAAGCTGAGGTGCGATCCGAATTACCAGCCCGCCGCCGCCCCCTCACCCGTGCAGCCCGCCGGCACGGCGACCGGCGATCAACCCATCGAACGGCTGGAGCGCATTGAAGCGCTGCGCAAGAAAGGGCTGATCGGCGAGGATGAATACAAGCGCCTACGCGCCCGCATTATCGAGAAACTCTGACCGCGCTGCCCCCATAAAGCAAACGGCCATCAGGCCGTTGTGCTTATGCGCTGCGGATGAAATGCTCGCGGTAATACTTCATTTCGTCGATGGATTCGTAGATGTCGGCCAGCGCCTCATGCTTGTTGGACTTCTTGAACGCTTCGGAAAGTCCGGGCCGCCAGCGCTTGGCAAGCTCCTTCAGAGTACTGACGTCGAGGTTGCGGTAATGGAAGAACGCTTCCAGTTGCGGCATGCAGCGCGCCATAAAGCGGCGGTCCTGACAGATCGAGTTGCCACACATCGGTGAGGTCCTGGCCGGCACGTGCTGTTTCACGAACGCCAGCATCTGCGCCTCAGCGTCGGCCTCGTTCAGCTGCGAGGCCCTGACGCGGTCGATCAGCCCCGATTTGGCGTGCGTGCCCTTGTTCCAGCTGTCCATCGCATCCATCACCGCGTCGGGTTGATGGACCACCAGCACCGGACCTTCGGCCACGGTATTGAGGTCGGCATCGGTGACGACGATGGCGAGTTCGATGATGCAGTCGGTCTCCGGCGACAAGCCGGTCATTTCCATGTCGAGCCAGAGCAGATGCGTGGGGTTCAGGGCCATATCAGCGTTCCTTCGAAAAACAGGCCGTCATTTTCGCACACGACGCATCCGGCGCTGGCGCAATTGCGACCCAGTGACGATAATGTTGGTAATAACCCAGAGGAATCCCATCATGAAAACCCTGACCGCCCTGTTCTGTAGCGTGCTGCTGGTTGGCGGTGCCCACGCCGCACCGGTTGCCGATTCCAAGGCCGGCAAGATCCTGCACGACAAGGCCTGCATCAGCTGCCATGCCAGGATGTTCGGCGGCGACGGCAGCAAGATCTACACCCGCGCCGACCGCAAGATCCAGAACGCGCAGCAGCTCGCCGCCCGCATCTCCGGCTGCAATGCCAACACCGGCGCCGGCTGGTTCCCGGAGGACGAGGCACACGTTGCCGCCTATCTCAATCAGCAGTACTACAAGTTCAAGTAGGGGTTCGCCATGACCACCATCGTTGAAGAACTCGTCCGCAAGAAATGCGCGCCTTGCGAGGGCGGTGTCGCCCCGCTGACCGATGCGCAGATTGCACCGATGCTGAAAGGCCTGTCGGGCTGGCAGCGCGATGGCAAAAAAATCGCCAAGGAATTCAAGTTCAAGGACCACTACCAGACGCAAGCCTTTACCAACGCGGTGATGTGGGTGTCGCACCGCGAGGACCATCATCCCTACCTGCTGGTGGGCTACAACACCTGTCGCGTCGAATACTGGACCCACGCCATCGGCGGCCTGTCGGAAAACGATTTCATCTGCGCCGCCAAGGTGGACAGCCTGCTGGACATGTAAGTGAGGGAGGTCAAGTATTCCTGCACTTCATCCGTTAATGTTATGTCCTCGCTTTGATTCAATTGGAGTGACTCTGCATGAACTGGATGGAAATCATTAGCGCCCACGTCATGTGGAAGCAACGCCTGATCGCCTACCTTGCAGGCGATAGCCAGGAACAGCTCGACCCGGAGGTGATCGGGCTCGATGATCGCTGCCCACTGGGTAAATGGATTTACGGCGAAGGCAAGTCCATGGAAACGCTGCCAGGGTATGAAGAGGTGCGCGAACTGCATGCGCAATTCCATCAGAATGCCGCCCAGGTAATCGTCTTGCATCAGACGGACAGCACGGCCGAAGCCGAAGCCTTGCTGAATGGAGATTACTCCAGGCTGTCAGAAAAGCTCAAACACCGCATTCTCGGCCTGTCCCGTCAGGTCAAGGCGGCTACCGACGGAATTCCCCGCTTCTGAGCACGCTGCAAGGCCGGGTCATTGCCGCATTCAGCCGCCGTTTCATCGTCGAGACCGCCGGCGGCGAACTGCCCTGCCAGGTGAAAGGACGCCACCTGCGCGTGGTGTGCGGCGACCGGGTCGAGGTCCGGCACGACGGCGACGCCGGGGTGATCGAGGCGGTGCTGCCGCGTGCCAGCCTGCTGTATCGCTCCGACGCATTCAAATCCAAGGCGATTGCCGCCAACGTCACCCAGCTTGCCGTAGTGGTGGCGGCGCGGCCGAGTTTCTCGATGGAACTGGTGCAGCGTTGCGTCCTCGCCGCCGAAGACCAGGGCATCGCCAGCCTGCTGATCCTCAACAAGGCCGACCTGCCGGAAACCCCGGCCGCCCGTGAACGCCTGAATCTGCTCACCGGCATCGGCTATCCGCTCGTCATGCTGTCGGCGCTGACCGACGTGGCGCCGTTGCATCCAGCCCTGCATGACCACACCACGCTCTTGATCGGACAGTCCGGAATGGGCAAATCGACCCTCATCAACGCACTGTTTCCGGGCGCCGACGTCGTGACTGCCGAGTATTCCGAGGCACTCGACAGCGGGCGCCACACCACCACCCACACCCGCCTGCACCGGCTGGATACCGACTCGGCGGTGATCGATTCGCCCGGCCTGCAGGAATTCGCCCTGCAACATCTGGACGCCAACGCCCTGGCGCACGCTTTCGTCGAGTTCCGTCCTCTTCTGGGGCAATGCCGTTTTCGCGACTGCAAGCACGAGACCGAGCCGGGCTGCCGGCTGCAGGAAGCGGCCGCCGCGGGCGAGATCGCCCCGGCGCGGCTCAAGCTGTTCCAGACCCTGCGCCGCCTGCAGCAAAACGCCGCCCAGCGTCTATAAACCTAAGGAAGCGCTGATTAATTTGTCATCCTATGCTTGCGCCAACTCGTTTTGAATAGGATATTCGAGACGAGCCAGGAGAAGGGTCTGAAGCCGAAGTTGTCATGAGTCGTTCGAGGCTGTTCGCAATGGTGGTTG
>Ga0307376_10002603_pt1 | contig 17514 bp, 17 predicted proteins | sample TR2MG_FD_202536 | JGI IMG/M metagenome (GOLD analysis project Ga0307376, IMG submission 202536) | Soil microbial communities from Risofladan, Vaasa, Finland - TR-2 | ecosystem: Environmental > Terrestrial > Soil > Coastal area > Acid sulfate soil | place: Finland: Risofladan, Vaasa | collected...
TTATTCTTGAAGTTATGTCCAAATTCAACTCAAAAATTTATGACTGTTTAAACAATCTTAAAGTGGAATATATAGGCGCTTCCTATTCATAAAAGACGTATAGTTGTTTTCCGTGATAATCTATGGTTAAGGAAATCTACGTTTAATAGATATGAACAATTGGAAACTAGTAAGGAAAATATCGGCAGTATTCTTTCTACTGATATTAGTTTTTTTCAAATTATCCGGACAGGGGGCATATCTCCCACCTGAAAAACCTCGTCTTGTTATCGGAATCGTGGTTGAACAGTTGAAGTACGATCAGCTTGAGAAGTTCAGGGATAAGTTGGGTGAGAACGGGATAAAGAGACTTATTAATGAGGGTACTTATTTTAAAAATGCCTCATTTGAATATATGCTTACACAGTCGGCTCCCGGACATGCGACAATCTCAACAGGAGCAGAACCTTCATATCATGGAATAACATCCGATAACTGGTACTTACCGCTTAGGAATGAACTTATATTTTGTTCAAAAGACATTGCTGTTAATCCTGTGGGCGGAAGTTTTGAATCGGGACTGCATTCACCCGTTAACCTTCAGGCTTCAACATTCTCTGATGAACTTGAGATGGCCACAAATAAGAAAGCAAAAGTATTTGGAGTTGGATTAAAGGAGAACTCGGCTATATTCTCAGCCGGCCATGCTGCGGATGGTGCTTATTGGTTTGATAATGCGACCGGAACCTGGATGTCGAGCACATATTATATCGATACTTTACCGGCATGGGTAAATGATTTTAATGCAATGAAGTTTTCGGAATCATACCTTAATAATACCTGGAGCCTATTCAGACCTGAACAGGATTATTCTAACTGTCTTGCTGATTCAAATATATTCGAAACAGGATTTAACGGCATCAATTACTTCCCATATGATCTTAAGAAATTGAGATCAAAGGGAATCGTTGGATTCAGAAATGATTTTTCTTTATTAAGAGAGACTCCCTTTGGCAATTCACTTACAACTAATCTTGCAATTAAGCTGATTGAAAATGAGGGACTGGGTAGGGATGATATAACGGATTATATATCAATATGTTATGCATCGACCGATTATATTGGACACAGATTTGGACCATCATCAGTAGAGATGGGAGATGCAATTTTACGACTCGACGATGAAGTAAAGATTCTTTTAGCATACCTGAACGACAGTATCGGCAAGAAGAATATTCTGATTTACTTCACAGCTGCCCATGGTGTTTCGGAAGTGCCTGCTGTTCTGGAAAACAGCAGGATCCCTGCCGGATATTTTAAACAGAACCAGGCTCTGCAGTTACTTCGGAGTTACCTGAATGCGGTTTATGGGGAGGGCGACTGGGTAAAAGGTTATTCTGAAAGACAGGTTTTTCTTAACAGAACTCTAATTGAGGATGCACGGCTTTCTCTTGAAGAGGTACAAAAGAAAGTGGCACGTTTTCTTGTTCAGTTTACAGGGGTTGCTGCTGCTTATCCCTATTCGGCATTTGAGGCAAATGACTTTGGAAATGGCAATCTTAAGAGAATCATCAATAACTTTACTCCACAGAGATCCGGAGATGTCATAGTTACTCTTAATCCAGGTTGGGTGGAGAAGGAGGGGGCTTCCATTACAAATCATAATTCACCATACGAGTATGATTCCCATGTTCCGCTAATCTGGTATGGCTGGTCAGTAAACAGGGCTACTGTAACACGAAAAGTAAATATGACAGATATAGCGGCTACACTTTCATCTTTATGTAAAGTACCATATCCCAATGCATGTACAGGAGAACCGCTGTTTGAGTTGTTCAGGTGACACTATAATTTTCTGAATTCATCTCTTATCCTGCAGGCGTTTGCTAACAGGTCTGGATCTTTTTCGCACCCGTTTCCTAATATAATGAGATCAGCACCTGCATTAAAGATCTCTTTAACCTCATTTCTATCTGTAATTCCGCCACCAACAGCTAGAGGGATTGATATATTTTTTCTTACAGTTTTGATAAAACTCAAAGGTATCGGTTTTCCAGCTCCGCTACCGGCTTCGAGGTAGATCATCCGAAGACCCAGCATCTCTCCTGCAAGGGCTGTTGCAATAGCTATCTCAGGCTTATCGGAAGGAATTGCTTCAGTCTGACTTATATACTCCACAGATGTTTTTGTACCACAACTTACCAGGATATATCCGACAGGTACAAGCTTATCCTTAATATCTTTCAGATAAGGTGCTGCAATGACATGATTACCAATAAGTAATTCAGGATTACGGCCTGAGATAAGAGAAAGAAGCAAAATTGCATCTGCTTTGTGAGTCAGTTGAAGAAGGTTACCGGGAAACAGAATAACCGGAATAGAGCATAGTCTTCTGACAGCATCGATCAGATTGTCGATACTGTTGAAAGTAAGACTTCCTCCTGCAAGAATATAATCTGTATTATTATCTTCAGCAACTTTCAGGATATTCTGAAGTGAATCACCTTTGGCCTTATCCGGGTCAAGCAGAAGTGCAATACTTTTTTTAGCTGGGAAACTCTTTATTTTCATAATTTTTTTTTGTCCACACTATTGCATAATTATCGTATTTTGAATAGTAAAGATCGAATGATTCATTTATTTTTTTATTATGAACCTTTCCTTTGAATTCCCCTGATTCCTTCAGTTTAAAAGGTTCAATTGTAATATCTTTTTGAATTCTGATACCCTCTTTGTCACAAATTTTATACAGCGCCTCCTTCGCACACCAATGTATGTACAAGTGATATTTACGCTCATCAGTTTCTTTTGCAATTTTTTCTTTTCTGTTAATAAATTTGAATGCCAGGGCTGCAATATTCGAACTCATGAATTCAAGATCTATCCCGACTTTTTCATTTGTGCTTAGCAAAATAGCAGTAAGTTTATGGGAATGCGAAATACTTATAAATCTTGAACCATCTTTAAGGAAAGGCTTGTTGTTTTTATTATAAACAATCTTTGCCTCTTTTCCGATAAGTTCTGACAGCAATGCTCTTACGCTTAAAAACTCAAGCTTTCTGGAGTTACTTTTAAATACTTTATATTTCTTTTTTTCATCGCTGTCAAGTACTACCATGTCTAACATAGAAGCCAGATCCTCTTCTATTTTCCATACCCCAAGGATGGAGAACTCATTTAAAAAATGTTTTGTTATGCAACCCATTGCAAGGTTATAAGGATTATATTTCTGTCCATTTCAGAGTCTCTGTCAGATGAATGATATCTTCCCTGAAAAATTCAATTACCGGTGCCAGGGAATCTGCATTTGGCTCTGATGAAAAATATAGAGATCCTCTAAGATAATGATTCACACTGTCAGTAACATAAAACTGGACAGCTGATGCTGTATTCCCTTTAAGGTCATATAAGATTCCGTAAACTTTGTCTTCCTGATTACTGATAACATGTTCATTAATTGCATCAGCTTTGGAAATATGGTTTTTAACATTCATTTTATATGTTTGTTCCATAAGCCTATTAAAATCATTATCAATCTCTTTGTAAGTGAAATAGATCTTTGCTCTGTAGGCCTGGAATTCAATATTAAACCAGCCAGGCTCATCATTATGTCCGGCCTGGAATGATAAATTTCCATATGCCGGATATTCAAAAGTAAACGGCATATCTGTTGTTTTAGAGGATTTTATATCAAATGCCTGATATTGTTTCGCTGGAAGATCGATTCTGAAATAGCCTTTTGGTTTTGGTATAGCTACTTCTCTGCAGCCAAAGCCGGTGCATGTTAATAAAAATAGTATTACCAGACTAATCTTCTTGGATTTCACTTTCCTCTTTATCAAATTCAACGCGAATCTCCTTTATCCTTCTTTTGTCGGCGGATTGTATATTAAAAACAAATTTTCCTAATTTAATTGTCTGATCTTTTTCCGGAATTTCGCCTGTCAGTTCAAGAATCAAGCCGGCCAGGGTTTCTGATTCTCCCCTGACCTCTTCAAAAACGTCTTCTTCTATTTCCATAATTTTACAAAAGTCGTTCAATAAAATTTTCCCTTCAAAAATATAGGTTTTATCATCAATTTTCCGGAACAATAACTGGTCAAAATCACTTTCATCGGTTATTTCACCAACAATCTCTTCAAGAATATCCTCTAGAGTAATTATCCCTGAAGTTCCTCCATATTCATCTATAACTACAGCCATGTGTATCTTTTTGGATTGGAATTCCTTTAGAAGGTCATTTATCTTTTTTGTTTCAGGGATGAAATATGGTGGACGCAGAAGAGTCTGCCATTTAAAACTTCCCTGGTTATTAATATATGGAAGGACATCTTTTGCAAACAAGATACCCTTGACAGTGTCAAATGAATCTGAGTAAACAGGAATTCTTGAGAAACCGGAGCTGATTATTACAGGTACTATTTTATCGAATCCGGTTTTGATATCAATCGCTGTCACATCGATCCTTGGACACATGATGGCACTAACATTAATATTACCAAAATTGACTATTCCTTTAAGTATTTTTTCGTCTTCATTGAATTCATCCGAAGTTAGTTCCAGGGCATCTGAAAGATCATCCATGCTAATATTCGACCTTCTGGTTCCTGTCCTTTTTTTAACAAATGATGAAGATAAAATCAGCATCGATGTTATCGGTTGAAAAATCTTTTGTAGCACTGTAAGCGGAGCAGCCATAAAGAGAGACATCTTTACATGATTTCGTGTTGCATAAACCTTAGGCATGATCTCACCAAAAAACAGAAGCAGAAAAGTAATTGCAACAGCATTTATCACAAAACCAACCGTTTTAGAACTGAAGACAAACATTTCGGAACTGAGAAAGGCAGCCAGTAATACAATAGCTATATTAATAGTGTTATTAGCAACAAGTACTGTACTTAGTAGTTTCTCCGGCTTGATGTAAAGCTTCAGGGCAGCTTGTGCCTTTTTGCTTTTGTTGTTCTTTAACTTTTCAATGTCGTCAGGCCTTAATGAAAAAAATGCGACTTCTGAACCTGACATTAGCGCAGATGCAAAAAGAAGTACGAGTAGTACAAATAGCCCAATAATTATTTTAAAATCAGGTACATTAATAACAACTCCTGAATGGAGTGATATAAAAGAAAGTGGATATTCCGGTTCCAATTGAGTCTCTTTTAATAAAACTAGCTAAAAAGGCAGGTCATCCTCATTTTGGTTTGATCCTGATCCGTTTTTTGGGAAACTTTCTTTGCTAAAATCATCATTGTTTCCATTGCTGGTCTGATATGAAGTAGATGGTTCCTTCACTGATGAATTTGATGATTCCTTGTCCTGTACTTCATTTTTGCCTGAATCTGCCTGTGCAGTAGTATTCACAACTACTTGTTTCTTATCAAGTAATAACAGAGCATCTGCGAGAATCTCAGTAATATATTTATTATTTCCTTCTTTATCGACATAAGATCGGGTTTTGATTTTCCCGACAATATATATTTGTGCACCCTTTTTAACAGTTTTTTCGGCAACTTCGGCCAGCGCACGCCATAAAACTATATTATGCCATTCGGTTGAAGTTATTGTCTCCCCCTGTTGGTTGGTATAGGTTTCGCTTGTAGCAAGAGGAAAGGTTGCTTTGGCAACACCCTTGTCAAAATATCTGATAACTGGATCTTTTCCGACATTACCGACAAGTATAACTTTATTGATTGACATGTAGTTATGTATTTATTAATAATTCAGATACTGTATGTAAAGTTAAGAAAAAAACCATTTTGTACAACCATAGGCACTATTATTTGATGAAGACTCATATTATCAATATTTTATGAAAATATTATTGAATTATCATTTATTACGGATTTATTTCCGTTATTTATGTCCCATATATCTATTTCATTGTAATTAAGGCATTAATAATAGCAAAAAAAAAAATATTTTCTGAAAGTGTTTCATTATAACTAAATAATATTTTTATATTTGCACAGTTGAAAAAATGCATACTCAAAATAATTTGTTGAATTTTAAACTTCACGAAAAATGACTAAAGCAGACATTGTTAATGAAATTGCCAAGAACACTGGTATTGAAAAAGTAACAGTACAAAAAACTGTTGAAGCCTTAATGGAAACGGTTAAAGATTCTATGGTAAAGGGTAATAACGTTTATCTTAGAGGTTTTGGAAGCTTCATCGTTAAGAAAAGAGCTAAGAAAACTGCAAGGAATATTTCCAAGAATACAACTATCATCATTCCTGCACATAATATTCCCGCTTTTAAACCGGCAAAATCTTTCATAACTAAGGTAAAATCTCACGTTAAGAAATAAGTTTCTATGCCAAGCGGTAAAAAAAGAAAAAGACATAAGATGGCCACTCACAAACGCAAAAAGCGTTTGAGGAAGAACAGACATAAGAAGAAGTAGCAGATCAGTAAGTGGTCATTCAATGAATATATTAAACCTAAAGATCTGGAGGTCTTTAGGTTTATTGTATTATTATGACGGATGTTGCTGATGATATATCAACTCAGATTAATATAGTGAAGTGGTAAACAAGGATTTAATCATTGATGTTGGTGATTCCGAGGTTTCTTTAGCGTTGTTGGAAGACAAGCAGTTAGTTGAGTTAAACAAGGAAAAGCGAAATATAAAATTTTCAGTTGGGGATATTTACCTGGGGAAGGTAAAAAAGATCATGCCCGGACTGAATGCTGCATTTATTAATGTTGGTTATGAGCGTGATGCTTTCCTTCATTATCTTGATCTGGGTGCTCAGTTCAGAACACAGCAAAAACATTATGTATCAGCTATTCAGATACCGGGTAAAATAGTTCCTGTTCATAAACTCAAGCCTGAACCCGACATTGACAAAGATGGCAAGATTACAGATGTATTAACTACTGGACAGACTGTAATAGTTCAGATTACAAAAGAACCAATTTCAACTAAAGGTCCACGGCTGGCTTCCGAAATATCCCTTGCAGGAAGAAACCTGGTTCTAATGCCTTATTCTGACAAGGTTTCCATCTCTTCAAAAATTGAAAATATTGAGGAGAAGAATCGCCTTAAAACTCTTCTACAGAGCATTAAACCAAAAAATTATGGTGTTATTGTCAGAACTGTTGCTGAAGGTAAAAAAGTTGCAGTACTCAATACAGAATTAAGGGAACTTGTCAGTAAATGGGAATCTTCTTTTACATCAGTTAAGAGAGAGACAAGAACACCACGGTTGTTAATAGGTGAAATGAACAGGACTTCAACAATCCTCAGGGATATGCTGAATGTTACTTTTAACAGTATACATATCAACGATCCCGCGTTAGTTGATGATATCCGTAAGTATATTATAGAGATAGCTCCTGAAAAGGAAAAGATTGTCAAACTATACAAGAACACTCTTCCTATATTTGACCATTTCGGGATTAATAAACAGATAAAGGCTCTTTTTGGAAAAACAGTCTCGTTCAAACAAGGAGCATACCTTATCATAGAACATACCGAAGCCCTCCATGTTATTGATGTCAACAGCGGCAACCGGTCAAGATCAGGTAATAATCAGGAAGCAAATGCGCTGGAAGTTAATATGGAAGCTGCTACTGAAATAGCCAGACAATTGAGACTCAGGGATATGGGTGGAATTATTGTTGTCGATTTTATCGATATACAATCAGGCGACAATAAGCAACAGCTCTACGACAAAATGAAGGAGGTAATGACGAATGACAGGACCAAACATAACATCCTTCCTCTTACAAAATTTGGTTTGATGCAGATTACCAGGCAAAGAGTCAGACCCGAAATGACCATTGTGACCAACGAAAAATGTCCCTCTTGCCAGGGAACCGGTGAAACAAAACCAACAATACTCTTTACTGATGAGCTCGAATCAGGACTTTCTTATATTGTAGATAAGATTAAAACCCGAAAGGTTATTTTTAATGTTCATCCATTTGTGGCTTCATACCTCAAGAAGGGTCTGTTTCCAATATTCCGCAGATGGAATTTTAAATATAAGATCAACCTTAAAGTACAGGCAGTCACATCATACCATATGCTAGAATACCATTTTTATGACCTCGATGGCAATGAGATAGACCTTTAAGTCACTCTTTATTACTTAATCTGGTACAGTTATTAATCATTGTATGATGGATTTTCTTCACTCCCAGCCAGCTGGCGGGGGCGAGGTAATCGAAGAAAATCAATAAATTTGCATTTAAGATATAAAATAGTCATATAAAGAATATGAATTATGTTAAGAAAACTCACTCTTTTAATATCTCTGTTTATTGTTGCAGCCAATGCTTCATCACAGATTTATGATCCGGTTTCCTGGGATTTTAATTATGAGAAGACAGGAGAAAAGCAGTATGAACTAATATTTACTGCTTCGATTGATGAGCATTCACATATTTACTCTATGGATATACCTGATGGAGGGCCAATTCCGACATCTTTTTTATTCGATACAATAACGGGCTATAAACTTGTTGGTGATGCATATGAGGTTACAAAATCAGTTGAAACCCTTGATGAAGCTTTTGGTTTTAAGATTAAAACATTCAGCAGCAAAGCTGAGTTCCGTCAGAAAATTGCTGCTGTTTCATCCTCGTTTACTGTAACAGGAGCGGTGAATTTTATGGCTTGTAATAATGCTACCTGTTCTCCACCCAAAGATGTAGAATTTGCCATTAAGATTGTCGATAACGTTGAAGGAGCAGTACTTTCATCTGATAATACTACGGGTGCTGGTTCAGGAGTATCCAAATCGGATAGAGGGTTATTAAAGTTTTTTCTTATCTCTTTACTTGCCGGCTTTGCAGGTATTCTAACTCCATGTGTATTTCCAATGATTCCAATGACAGTTGCTTTTTTCTCACAGGGTTCTGATAACAGAGGGAAAGCTATTTTTAAAGCCTTGGTTTTTGGAATTTCAATTATTCTGATTTATTCCTCTCTGGGTATAGTAGTCTCATTAACAAGTGCAGGTGCAGGATTTGCATACACTTTAAGTACTCACTGGATACCAAATACTCTCTTTTTTGTTTTATTTGTGGTATTTGCTACCTCATTTTTCGGAGCATTTGAGATTATGTTACCTAATAAATGGGTTACCAGTGCCGACTCAAAGGTAGACAAAGGAGGTATGCTGGCAGTATTCTTTATGGGTGTGACAACTGTGATTGTCTCATTTTCATGTACTGGTCCCATTATTGGGGCTCTGTTGGTTGAAGCGGCAAGTGGTGATGTTTTAAGACCAACAATAGGTATGATAGGTTTTGGAATTGCATTCGCTTTACCATTTACAATTTTTGCACTATTTCCTTCTATTATGAACAGGATACCTAAATCCGGAGGCTGGCTGAACTCAATTAAAGTGGTTCTTGGATTTATTATGCTTGCCTTCAGCATGAAATTTCTTATGACTGTTGATAGTGTTTATTCACTCGGTATAATATCGAGAGATGTCTATCTGGCTATATGGATTGTTCTTTTTTCATTGCTTGGTCTTTATCTGATGGGGAAAATTAAATTTTCTCACGATAGTGATCTTCCATATATTGGTACTTTCAGATTATTCCTTATAATAGTTGTCTTCTCCTTTGTTTTATATATGGTTCCCGGTCTTTTCGGAGCTCCCTTGAGAGGCTTATCATCTTTTCTTCCATCTCCGTCTACCTCGGAGTTCAATCTCTCCAAACTGATCTCGGAAAACAGATCATATACAGGCGCTGCTGTTCTGCCAGCCAACTTAAGCCAACTCTGTTCCGAACCAAAATATGATAATATTTTCAATATGCCACTTGGTCTTACCGGTTATTTTGATTATAAACAGGGCCTTGAATGTGCAAAAGAACAGGGCAAACCTGTGTTGTTAGACTTTAAGGGCCATGCTTGTGCCAATTGCAAGCTGATGGAGGCTAAAGTATGGTCCGATCCTGATGTGCTCGGAAGACTCAGGAATAACTTTGTGATAATAGCTCTTTATGTCGACGACAGAACTCAATTGCCTGAAAATGAATGGATAATTTCCGCAATTGATAGTAAACAGAAGAAAACAATTGGTAAGATTAATGAAGATATTGAGATATCGAAGTTTAAAACTAATGCGTTACCGCTTTATGTAATTACAGATCATGAAGGTAACCCGTTGAATAAACCAATGCCTGCTAATCTGAATGTTGAAGAGTATAAAAAGTGGCTTGATGATGGATTGGAAATTTTTACCTCACCCCAAACCCTCTCCCATGGAAGAGGGGCTAACTAGCAGATAATCTATTCTTTACTCTCCTCTTCCCATGGGATAAGGGGATCCCGATAGCTATCAGGAGGGGGATGAGGTAGATTATAAAGAGAATCTGATCAGAACTTACCGAACTTAAAGGTTACCATATAACTTAAACCTTTTATAGATTCAGCACTAGCAGTCGGAGTACCTGAAAGACCTACATCAAAAGAGGTTGGAAATCGATAAGTAGCACCTATAGCAAGACGGAAGAATCTGGTCAGATTCAGCTCCAGTTCAGCTCCTGGTTCAATAATGAGAAATGCTTCAGAATCTTCTATAAAGTTATTATTCATGTTTGATTCTTTTGAAACATAGGATATACCACCGGCACCGAATAGGGTAGGAAATGAGAGGTGGATTGGAGATCTGGGCAACAAGATAGGTTCGATGTACAATCCTCCATAGCCCCCGGCAAGAAATACCTCCCTGTCAATAGATGGCTCATAATGGAATTCATTTATGAAACCGGTTGCCCCGATGCCAATTCCGAGAGAATGGCTGGCAATCCATCCGAATCTGCCGCCGAAAAGGACAGCATGCTTATTATCGATCACCGAATAACCAGTTGTAAATGCACCATATCCTCCACCTGATCTGTTACGACCTAATAATGTCTTAATCTCCTTGCTTTTATAATATTCGAACTCAGGATCCTGTGAAAATGCTGATGAATAAAGAAGGATTATTAAAGCTGATAAAATAACTGTTTTTTTCATTATAATATATATTTATAAGTATCAAAAGTTAAAAAACGTAAGAGACCGAAACACCAATGTCGCCTGGCATTATTTTTACAAAAGCCGGAATTGTTAATTCTACAAATGGTTTTATGTTAAGACTTATATTTAACGGGATATCACGAAATCTGTATTCTGCAGCTAACCACCCATCAGCACCTATGACAGGGCACAGTCGTTCACCAGAGAAACTGTATCTCTCTCCCAGGAATCCAAGATGATCAGTATAAATAAAACCGACATGGCCTCCATAACCCCAGGCAAAAAAAAGATCAGGAGAAATCTCACTTAACGTTGTTTCATAAATTATTCGCAACCCGGTAAGCTGAATACCGTTATTGTTAAAACTAAGCATAGCATTGTATCCAATCTCTGCATTACCTGCCTCATTTGTCATCTGGTAGAATATTCCACTCCTGTAGCCGGTTCTGATTCCTGCTTGTTTGGTTACTATCTGGGCTGAAAGAGATGCAGAAGTAAGCAAAATTGTGAATAAAAATAAAATGGATAATTTCTTCATTGGTTTATGATTTCTATTAGTATTTGAAAATTCAGCCTGAGCCGGATATGTTTTGAACTAGATATTTATTATCTCTGTTTTTGATAAAGACAATTGAAGAAAATCATAGTTGCATATCCAGGAAAATTATTTAAGATAAATATTGCCCCGGGTAGCATCTATTTTTACTTTGGCTGTTCCCTGATTTTTGCCAACGGTTCCATACGTCATAATTTCTTTTTTGTCTTCATTCAGAACCTTTTGTTCAGTTTTAATATTATTGTCAGGTAAAACCAGGAAGGCATTTATATGTCTTATATCCAGATTATACGATGAGCTATGGTCAAACTCAAGTGAAATGTCAGAATAAGCGGAATTTATACTTACGCCTTCAAATCCCTTTTCAATCAGATCAGCATTCAGGCTTCCATATCTTGTTGTCAGGTCTATTTTTTTCTTTAATATGTTCACTTTATAGTCCGTAAAATATGAATTTCCCATCAGGGTTTCTATATTACCGATAAAAAATTTATCCCTTCTTGATTCAATATTTACCATGCCGGCATTTTTAATGTCAAATCTTGATGAGATAGAGTTTATTGATAAGTCTTCGGTCTCACCGATCGAAATATCGGAGAATGAAGCATCAATTTTTCCTGAAGTTAAAGAGTTGATTGTTGCATTGCAGAACGCCATCTTTATTGATGACCCTTTACCAAGTGAGTTAGCTTTAAAAGAGCCGTTGGAGACTGACACTGAAAAATTACCGGTATTGTTTTCGATATATACATCCCCATATTTATTTTCAATCTTCAGATTCAGGTATTCAGGTATATTAATGTAATAGTCGATCTCAACGCGCGAATCGTATGATATCAGCTTACTGGTCATTCCTTTAAAACTTTCGAAAAGCATACTAATGTTTTGAGTAAACTCTGTTTGAGCTCTTATCACGTATTTTGAATCAGTGATATTAACTTTTACTCCATCAAACATTTTATTAAGTTTTGACTGGTTTGATGCAAAAGCCTTAACCTCAGCTCTTATGGAAACAGAATCTTTATTCCAGGGAGTTATTTGTATGGTCCCGTATTTGTTCGAAACCTCCAGGGAAGATTCTTTCCCCACGGGGACTGTCTTAATAAAACTCCGCATTTCCGAATCGCTCTGTGCCGATAATGAACAGAAAATGAGCAATATAAGAATAACAGCTATTATGGGTTTATAGTTCATAATTATTATTTTTTTCCTGATTATCTTCACCTTCTTTCAATATTATCAGCATATCCTCAAGAAGACGGATTTTAATTCTGTAATTCAGTATCAATGCATCGACAACTTCCTGGTTTGCAACATTATCTTTCAGGTCCTTCTTTATTTCTGAACAAATACTGTCCAGTTGGGAGATGTCAATTGTAAGCTCTTTTTCAATTTCAGGATTCGCTGTTAGCAAGGGAGTTGCCTCGCGATACAGAGAGTTTACCAGATTGCTATAATAGATCTCAGTTTCTTTTAGCTGAGGATTGGTCTGAGGTACAATAGCATCCACTTCTATTTCACTGGTGGTATCTGACCTCCACAAAGCTGGTTTGTAGAACAATACAGCAGTACTTATTATAACAATGACCATCGCCGCAATGGAAAACCATTTTCCTATTGGCGGTTTTTTCCTTTTTATTTTCCTCTTGATACTTTTCCATATACCTGAAGATGGACTGTACCTGTCCAGGTCCTCCCTGTTCTTCCTGATGTATTCTTCCAATTTGTCCATTTTATAACTAATTTGGTATAAGTATGTTCCTAAGTTTTTCTTTTGCTCTTGAATATTGCGATTTTGAAGTTGATTCAGATATCCCGAGTATCTGAGAGATTTCTGAGTGGTCGTATCCTTCAAGCAGATAAAGAGTAAGGATTATTCTGTAACCATCAGGAAGCATCTCAATTCCCTTAAATATTTTTCCGGTATCATAGTTATTTTCATTTTCCTCTTCATTTTCAATTGTAGGAAGGGACTCACAGAGGGTCAGGTCGATTTTCTTTTTTTTCAGTTGGTTTATACATTTATTTACAAGTATTTTTTTCAACCATGCACCGAATGTGGATTCAAACCTGAAAGACCCTAGATTTTTAAAGCATTCCACAAATGCTTCCTGAAGTATATCCTCAGCATCTTCCCGGTTATTCAATATTCTGTATGCAAGATTGTACATAGCTTTTGAATATTGGTTATAAAGCCTGAACTGAGCTTTACTATTACCCTTTCTGCACTCCTCAATAAGGGGAGCATGTATATAAACGTTAATATTAGCCACCTGATAAGCTTACCTTGTTATAAAGACAATAGGATATTTTAAGGGTTGCACTATTTTGTTAATTCGCTATATTTTTTTTAATTGGGATAGCAATGAAAGTAATTATAAGTATTAATACACTTATTATTGCAGAAATACGCAATAGATAGTCTCCGTATTTTACATACGGTGTTATTCTGTTTTCTGGAAATAATTCACCTTTGATTACTGCTTGTGTCCACCATTCAGTTTCATTACTCCTTTTCCCTCTTATATCGATAATAGATGAAATACCTGTATTAGCTGCTCTGAAAACCTGGCGACGTGTTTCAATTGCCCTTATTGAGGCATAAGAAAGATGCTGTTTATAGCCATTTGTGCCATACCACCAGCCATCATTTGTTATTATAAAAAGAGCTATTGCACCATTCTTAACATACGTGGTCAGATACTTTCCAAAAACAGATTCATAGCATATTACTGATGCAATTTTCTGAGATGTAGCTGTATTAGTCAAACAAGTTCGCTCTTTCTGGATACCATAACCCCACTTGTTACCCCCCAGGTAAGGAAGTATCTTGCTAATAAATATCCCTGGACCGTTAGAAAACTGCATTTCAATACCTGGTACTAGTTTCGACTTATGATATACCTCAATAACTTTCCCGGTATCAATTTTAAAAGCAGAATTAAAATGGTCGTAATATGCTCCTGATGAGTCAATCTTCCTTGCACTTATTGTTGGTGCTTCGGGTGATGGTGAATATAATCTGTAGCTTACTAATCCGGTAAGAATTGATGCCCGGGGAAATTGTGCTGCCAATTTTTTAATCATTTTGACGTATTTATCATTATCCGGATCATCAAGATTAACAGGATCGTCAACTGTGGTCTCCGGTGTAACTATCCAGATGGTTTTGTCTGAACCTCCGGCTGAAGCCAGTACGATTACCTTCTTCAACTGATCCTCGAATGGCATATCGAACTTTTCAGTATATGGGTCAAAGTTGGGTTGAATTATTAATACTTCACCTGAGCTCTTTTCATTCTGCTTAATCGTATAGAACCTTGTAATAGAGATAATTGATGGGATAATAATTACCAAAAGCCATATCAATATGAAATTTTTTGATCTCCTCTTGTTATCCGTAAAATTTATCAGAAATAAGGTAAGAAAAAGATTAGAGCATAATATCCAGAGCGATCCCCCAGCTGTCCCTGTTACCTCATACCATTGTATGAATATAATATCTTTTGCAAGCCCGTTGCCCAGATTTAACCAGGGTGTTACAATATTTATATTCAGGCTTATAAATTCATAGCCTAGCCAGAAAGCTATAAGAGAAATAAAACCAGGGATATTGCCTGTTTTCAACCTAACACTATGAGCCAGGTGTAATGTGAATGCCATTAAGAATGACAATCCCATTACTACGCTTATTGATCCGATGATGCTGGCAACTCTCATCCATCCTATCGCAGTGATACTGAAAATTACAAATCCGGGGAGCGTAATAATAAAACAGCTGTTTTTGCTGAATTTATTGGGATTTTCAAACAGATGATTTTCAATTATGAAGAACGGCACAAAAGCAATAAGCAATATATGACCAGGACACCAGCTTGTCCAGGCTAATCCTGATAGAATTCCTCCAATAACAGACAGTGAAACAAGACTATATTTATTCATAAGATCTTAGATAGATGCTTGTAACGTAAAATTTTTCAATGTCAGATTTTACTTATTTACTTGATTATTTATTAAACCATAAAATTAGCAGAAGAATGGCAGATCAAAATGATTTCAACAAATTTTTGAAAATTTAGATGTACCAGCAAGGCGAATAAACTTGTTATATTTGCAAAGTATATAAAAAGAAGATGATCCCGGCTATTGAAATACTACTTAAAGGTGTAATTCTTGGGCTTGCAGTGTCCATGCCTTTAGGGCCTATAGGGATAGTGCTGATTAACAGAACAATAAAGCGGGGCATCCTTTCCGGATTTTTCTCAGGATTGGGACTTGCTACAGCAGATACTTTACTTGCAATTCTGGCAGGATTAGGCTTTACATTTATTATTGGTTTTATAAAAGAAGAAAGATTCATTCTTAGCCTTATAGCCGGAGTTGTTATTGTTCTGGTCGGGATAAAGATTTTTAGTTCTAATCCGGTGAAAGATTTCAGGAACAGGGAGAAAGCAAATAAATCTTTATTTCGCGATTATTACTCTGTATTTGTGCTCTCAATAACGAATCCTTATACAATTCTGATTTTTGTTGCATTCTTCTCTGGTATTCATGCGCCTGGGAATATCAGACCTGAGCTTGTCCCTTTTTTCCTGATCCCGGGGGTATTCATTGGAACTATAACATGGTGGTTTTTCTTAAGCTATTTTATCAGCAGGTTTAAAAAGAAAATACGACTAAGGGGTATTGTCAGGATAAACATGGTTTCAGGAATTGCTATCATTGTGTTAGGAATAATTATTCTGTTAAGTGTATTTACCACAATAAAACTATAGTTCGTCTAATTTTTCAATATTGTGGTGAAATTGGATATAATAAAATTGCGTTTTGTAAATAATTGGCATATTTTTCCATTCTTTTCATGGCTGCCCCTTCCCGTTTACCGGGATTTTGTAATTTTAACAACTTCATCATGACATGACAACTCCTGCCCATCTGCCGTGATTGGCAAAAACCGCGATATACCGGCTGACGCCGGTAACACTTGATTAATGAAATCTAACACAAAAATGAAAGAAATTGCTATAATTTATGATTTTGATGGAACATTAGCAAAAGGCAATATTCCAGAACACGGCTTACTCCAGGAACTTGGAATAAACAAAGATGATTTTTGGAAAGAAGTTAAACAAATAACTGAAGAGACAGATTCTGATGAAGTCATTGTTTATATGCATTTATTAGCAAAAAAAGCAGCCGGGAGAAATATTAAAATAACAAAGGGATCTCTTAACAATTTCGGCAAGGGAAGTATTCCTTTCTTCGATGGTGTAATCTCATGGTTTACAAGGCTTAACAATTTATTCAATAATGACAATTTCACTATTTGTCATTATATTGTATCATCGGGGCTCCAGGAAATCATTGAAACAACTGAAATATCAAAATACATAAAAAAAATATTTGCCTCGAAGTACATTTATGGGAAAGATGGGACCATTGTTTCCCCTGGGGTAGCAATTAATTATACAACAAAAACCCAATACCTTTTTAGAATTAATAAAGGTATCTTAAACAATTACGATAACAAAAGTTTAAATGCCTGGGTTCCAATGAAAGAAAGACCAGTTCCATTTTCAAGAATTATATATATCGGAGATGGAGACACTGATATTCCTGCAATGAAAATGGTCAGAGCCCAGGGTGGAATATCTATTGGTGTATTTGATCCTGAAACATGGAATGACCCATCTTCACAGAAACGAATTTACAAATTAATCTCAGAGGATAGAGTACATTATGTGGCTCCTGCTGACTATAGAGATGGCTCTCAACTTGACATTGTTATAAAGGGAGTAATAGACAGAATGATAAATGAAAATAACTAAATAACAATGCATAACGGCAATATAACTGCCAGGTCCCAGGGTCAACGCACGAAGAAATAAAAAACTAACAGACTATTAACAAATTTATAAGGGTTATTAACAGCCTTCTTAGATAAAAAATAGTTTTTGGATGGTTGTTAACAGTTTGGTGCTATAATATTG
>Ga0307376_10002604_pt1 | contig 17510 bp, 13 predicted proteins | sample TR2MG_FD_202536 | JGI IMG/M metagenome (GOLD analysis project Ga0307376, IMG submission 202536) | Soil microbial communities from Risofladan, Vaasa, Finland - TR-2 | ecosystem: Environmental > Terrestrial > Soil > Coastal area > Acid sulfate soil | place: Finland: Risofladan, Vaasa | collected...
CGCTTTTTCAAACGCCTCTGTTAGCACGCTCTCCCATACCAGCGATTCGCGTGCCTCCCTCAATCGTGAACTGATTCCCATAACAGTCTCCTACTACCCCCCGATGTGACATGTGACGCGACACTGTGGATTTTGACAATACCGGGCTTGTTCGCTCCCCGCTAATCGTACAGTAGTCATAGTGCCACCACACCGAGGGCAATTACTATCAGCGCTCACAACAGCCGCAACGCGAGTCGCACTCGCTTGCACCTTACGGTCCTCCCTAATAGTGCAAGAAGCGATCCGCCGGGCCAAACTCTCTTTTTGCGACGGGACCCCATTGACGAAACCCGCAATTTTGAGGTTCACATATAGGTCTGAACGCAATTTTCGATTTATGCTCGCGCCGCGCAAGTAGGTGTTGATCCAATTGTGAAGTTTGTTTTCGCGCATTATAACACCTTCCTTGAACTAGCCTAAGCCACAAGTAGGGGATAAATTGCGAAATTTAACTCTTTTTTACGAAAAAAAAATGTCAGCGGGTCAATTTTTTACGCGCAAGATCGGTAGCTCCCGGAAAGGAGCGGGAACGCAAGGCCTCCCAGAATTCCGGGGTAGGATCGGGCAGGTAGTAGGCCGGTCGATTGTGATAAACCCAAGCATCCCCGCAAGGACCAATGATTACAACAGCTTGTGCAGAGGTGCACATTTGTCCCCCTACGCCCCCACCCCCACATGTTGTGTCTGACCCGCCCTGCGGCCAACTATGAACCTCGATTTCTTCGAAGCGCAACCGAACGTTGCTCCTCGGCCACTGCTTGAGGCGGCTAAGCGCATGCTCAATGCACTGGTCGATATAAGCTCCCAGATAAGGTTCCATTAGCGCCGCCTAGTCCCCACGCCGATGGCCATTCCTCCCGCACCAAAGGCCACGCTATTACCTCCCCCTATTTGCCGCCGGCCCCCTACCCCGATCCCCACGCACCGGGAACCCATCATGCGAGCATTAGTAGAGTACAAGTCTAGGTTGTCTCTAATAAGGGCATGGCCTAATAGGACCGCTCGCAAGGTGTCGTCGTTTCCCGTCTGTGGCTTAATGGGTAGGCCCTGGTAGTCGCGCACGGTCATGTACTGCAAGAGCAAATGGGATTTAGGGTAGCGGGCCAGCTGAGCATTTTGACCTATGGGCAATTCTTTGATTGGGATCTCTGGCTTGGGAAAAAGCAATCTGTGATTGAGCATATCGCTTTTCATTCGACGACCATCCTTTTGCGTCGCCGTGAATTGTTCTGCTCTAAGCATATACTTTGTTCTCAGGTCGGCCACGTAGCGGCTGGACTGCCAACGGTCCCACACCACGTGCACTAAGTGGAACTTTTCGACGATGGGCACAATGATCCGTTCCCACATTAGGCCCATGTGGATCCGTTGCCCGGTGTCGGGCGCTATCTCGCCCAGGTCGTCGGTCACTACTTGATCGGGTTGCTTTTCGTAATGCATCAGTGCCCAGCTAAACGAGCAGTTTTTCTCCCCGGTGTCCAGCGCCAAGGCGCGAGGGACTTGTTTGTCCCCGGTCATATCGGATAGCTCGCCGAATAGCCATCGGGTCTTGAGCCCCGTCTTGTCGGCTACTAGTTTGTGCTCGAGGTGCCAAAACGGTTTCTCGTGATGGCACAGTGAAAGAAGGGTCTCGTAGTCTTCCCACCACGGCTTGTCTGAGTAGGGGGGAATGCAGGCAAAGTCACACAAAAACTCTGCCTCGGTCATGTTGCCTTCCTCCTGCTCACGCAGTTGGGCCTCGGTTATGTTGGGATTTGAATTCCACGAGGCACGCCTAATATAATACATGCGCGGGCTTTTGTCGGCCTTGCGGACCCTCTGCATCATAGGATCAGTGGCGCTCGAGGGGCTACTGAGAGTCATCTGATAGGCGTCGGGCGTGTTCTGGTAGCGGGATCGACGCTTGGCCGCTGCGTTTCGAATCGTAGACAAGCTACGGTCCAGGGCGCGGACAATGCCCAACCCGTCGATCTTGATCTTGCTCTCGACGGCTCCCCCTCGCGTGCTGGTGCTGCTAAGCAGCCACCCTAATTCATCGAGGGCGCTAATAAACCGGGTAGCCCCGCGCAAGCTTCGTTGGTCTGCCGGGGCAAAGGAAAATCCTAGGCGCTTGTGCTGATAGACCAAAAAGGTATCTAAGTTTTTGTATAGTTCTTCGCCTCGGCGCTTGCCCTCAAGGTCTAACCACTCATGGTATTCCTGAAACCAAGGGCTATTCTTTATTAGGTCAGAAAAAGGCTTCCACAAATTGCGCTGCGCCTGGCGAGCCGTGATAGAGACGTAAGTAGCTTCTAGGCCGCCAACGTTTTTGAGTAGCCCAAACCAACTACTAGGATTTGGAAGCGTCAAATAGCGGTGCAAGATATAGGTGCTGTAGATTGTCGTTTTAACGCTCTTGCCGCTGTTGTGCGAGTACACACCATCAGTCCAATATACGTGACCTGGGACAGTTAAATCATAAAGAGTAGTAGGCCCATTTTTACGAACTAATAAAATAGGCTTCATGATGAAGGAAGATTTTCCAACTTGATCATCAAAATGGGCAACAGGGTGACCAATAAAAAGGCGTTCAACTTCTTTGAAGCCTATTTGGCCATCCTCTAAAACACCTACTTTATGGTTATAGCCACAACAAAGAGATTTTCCATTTTCAAAAACAAGAGTCAAAGAAGGCCTGTTTTCAAAAACATAGGTTTGTTCAACCGCTTGCCAGCCATCGGGTGTACGGATAAGCGTCCCTACTTCTATTTCTTTAATAGGGACAGGCCCTTTGTCCTTGACCATAACACAAGTTTCGCCAGAGACGCACCGTTGGCCTTCGAGCAATGCAACGTCGTTGGGGATCGCTTCTTTGAAGGCGGGAGCAATTAGGCGATTCTCGGGATCTAATAGCCACTCGTGGCGCTGCTCGATGATTTGCCGCTTGCACTTTGGGCACCTTCCGAAGCGCATGAGCTGGAGGTTGTCTAAGATGTCTCCTAGCTTTGCGTCCACGGGGATGTCTCTAATATAAGGGACGTTGCTGCAAAACCAACACCACTCCCCAAAAATATTTAAGGCGTCTTCTATTTGTTTTGGGAACGGACGGATACTAAGAAAGCGCGTGCTGATCATCCACTCGACTATATTAGGCGCTTTGGTGATGTGGTCTTCCTCCAGCTCCGCGTAGCCAGTCTCTAATCCTTGACTGAGGGCCTCGGCTAATAGCAGGCTGGGATTGAGGAGCGCTGCTTTATCTTTCTCCTCGGTGTCCAAGGGAATGCGAGGGTCGGGGGCGACTTCTATCTTGCTTTTCTTTTTGCCAATGATCATTTTTTACTACTAGTAGGCGGCGGCGTTTGGTGTCCGCACGTAGGTAGATTTAGGATGACACCAAAGAGGGTCGCGGCGGCGATAAAGGCGCTAATAATGAGCACGTAAAAAGTCCGTCCCTTGATCGTGTTTTTCTCGGTGTCGTCTAGTTGATTCTTTAGGGTCTGCGTGTTTTCTTTTACCGAAAGCGAGACTTTCTCAATCACATTAGCTGTAAGGTTTTTGAAGCTTTCCTTGTTTTCTTGAACCTGCTTAATGCAACTCTGACAGCCCTTCTCCAATTCTTTGGACACTTGGGTGAGGGTCGTATGGACTACTTCTTTGATTCCTTCGTGGTGATCGCGGATGGATTGGTTCAATGGCTGGTGTACCCGCTCAAGCATAGCGCCTAATAAGTCCTCGTTGCTCTTGGCTAATAGCATGAGCTGATTGGTGATCGTATTGAAGTGTACGGCGACTTCTTTGAGAACCTCAATAAGCCTCGAGTTTGCAGCTTCTGTTTGTTTCTGGTAAATCTCCAGGTCCGCCCGGGTAAGCGGTGACCCCTGTCCATCGTTGCCTGCCATTATTTCCTACTAACTTTTTGACTGCATTTTGAGTGTGCGCCGTCGCTTGTTCTAGATTACCTTTGGCCTGTTCAAATAGCGCATTAAGGAGGTCCCTGTCCCCGTTGAAATTCTCCATTGGTTTCCTCTCTGCCCTCCCCTATTAGGATTAACAAGATCTGAGTGTTGCTTTCCAAAGGCTCAACCACATGCTCTTGTCCCATGTCAACATTAGCTACAGCACCCGGAATAAGACGCATATACCCGCTGCCAATATAGATGTTGGCTTTCCCCTTTAGTCCTAAGTAAACCGCTTTACCCAAATATTTGAAAGTTGGCGGCGGCTCATCGTTAGCGGTTGTTGTTGCAACACACAATCGAATTTCAAAGGACTCGGTGTAGTAGAGTAGGCCCATGCACCAGGGGCCAGCGGGCTTTACGATGCGTTGATTTTTTGTGATGCGCCCCCGCTCTATGATGGAGCTGACCTGCTTGAGCTTGTCAGCGCTATCGCGCATTAGGGTCGCTAGTGTGTCATCAGGTCGCGGGGGTTTGTTGCTCTCAAAAAAATCACTCATAGTAAAAACTACCCCGGTTTGTAGGGGCGCCAAAGCGCGATGTCGCGATACTTGCGATGACCTGATCCGCCTGCACCCCCTCCAGCACTGGCCCCTCCTGATGAATAGCGTCCATATGTCGGAGGACTAGGAGGTACCGGACCCGAAAAGATGTAAGCGGCGCCCGCGTTTGCCCCTAGGTCATCATCATGTTTTGCGCCAACTAATAAGGTACCGTCATTGATTGCAACTGAATAGCCAAATTCATGATTTTGTACGAAGTCAGGGGCAATCAACTTTTGACTTTCGACCCAAGTCCCCCCTGAATTGATATACAAGTAAACAGCGCCTGTTAGTGTCACGATGTTATTAGCGTCTCTTGCGCCTATGGCTAATGAGGTCGTGCTATCAAAAGCAACTGACCATCCAAAGAAATCGCCTTTAGCATTATCATAGGGAACAAGCTTTTGTGTTTGAGTCCAAACGCCTGCTGTGCGCGTAAAAACGTAAGCAGCCCCCGAACCCGTTCCTAGTGCGTCTACCCCGTAGGCCCCAACAACAATCATGTCTTCTGTTATCGCGACCGAATAGCCAAATTGGTCAGTGGGAAGCCCGTCACTAGCTACGAGCTTTTGTTCAAATGACCAAACGCCTGCTGTACGTGTATAGACGTAAGCGGCCCCAGTTGCCGCTTCATCACCGTAAGCACCTACCACGCAAGTATCTTCGTAAATACCCGAGGCATAACCAAAAAAATCATTTAATGCCCGGTCGAAAGCGTTAAGTTGCTGTTGAAGTGTCCAGGTTCCTCCAACATTCGTATAAACGAAGGCTGAACCTGTCCGGTTATCATAACCAGACCCGCCAATAATACAAGAATCCCCACTAATAGAAATTGAGTTGCCAAACTCATCTCCCCATCCGCTATAAGCAGGTCCAGGAATTTTCTGAGAAAAGCTCCACGTTCCCCCGGCTCTTGTGAAGATAAAAACAGAACCATTGTCCCACGCTTCGCCGTTATTATCATAGGGGCATCCACCCATAAAGATATCGGTGGAGAGGGCAACAGACCAGGAAAAAAGGGAGCCATTCATATGGGCAGGATCTTGGTGTCCTAGTGTTGTTATTTTTTGCTGCTCGATCCAGATGTCTCCCGTTTTGATATATATGTAAGCAGCTCCAAAGTGCTCCAATGGTCCGGCTTCGCCTTCATACCAAGCGCCCACAACACATGTGTCACCCAATACACTAACCGAAAAGCCTAATTGGTCATCAGCTATACCGTCTGATGCTAATATTTTTTGCTTATACTCCCAAATAAGAGAGTCGTTTATTTCGAAAAAGTAAGCAGCACCCGCGTATGATCCATTGTCTCCATCTCCATAAGCTCCTATCGCAATAGAGGTATCCGAGATAGAAATGCTAATACCAAAATATTTATTAGCCAAACCATCTAGGGCACGATATTTCGCTTGAATGTACCAAATGGCATTGTATCGAAAATAGATGTAGGCAGACCCAGATGAACCTCCGGTGTCATCGTCTAAAGGAGAACCGACAACAACGAAGTCTCCACTAATACCTACGCGTGTACCATAGCGGTCACCGGATGCGCCATCTTTGGGGTAGAGTTTTTGCTGCTCTGTCCAGGTACCAAAAGATCTTAAAAAGACGTAGGCAGAACCCGTATCAATTCCCCCGTTAACATTCCAACGCGCCCCTATTACACATGTTTCCCCATCGAGTCCCACGGATATACCGAATTCATCACCTGCTGCCCCATCACTCGCTGTTAGCTTTTGCTGCTCAGTCCATATTCCTAATAGGCGCGTGAATGCGTAAGCTGCCCCTGAATCCGCTCCTGGAGCGTCGGCATAGGAAGCGCCTACAATGCAAGTGTCGCTATTAACACTTACTGATGAACCAAATTCATCACCTGTTAGGCCATCACTGGCGATAAGTTTTTGTTGCTCAGTCCAAACGCCAGCCGACCGTGTAAACACATAGGCCGCACCTATGTCCACGGCTAAAGTTTCACTATATATCGATCCTAAAACACAGGTGTCCCCATCGATAGCAACAGAATATCCAAACAGAAAACCACCTGCATGATCGCTAGCTAAAAGTTTTTGTTGCTCAGTCCAAACGCCCGCCGTGCGCGTAAACACGTATGCCGCGCCTTCTCCGCTATTTTTTCCACTGGCCCCAATTACGCATGTATCACCATCAATAGCAACAGCTTCCCCGAAGCTATCCCCAAACATCATTCCCCCGGCCCCGTCGCTAGCTAATAACTTTTGCTGTTGCGACCATACACCGGAAGCCTGCACAAAGACGTAAGCAGCCCCGGCATTGTTTCCCTTGTCATCATCCCTACGAGCCCCCACTACGCAAGTATCCGCGCTGATAGCTATGGAGCAACCAAACTCATCGTTAGCTTCACCGTCGCTGGAAATAACCTTTTGTTGATAGAGGGGATCGCTAACGGTAAGTGGATCGAAGAGATAGATAGCCCCAGAGGATAAACCAAGGTCATCATCGTTTCTTGCACCGATGATAATGAGGTCATCATAAATACTTACAGCTTGTCCAAAATAATCGTCTGCTACACCGTCAACGGCCTTAACCTTGCAAGAAAGGCTCCAGGTACCAGCGGCTAAACTATAGATATAAGCTGAACCTGAAAAACTTCCCTTATCATCATCGCCATGAGCCCCAATGATACAACGATCACCTGATAGGCAAATAGAATTTCCATACCAATCAGATAAGGCGCCATCCCCTGCTTTAAGTTTTTGGCTTTCTGTCCAGACTATGCCTGCACGAGTGAAATAGTACACCTGACCTTTGTTGGCGTTTGCGAAAGGCGCCGAGACTAAAAGCGCGTCTTCATCGAGAGATACTGAGTACCCAAACATGTTACCCGCAACCCCATCGGAAGCGGTTAGTTTTTGCTCTAAGGTCCATACACCCAGAGCCCTCGTGTAAACGTAAGTAGACCCCGATCCCCCGCCTAGATCATCATCCTGATACGAACCTATAGCGCAGGTATCCCCCGAGACAGAAACGGACCAGCCATAGTAGTCATTTAAAAAAGGATCAAAGGCTGTGAGCTTTTCTTCCTCGGACCATACCCCACCGCTACGGACAAATACAAAAGCTGAGCCATCTTGCAGTACGGCGGTATCATCGTAAGGAGCGCCTACGATGCACGTATCTCCATCAATAGAAACAGACCACCCAAAATAGGCATCACCTATAGGGATACTGGCAGTTAGTTTTTGTTGCTCAGTCCAAACACCGGCGGTTCTCGTATAGACATAAGCAGCGCCACATCCCGCAAAGGGAGTATCGTGCCACTGAGACCCCACAATGATTGTGTCTCCTGAGATTGCTACGCTGCAACCGAAAAAATCAGCAGCCAGTCCGTCCGAGGGGGACAGCTTTTGTTGCAAAGTCCAAATGCCGCTATTTAGGACATAGACGTATGCAAAGCCGGTAGAAACACCAGGAGCGCCAAACACAGCAGTAGTGCCGTCTATCGAAACGGAATATCCCGTTATTGAGCCAGCGACCACATCAGACGGAACTATTTTTCTTTTTTGTTTAAAAAATTGCATATCTATCCTGGTTTATATGGCCGCCAAAGGGTGATATCTCGATACTTGCGATGACTGGCGCTGCCTGTCCCTCCACTACCTCCGCTTACGGCGCTACCCGAGGAATAAGAACCATATGCTGGTGGCGGTGGCGGGACGGGGGCAACCAATACGTCTTCGTCCTTTTGAACTACAAAAATCTTTCCTGTGTTTGGTCGGGTGTCTGGCCACCATAGATCCCAGGTCCCTGGGGTCCCCATTGCGATGATACCATTCAAGTCGATAGATAGGGATCGATGGTCAGACGTAGAACCCCCTTCAAAGTTGAGAAAGGTGTTGACATAAACCGGACTACCACTTATGTCTAGCTCGTAAATATCGATGCTGGCGCAGTCAAGAGCGCCGTCGTTAGTGACGCAAGAAATAGTCAACACCGTGTCCCTAATCCTAACAGCCGTGCCAAACCCGGTGCAGTTTCCGCGTGTCAGCGTGTTGATTAAGTTCCACGTGCCTGCTGTATTTAAGTAGAGATAAGCGGCGCCATCTCCTCCGCCGGCTCCTTTATCGCCGACCAAGGCATAATTTCCATAAATAGAAACAGAGCATCCAAAGTCATTGGCTCCTGTGAGGGTATCTTCTAATCCCCATACACCAGCAGTAGAAAGCCAGATTTCAACAACGTTATCCGTAGGACTTCCGACGATAATGCGATCAGAGTCCGCGTCTAAGGCTTCCCACGCATAGACAGATGATTCGGTCTGGATAGGGCTCCAGGTAGTCAAGGTTCTGCCAAAGATGCGTACCTCGGCGTCGGAAGCTAATTGGATATAGTGCCAGTCAAGCTCCGGTCCTTGTTTATAGGGACTAAAATACAATCTCTTATTTATCAGGTCCACCGCCGCGCCTTGATAGGCACTTAAAACAGCGGTAAGACCGTGAACATAAGAAGTAACCACGCCCGAGGAGCACTCGATAAAAAACCAATTAGCTTGTGGGGCCTGCGCATCGGGAACAAAATAAATGCGTTCATCCACTTCACTGTAGACAAAACCCTCGAAAGCATTAGCTACGGGAGCAGTCCCATGAGCGTAAGCAACAACGTTCCCGGTAGCGCAAGAAACATAGTGCCAGTCTGCTAATTGATCCTGGCCGTCTGGACAAAAATAAACGCGTTCTAAAATTGGGTCATAAACCGCAGCACCGTAGGCCCAAGCAGCGAGGGCTAATCCATTGGGGTAGGCCACAACAGTTGAAGTTGCGCAATCTAGATAGTGCCAATTAGCCTGTGAAGATTGGTTTGCCGGTGCCCAATAGATTCTATCGTTTATGGGCTCATATGCTCCTGATCCATAATAGGCAGTAGCGACGACTACAGCTCCGTGGGCGTAAGCTACCACAGCGCCCGTGGTTAAATTTATATAGTGCCAGTTTGCCTGTGCCGATTGAGCATAAGGAGTAAAATATATGCGTTGATTAATTGGATCATATGTCCCCCCTTTGTAGCCGTCGTTAACGACCGTGGCCCCGTGAACGTAAGGAACCACGGCCCCTGTAGCACAATTTATATAATGCCATGTCGCCTGGGGGCCTTGTGCCGACGGAACCATATAAATCCGTTCATTGATAGGATCATAGACGCCACCGGAATAACCATTTGCTAGAACAGTCGCACCGTGAGCATAAGCTACAATATTCCCTGTTGTCATCGCATCGTAGTAATGCCAATTTAGTTCAACTGCCATTGCCGACGGAATAAAGTAAATCCGACCTAAGATAGGTTCATAAACGGCCCCATCGTAACCATTGAGCACAACGGTTGCCCCATGGGTATATGTTTCTGGCATAAAAACTGTTTTACCTTTTAGGCTCGTGGCATACTCGGCGGCTGTAGACGTAAACGAACAATCCAAGGGAGGGGACATCATATATTTATTTTGTTCTGCAAAGCCACCACCCCCGTCGAAATACATGTGAATTTTTTGGCCACTAACTACTAATAGGTGATCGGTCCCAACGTCTACTGCCAAACCAAATCCCGTTTCACCAACGTCCGGGCTAATCGTTTCTTTGGTTTGATTGAACGGATAGCCTCCGGTTTCTAAATCATCGGCAACGGTGCTAAGAGCCGCATCGGTTACCCACTCGCCACTGTTTGTTTCCAGGACTTCGACACTATTTATGCAGCCCCCAACTAAACGAGGAAAGCATGCAGCTGTAGACCGGCCATAATAAACATTTGCCGCTTGGTGGAGTTGAATCTTTCCACGAAAAGAATAAGTGCAAATTTCCCAGAGATTGACAGATCCGCAATCAGATACAAATCCTGGATAGTTCCAATAGATATCACCTGTAAATACTTGGTCATCTATGGCAACAACTTCTGTTGCTCCGACGGCATAATAATAATGATTGCGACTGGTGAGCTGTTGTTTGAGGTACCAAACATCATTGGTGCTGTCTAATTCCCAGGTACCTACGTTTCCTCGAACCGCATAGTGCCCTCCTCCAGTCGTAGCGTAGAGCCTACGGCTGTCCATAAAGAGGTTCCAAAAAACACCAAAACGAGCGAAGGCGCAAGAGAGATTTTGCTTGAAGACCGGAAATCCCCCTTCCATTTTATACATAAAAATACGAGTGTCGGCGGTGCCTACCGCTAACCAATCACCATTGACCGCTACAGCATTATACACACCAAAGCGCACACCCGCAGTGTTAACTGGGTGGGTATCCATTAGTAGCGAATCAAGGTAATTCCAGGTTCCCCCGGAGTACGTATAGACGTAAGCAACCCCGCGCATTGTAGCGCCTAAAGGTGTGACCCATTGCCGTTCTTCATCTCCTATAAGTATAATATCACCGTCGATAGCCAAACCATTTGTGCCCATTCTCCCAGCAGGATCTAAGATATCTGTACGATTCCAATTGAGACCGTCAAATTGAAAGACGTTAGCAGGATTTGAATAACCGCCGGCAAGTAGGGTAGTTCCTTGCATGGTCAAAGTAGCGAATTCGTCAACAGCAGGCCAAACTATGGGAACCTGGCGCGTCCATGTCCCTGCAACATTAAGATAAGGTATCATCCCTGCGGGTCCACCAATATTATCGACCCCTAAAAACATCCAATCCCCAGAGACCGCCGCAGTTAAAACACGCGTGACTTCTGTTATTTTTTGAGTACGCGTCCAATGACCGTCGGAAAGGTTATACACCCAGGCATCGTGCTCCACATCAGAACACACAACCATCGTAGACCCATCAGTGGCCAATTCATTTCCCATGGATTCACTAGGAGCGCCTACGTCGATTCTGCCAAGGTCTGCGTATTGATTCCAATCATAAATGTAAACTGTGGATGTTGCCGCAATAGCCAAGTTCCCTCCCTCTGCGCTCATATACGATCCAAATGAAGTTGTCGGAGAGGGGATAGTTCCTAATAGCGCCCAAGAGTTTTTAATATCATAGATGTTGACTTCCGTGGTGGTGGGCGCCCCAGGGTCTCTTGAGCTGATATAAAGTTTGTCACCGTCGATAATAGCTTGGTAACCTATATTATATGCTGATCCTGAAAGACGCTGAGCTAAAGCCCAAATCAAACCTGATCGTTCGTATACCTCAACGTATCCCGCCCCCGTACCTGATTCACCGATAACAATATATTGATCATCGACTAAGTCTAAAATCTCGGTGTTAGCGACCGGGCTCAAAATGATGGTTTGCGTAATACTCCACTGGCGGGTCTCGGCTTCCTCGCATTTATAAATGTGAACCGTGCCGGCGCCTGTTGCCGCAGCTGCCCACTGATAGCCGATGGCCACCTTTCCTCCGACGCCTGACCCACCGGCTACACGCTGTGTCCCCCACTTTCGTGTGTAGAAATAAACGGCGTCTTCTCCCGGGGCACCTGCAATGATTTGACGTTCAACATAGCTACCCTCAAAACTACGAGAACAAGCAACAGCGTATCCTTGTTTTGCGTTATTCGGAGGAGCACCTAATTGCCAATACAGCCCACGATAGTCTACTAGTGCCCCATTAGCCGTCCCCCCAAGGTCTGCTAAAGGTGCCCCAATAGTGATATCGGTTCCCCCCGATCTTCGCCCCCCGTTGCAAACTGAATAGCCAACATCATAACCCCAAGGCTCATTGATAGGACTACGAGCGTGCCAGCTGCCATCAGGAGCCTTAACATAAAGGTAGGCTAGGCCGTCGGTCGGGCACCCGACTAATAGGATTTCTCCATCATACCAGACGGAACCTATCACAGCAGGGGAAACGTCAAAACTTGCTTTTAGGTAGAGATGATCTTCAAGAGCCGTTGGGGCCATTATTAAATTCCTTCGGTCTCAGCAGGACGCCACCCTAGATTTTTACGAATATCGGCGGGAAATTGAATCACCCATCCGGGCATAAGAGAGAGAAACCCATTCACATCAATGTCGTCTGCTCGAAAAATTAGTTTCTGTTTGTGATTATAAAGATAAACAGGGAAATCTCTAACAGGCTGACCGTTGTCCACAAAAAACTTGTTATGCATTTCATTACGTGCCCTAGCCCTAGTAACGTCCACAGCCCGCTTCTTTACCAGAGCTTGCCAGTAAGCTTTGTTTGCGGCAGCTAATCGAAAGGAGAAGTGTAAAGCAGAAAGTCTCATGAGAACCTCTTTTAGCTCAAAACTAAACCTTCATAGTATCCTCGGAAAAATACACTATGAAAGGAGAATAAGCATGCCAAAATTGACCGTGTACTTGGGGGGAACTAATAACGATAGTCAGTGGAGAAAAGAGATCATCCCTCTATTAAAAGTAAATTATTTTGATCCTACAGATGTAGACCAAAATAAGAAGGAGCAAGAGCAAATAGAAGCGTCCGATTATTACCTGTTTGTGATTACTCCTAAAATGAAGGGGTTTTTTAAAATATATCCCATCGAGGAGCTATTAGAAAGTTGCAACAAACGTCCAGAAAAAACGCTGTTTTGTTTATTACGCCAAGAAGATAAAACCACCTATACCGAGGAGCAAGTAGTAGCATTAGAGAAAATGTTACGCACCCTCAAGGACTATCCTGTGGAGCGCTTTAATTCATTAGCCGATGTGGCCCGTTGGTTAAACGCAAGAGAGCAAGAAGCCTAACCGGGGCGATAGGGCTTATAAATCGAAGCTGCGGTAGAAACGTAGTTGCCAACATTCGGAATATAGATAGTCACAGGGGCAATATCATACCAAGCAGCGGCCCCGAGGCCCCCCACGTTGTATTCTGTGCTATCGCTCCAGGTCGTCCCCCCTATATAAAGGGAAAGCTGGGGGACTGCTGCCCAGGTCCCCCCAAAGAGTGTAGGGCCTGCTGTCCAAATAGTGTTTTCAAAATAGATGTACTTATTTGAATCCGAAAAATCAGCAGCCCCAGTGAGGGCAGTAGTCACCGCGTTATTGTACGCATAAACTATGCCATCGCCAAGATTGTAGTAGCAATAGTTGGTCCAATCCTTTGCCCCCATGGAAATAGAAGAATGTGTATTCGTCCCTTGCACCGTCCAGGTTACCGCGCCGTCGTATTTAAGGATTGGGCCTGTGCCGGCGTTGTAGCAAAAGAGGACTGCCCCCGAGGCTACTGCGTGTGAGCTGACAGTCTGAGACCCCACGGCGGCATAATACGAGGCCCAGGCAGGATCCACGCGATTAGAGCTGATAGTCGTCCAACAACTGGTATACGCTATCCCATCAGAAGCGACCGCTATTAGGGGAACTTGAGCGCCAGCATTGGGATATCCTAAGTCATGCCCCGTATTAACTTGGGTGGGAGTCCAATAGGACGTGTAGTGCCAAACACCGGCGGTCACCGCGTCTACTAAGCCCGAGGCCCAAACGTTTGTTAACCCATAGCCGTCGATTGAATAAAAATATTTAGCATTTGTGCTCGCACTATAATCAATCCAGGATGTGCCATTCCAAAAATACAAGAGGGCGCTGGTAGTGCCCAATACCCCGGTGCCCCCACACACCCAAATATTTTGGTCGTTGTAAGCATATACCCCTCGGAGGATTCCTACAATCGCCGGGAAGGGAAAAACCGCCCAGGTGGTGCCATTGAACATGGCTACTAGGCAGTTATTGGCAGTGTCTTGACCGACAGCTATCAGGGTATAGTCTGTGCTGACCGTCTCTCCAGCACTCCATGGGTCGCTTCCCCATGCATCACTACCGTAAGGCATTTAATAGGCTTTCGTTCAAAGGGTGAATTATGTTAAAACAACTTCATAGCGGTCTAAAGTGCCTGTAGCCAAAATGTCAATTTCGTTATTCGTAGCATCATAATAATAGTGGTCAGAAGTAGTGGGAATAGCAGCGTATTGCATCTTTGCGCCTTCATGGAAAACTAAAATATTATAGCCGCTTGGGGTTTCTGCGGTTCCTTCCCCGTTAGGATAGGCAGTAAGCGTGAAACTAACGGGAGCAAGGGGCGCTTCTGCTCCTGTAGTCGCAAACTCGAATTCTGCAAAACCAATATTAGTGATAGCGTCTTCATATCGTATATACTCATAAGCTGCGCCGGCATTCGCTGCTTTATCATCGTCTAACTCCGCGCTCATTAAACATACATCACCTTCAAGCGCAAAGAAAGCCCCAAAATCATTATCCGTACTAAGATCTGTAGCAATGATTCTTTGCTTTTGATACCAAAATACGCCTTCTTTTTTATAATAAAAAACACAGTTTTGATTGGTGACCGAGGCATCACTACCTGCGATCATACAGGTTTCATTTTCTAATTTAATGATACCCGTACCAAATGTCATATTAACAATATCGCTTGGATAAAGTATTTGCCATTCAGTCCAAGTACCTGCGCCGCCTAACCTTCTAAAATAGTAAACAGCTCCAGGACGATCTGCTCCATTATACTTATACGGAGCAGATACCATACATTCATCGCCAACAATGGAAATAGAGGTTCCAAAATTATCACTAGCCCCTCTAATCGCAGGAACAATCCTTTGCTCCTGCGTCCAAGTACCTCCCCCATACGTAAAAACGTAAGCCGCTCCTTGAGAATTGACGCCTTCTCTATATCCCCCAATACCTAATTGAGTACCGTCAAGAGAAACTGAAAAGCCAAAATAATCCCCATTTAAATGTTCAGACCCAGTAGGCAAAAGTTTTTGAGTCATAGACCAAGTAACGCCAACTCTTGTATAGACAAAAACAGCGCCTTCAAAATCTAAGGTGGTCTTATACCTCGGAGCCCCAACAATTAAAGTATCTCCAGATAGCTCTATCGAACTTCCAAACCAAACTTGGCTAGGTTGGACAACAGGTTCTGGGTGAGTTATTGATTGTTCAAGGGTCCAGGTCACTCCGGTACGTTTATAAACGTAAACAATACCTTTGGAGCTATTAAAAGTATAATTAGAGCAAACAAGTGTATCACCATCGAGGGAAAGAGCAGTGGAATTCCCCATCCCTACTATTTTTTGTTGCGCTGTCCATATCCCAGCTATACGCGTAAAGACGTAAACGGCCGTATTGGAAGCTACCGCACATGTGGTGCCATCTATAGCAATAGGACCACCGAAACTATCATTAGCTAATGGATCCCAGGCATAAATTTTAAATAACAAATTCCAAGGATCTGTTATGCCTAAATGAATGTCTGCATGTGGAGGAATGTTAGCCCATTTAAACCCTAAATCATCAGTTGGGTCTGACACTAATATAAAATCAGCCTCTGAAGGAACGGGTATCTTAACCAATGCCGCCCCGTTATATGTTAAAATGTCTCCCGTGGTGTCTAAGGGCAAACTTGTTGGCAAGTTTCCTACTTGGAATTTAATTTTTGCATTAACGTTTTCAGAATCCTCGCCCATTAGCCAGTCAGTGGCTACTGGAGGATTTTTTTCTGTTGCGAAAGCAGCTATCTCTCCACTGACATTATCGTGTATTGCATGCGAATCTTGATCAAGCAAACAGCCAGGAGGATTGTTGACGCTATCCCCTACGTATTTAGCAATAGTTTGCAATTTATCCCGAAGCGTATGGGCCTGACTAACACGGGTGTTGTCCCCTGTTCCCGGAAAACGTGGAACCGCCGAAGGGTCATTTTCTAGGTCAGGCTGACTTCCTGTAATGGGGTCAGCATCTTGAACGGGGGCACCGCCCGAGTAAGTAGTGGTCCATTCCTTGAATGCCATGGGGAGATCTCCTGTGACTGTTGGCTATTGGTAAAGATACGCATAGGCTAATAGGGTTAGTGAAAAACTAAACCCCCCTTGACCATTTTATAAATAAGGGAGAAATAGTGGCTCAACTACGCATATATCTTGGAGGAACAGCAGACGGGAGTGATTGGCGTCAAGTCCTAATTCCAATGCTAAATGTTGACTACTATGATCCTACTTTACTCGAAGACGGGATAGCCTCACGCGAACAAGCCCTAATAGAGAGGGAGGTAGCGGACTATTGCCTCTATGTCATCACTCCAAAAATGCGTGGCTTTTACGGCATAGCGGAGCTGGTAGAAAGTAGCTATTCCCACCCAGATAAAACAATTTTTTGTTGCCTGAGAAATGATGGGGCGGCCTTATTTACCGAGGAACAAGTAGCCTCGATTGAAAGAATCTACTACCTGCTTTACGAACGCTATGTAGAGCACTTTTTATCCTTGATAGCGGTAGCTAATTGGCTCAATGCGCGGGAAAGGGAGTCATCAGAGGAATCAATTATCGATAACAAAATAATCTAGTTCTTCATTTTGGTGTTTAAAGGGGTGGTCAAAGAGGTCGTCGGATAAGACACGTGCCAGCCCGGGATGAACGTTTTTTTCTTTAAGGTCTTGAGGAGCCGCCCACAAGTAGTCTGTGTGCTCCTCATTGATTCTGATCTTCCAACTCTTCAATGCTTCGGGGGGTAGCTCAACAATAAAAGTCAGATAGACGTTTTCACTTTCCTTGTTTTCCCACACGTAACGATAGCGGGGGTTAGGTAGCCCAGGCGGCAAGCATCCGCACTCCTCGATAGTTTCCCTACGAGCCCCAGACCAGGGCCGCTCATAGGGGCGCAGGACGCCCCCGGGGATACTCCATAGCTCAGGGTCCTCCAAGTAGGGCGCACGCTTAAGCACTAACACGCGCCCTCCACACAAAAATAAAATGCCCGCTGCATCGGCTGACTGTGTGCTGGCCTGGCGTAGCTGCTCGCTAATTTTCATCGACGTGCCTTCTTAGCATTTCGCACCCATAGCGCATCCACCATGTTTCTAAATTCACGGCGCTCATGGTCGCCTTGGATATAACCTAATAGCTCTTGGACCAGGTCAGAGCGTGTTTCCCAGGTGCGGTCAAACAGGTCCTTCCATTCCTCACCCTCGCAAAACCGTTGAGCTAGTAGCTGAAGGTTATATAGGTCCTTGCCGCTAATGTTCTTTTCATTCAGCTCAGGGGCAAGGTCTACGAGCATGCC
>Ga0307376_10002605_pt1 | contig 17508 bp, 14 predicted proteins | sample TR2MG_FD_202536 | JGI IMG/M metagenome (GOLD analysis project Ga0307376, IMG submission 202536) | Soil microbial communities from Risofladan, Vaasa, Finland - TR-2 | ecosystem: Environmental > Terrestrial > Soil > Coastal area > Acid sulfate soil | place: Finland: Risofladan, Vaasa | collected...
CTGACGCCTGGCGCTGGTATCGGGACTGGCTCACGCGGGTCGGTCCTATGCCCTGGTTCTGGTACGAATAGTACCGCTATCGGTGGACAGGCAACCAACACGAGTTCGGTAGTGATTGGCGTGAACGCCACCGTATCTGGGTATGAGGCTTCTGGATTCGGATATCAATGTTCTTCAACGGGTATCGCAGCGGCAGCGTTTGGCAAGAATGCTACTGCATCTGGTTCTGGAACAGTCGCTTTCGGAGCATTTACGACTGCAAGTGGTTCACAATCTGTTGCAATAGGAGGTGCTGATAATAGCTCAGGGCGTCAGGGAGTCTGCAAACTAGATTCAAGCTGTAATATTCCCAAACTCCATTTGATTCGTAATGATAGTAATGAAGCGTTTAATTCTGGGAATCTGTATGCGACGCTTTATGCTGGTTCGGAATCTGTCTTGTTCACGAATGAACTGGATGTTACACAAGCGGCAATCGCAAACGGTAGCTCAAACTGGACAGTAACCGTTGGGTCAAACTGGGTTACTGTAAACACAATCACCGCCCACAAATTCAGCGTTGGACAGTACATTTCCACGGATGCGGATTGGACAGACAACGCGTTCATGGCGAGCCTGACGGACAAGTTGATTACTGTTGTCACATCCACGACCTTCTCCTTTATGCTTACGCAGGCCAACCAAGCAGCGACCACCGAGACCAACGCAGGCGCAGGAATCACGCCAGGAGACTACGTGATTACCATGCCCACGGGTGGAACGTTCTTCGTGGACGAGATCGGGGTCGTGGCGTCGAGCGCAACGGCGGTTGTGACTCAGCCAACGATTCAATTCGGGAATAGTGGAGACCGCGATGCGTTCTACGCGCCTGCTATCACGACGCTTTTGACTGCCGTGCGCACCAGAGAGGTTCTTACGCCCATCGCCGTTGCCGCAGGGCAAACTACGCTAAGTGCAGGCATGACGACCGCTGGAAACGGTACTGCCTACAAAATCCGGTTCTACTGGAAGGGCATCTTTGTGGAGGATGAATAACCATGCGTTACCTGATGCTGTGCTGTCTCCTGCCCGTGTTGTCTCTGTGTGCTGTTGAACTGACGCAAGAGCAACAGGACGAACGCGACTACCAAGCGTACCAGGAGCAGGTCCGCGCCGAGCAGATGCAGGCGATGGAAGCCGAACAAAAGGCTGACGAGGTGGCGCAAGTCGAGAGAGACGTGCAGACGCTCAAGCAAGACTACCCCGAGCTCACGCCTGACGCTGCGCTGACAAAGCTCCGCGACGACTTCCGCAAGGAAGCTGACCCGAAAGCCAAGTGGGCGAAGTACGAGAAGCTACGCGCGATTGAGTCACGGGTAAAGGCGATCCAGGCGCGGAACGCCAACGGGGCGATTGTGCCCACAGTACCAATCGCCATTTCAGCCGAGAAGGCGAAGCTCGCCGCGAAGGCTGTGGTGGTTGAATCCGTCGAGGCAGTCGAGAAGTAAAGGCAATCTGACGTACTTGAGGTGTAAGGTAAAAGGAATTGCTTTACATCGTATGATAAATATGAAATAAACATTTAATATCTAATATTTTCGGATTGAGTAAGGCAACTTGCATTACCTGACGGAAGGAGGCGGCGATGGGACTGAATAGACTGGGCCTACCACTGATGCGCGCCGCACTCACCCGCAGGCGTGCGGGTGTGATTCCAGGCTACTACGTGGACTCGGTGAACGGCGACGACGCAAAGGCTGGCACTACGCCAGCGTCCGCATTCAAAACCATCGCGGCTCTTGCTGCTGCTGACGCCGAAGTACCCAAAGATACGTGGCTCTTGAAGTGTGGTGGATCGTGGCGTGAACTTATAAACCTTCCGCGTGCTAACATGACCGTGCAATCGTATGGTACCGGGGACCAACCTCTTCTTGACGCATCTGATGCAATAGCCGCAGTAGAATGGACTAAAACGGACGGACGAACGAACGTTTACCAATGCACAGTGTCTCTCGCGTATGGTGGTACGACGTTGGTTTGGCTCTTTGAGAACAACATTCGGTTGGATCGACAGGACACCGCAGATGTAGCAGCGGTTGACGCGGCTGCTGGATCTTACTGTGTTGACGTAGAGGCGACTACACCTATCACGATCTACGTCCATACTCCTGACAGTAACAATCCGGCCACGAATGGAGAAACGTATGAGTACAGCGCGCGCACTTGCGGAATTAACAGCAATCATGAAAATACTGCCGTTACTGGTATCCGTGCTCGCCGAGGAAATAATTCTGATGGAGCTATCAGGCTTGGCGCTAGATATTCTACGCTAACCGACCTACTTAGCGAAGAATGCGCAACTCATTGTTTCTACGTGCAGCCAGGCGCTACGATGACGCGCTGCGTTGCTCACAATGGCGGTAGCGGCATGATTGTGCTACATGATTCTAATGGCGACCTTCTTGATTATACCCTCACTGATTGCCAGGCGTATAATGACAGTTACGATTATTCAGCATCCGTAGGACTTCTATCGCATAACGGGGGCGTCGAGGCTACACGGTTCGGCACGCTTAATCTCGTAAGGTTTAATACCGATAAAGTTACTTCTGCCGTAAGCCTAGCTGCTTTTAATACTGTACACCTCTCGGATTGCGGATTAGTTGCCTCAGCAGGCTTCAGCACGGCTAGTGGAGTTTGCACCATAAATGGCGGAAGCATCACTATTGAAAACTTCGGAGGCCGCGTCTTCAACTGTGGCGTGAATATTTACGATGAAGGTGCCCTATCGCTCATCTTGCGCAATCTGGTAATTGACTGCACTGATGTTGGCGGACAACTACTATACTGCGCGAGGGCTATTGGTTTCGACATGGAGGGCTGCACTGTAAACGGTACCCCAATGGCAGGCATTCGATTTGAGTCTGAGGCAGTTGGAAGTTCGCTACGCTCAGTCGGGAATACGTTTGATTGTGGTTCTGGTGCGTATGTGTATGATGCCTTATGTGTGCTCGCATCTTTTGAAAGTGAGGACAATGATTTCACGTACAATGCAGCGGGGTTCAAAATAGACAATGTAGCGTACCCGACTTTCGCTACATACAGAGCCTATTATCCGGAGCAGGATATAAACAGTACCCCAGCTCCAATTACACAATGGCTTCCGTCTCCTGCACCAACCGACCTTACTGTCTGGAGTAAGGATGGAGCAAACCTTACGACAACAAATTTCATTGAAAATGGTCAAACAATTGTCCATTCAATTACTAAGGCGATAGGATCGGTTACACCTATGCCGATAGGCGGATTGTGTACTGTTTATTTTGAAATTAAACCGTATGGCAGAACATGGATTAAGGTGTCATTCCCTCGTAATTCTACTAATTCATATTTTGAATTAACTGGGATCGGTAATCTAGGGATAAACAACGGCGTGTATGCCAGGAACATTGAATTGTTAGATAACGGATACTATGGAGTATGGGTTGCGGGTTTTGCAACCTCAAACCAAGCAGCTAATTGTCCAGATTTGGCGCTTGCGCAATCTGACGGTGGTGGTTCATACGCAGGTGATAGTACAAGTGGAGTGATTGTCAGACTGGCTCAAGTTTGCGACGGTAGTGGGCCGCTTCCATTGCCGTAAGGTAAAAGGAATTGTCTGACAGGGAGAGGGATGCCAGAAGAGTTTGCCCGACATGAGGGATTAAATCACCTGAGTTTTAATAATTCGTGTTACATGAGGTATGCTATTAATTGGAGGATTTCAAAGTGATTAAGGCGATTAAAGAAAAATTTGCCAGTTGGATATTAGAGATTCTTATAGTTGTTTTTACAACGATTGGAAGTTTTATATGGGGTTTACATGTAGTTAATGCAGAACAGAATATGGCAATTTCAAGGCAAGAAATTGAAATAAATATAAATGAAAAAAGAATAATAAATTTAGAAAATATAATTGAATCTCTTCGTAAAGAAAATCGTGAAGATCACAAAGAGATTCTTTTAGAACTCAAAGATGTAGTAAAAAACTTGAAATAACCTAAGTGCTCTCCACCAAGGCACTTAGCAAAGGCTAAGTTAGCCTAATTGTTTCATATGGTCCTACGAAAAGTAAAAAGAACAATAAATACTTTTCTAAAGAATATTTGAAGAAGTTATGAAAGTAGATTGGAGCACATATGTCTAATGAAATAGAAAAAGATGATAGGCAAAAAAGGATGTTAGAAAAACATGGTTGGAAGTTAGATGTTCCAGCCAATATGCTTCCAGATAATGATAAAGCATCTTTTGGAGGTGGACTGAGATGCTTTAGAAATGTTTGTATGAGGGATGATTTTGGTAACAAAATAAAAGATTCTCCTAGAATACGATGTGGAAGTCCTGCTATTAAAGGTTCATTTTATTGTAAGAAACATGGTGGTGGAAATACAAATGCTTTAGTTCATGGAAAACGTGCTCTTAGTAGCAGTTTATACCGTGGTGCATTCCAATCTAATCTTGGAACATTATTTGATCAATTTCTTAATGATCCAATGGTTAATGATCTAAGACCAGAACTTGCTACTTTGCGAACTGTACTTATTAAATTTATTCATAGTCTAAATAATACAGAAAAAATAGATAATTCAAAGAAAAAATTAAAGATTATGAAAAATATTATTAACGATCAAGTATTAAATCCTGAAGAAAAATTTATTCAAATAAAAGAATTTTGTAATAGGCAATCTTTACTTACTGATTCTGAATCAGTAGATAAAATTGGTTATCTATGTGACACAATAGCTAAAATAACAGAAAGAATGGCACGTATACAGAACAAAGAACAATTTACACTGACTCCAGATGGTTTAAAACTACTATTAAGATGTATCGTAGAATTAATAACAAAATATGTACCAGAGAACCAAATTGAAGAAATAAAAAGAGAGTTAGTACAATTGTCAGTGCGAACTAATGGAGATTTGAAAAACATTAAGTCTGCTGAAATAGTCCAAGAAAGAACAGATGGCTAAGAAATTTAAACAATTTAGCAATGAACAAAGGATTATAGATAATCCTTTACTTTATATAGCTCAAGGAATTTCTCCTTCACGTGATGGACAAGTGTGGGAACAAAAACCTGTAGAAATGGAAGAATTTATAGAAAGTAAAAAACATCTCAATCAAAAATGGAATGGACGTTCTGGATGTAGACCAAAAATTAAAGATATATTGATAAAGGCAATGGATTCAAAAACTAGAGAAATGATATTATTGTTAGGTAAAGGTTCAGGAAAAGATTACCTTTCTTCTATTTTACATTTATATGGTATTCATAGATGTTTGTGCATGTTAAATCCACAAGCATTCTTTGGATTAAGTCCTACACCAATGTATTTCGTAAATACTGCTAGAAATGATAAACAGGCTAAGAAAGTATTCTTTGCACAATTTATTGCTCTTTTAAAAGATACTCCATGGTTTGAAGGTAAGTTTAGAGAACCGGGAGTTGATACAGTAACATTTGATAAGAATATACAAGCATTGAGTGTGAACAGTCAAGCGTTTGGTTGGTTAGGATATAATACAATCCAGTGGGTAGGTGACGAATTAGCATTCTTTCTTGAAAATGATCAAGATGATGAATCAGAATCAAGAGCTGAAGAATGTTGGCAAGCGGCATATGGTTCTTGCAAAACACGATTTCCTAAAGATTATAAGATGATTGGTATTACGACTCCGCGTTATGATGACGATTTTGTAATGAAAAAATTTCACGAATTAAGTAATAGAGAAGATGGATATACAGAACAGGCAGCAACTTGGGATATAAACCCAAATCTTACCAAAGAAGATTTTAAACATGAAATGATACGTGATTATAGAAGAACGATGCGTGATTTTGGTGCTCAACCTGTAGGTGTAATAGAAAGTTTCTGGCCTGATCCTAGTAATATGGAAGACTATTGTTGTGAAACGTGTCACCAGTGTCCAGTTTTTCAAAGAAGAAAAGAACTTGGTGATATTCATTCTTGTTTAGAATTTGCTGATTGTAAAATGAATGCTTATAAAGGAAATGGTTATTGGCATGATTGGTTTAGACCTCCTCAAGATAATAATTCTTATTGGATGCATTTCGACTTAGCCAAATCTAGAGACAGAATTGGATTTTGTTTGGGTCGTTCTGTTGGTGAAGTTAAAATAGAAATGGATTCATATAAATTAAAAGAAATGCTTGAAAAGAATAAAGATATAGATGTAACAGATTTAAGTGAAGATGATAGATATCAAACAAAACCATTAATAAAGATGGAAGCAGTAGGTTGGATTTCTACAGGTACAGATAGAAATCCTCGTATGTTAAAGAATGGTGAGTTTTATTACAAAGCTATCTTGGATTTTTTAATTATGTATCTACTCAACAAAGGGTTTGTAATAGAAGGTTGTTCTTTTGACCAGTTTAATTCACATTTTATAAAACAAGAGCTTGAAGACAAAGGAATACGTGTAGAATTAATATCTTGTGATAGAACTGATGAAGTTCCATCAAATGCGAAATATGCTGTAATTGAACAAAGGGTTGAATACCCATATTCTTGGTTACTGTGTGATGAGGCGAAACATCTAAAAACAATTGAAGGCAAAAAGGTAGATCACGCAAAGAAAAAGAGTAAAGACGTTTGGGATGCATTTGCAAGCACAATTGTTGCTTGTGAGAAGTTTCTAAATTGTGCTGGTGGATACGTAATGCTTGGAGATGAAGATGATTAAACGTAAAATAAAAAGAATAAATATGGCTAATAGTGCAGTTTCTAAAATTGCAATTGTAGATAAAACAAAAAGTTCGCGTGGTTATATAGAAGATATGAATTATAACGGAATTATTCAACCATCTGTGGTAAAACTCGAAGATGATGATGCTTGGGCCTTATTCAAAGGAAATGAATGGGTTTTTTCTACTGTAAATAGAATAGTGCGTGATTGTATTAAATCAATTCCAGAAGTTGTTCCTAAAGACAAGTCTATAAAGATGTCTGGACGGTTGAAACAAAGAATTAAAAATGTACAAAGTTTTTTAGATAATCCTAATTATAATAAAGAATCATTTGCAGACATCAGAGAAAAGACTATTCTAAACATGCTTGTATTTGGGAGAGGCGTAATAGAAAAGGTAATAGATATAGATTCAAGGATTGTACAAGAAGTATATGCGTTGACACCTAAGAATCTTAAAATAAAAGCAGACATTCATGGTAACTTGCCTTCTAAAAATGCTTACATAGTTGATCCTCCATTGAATAAAGCAGCAAAACCAAATCAAGACGATAAAAACATAGGTTTGATAAAGTATGATATTGATGAATTAATATTCATGGTTTTAAATTGTAATACAGAATCTTATTATGGTGTTAAAATTCTTGACATTATTGCTAATTCTGTTGCCACAGACATATTGAGAGCATCATTTAATGCAAACTTCTTCTTGAATGGTGCTGAAGCTTCTGGCATACTTTCCGTCGAAGGAATGGAAAAGAATAGATTAGAAAAATTCCGTTCTGATTGGCGAGCACAATTTAAGGGACAAAAGAATGCTCATAAGTTAGCTATGGTAAATGTTCCAGTTAAATATGTGAAGATGGCAATGACAAATCGTGATTTACAGTTTAGTGAGTATGGTGTTGAATTGCGATCTAAGATTTTTTCAGCTTTTGGTATGCAACCTTTTATTATGGGTATCGTTGATGGAACAAGTGGAAAACTAAATAGTAGTCAACAGGTAGAATCTTATAAGGATGGTGCCATACGGCCAATTCTTAATAAAGAATCTTATTACTATACTCAAGAAATAGTTCAAATGGGATTTAAGTACGACGATATCAAGATAGTATTCCCGACAATTGATTTGGCAGACATGCAAACACAAGCAACAATAGATCGTGAAGATATAACAGCTTGTATATTGACTGTTAATGAAGTTCGTGCTAGAAAAGGATTACCTCCAGTTAAATGGGGTGAGACACCTTTGACGACTCCAGGTGGTGGACAAATAGATCCGAATACTGGACGTGTTGTACCTCCTTCAGAGCAAGGTAATACTACAAACGATTCAAAAGAAAAGCCTGCTCCTAAAAAGATGACAAAACAAAAACGCGAAGTTATACAAGAGTTAATAAAAAGCGCCATTGAAGTAGGAAATGTGCAACAAGTGTTAGATGTGATTGATGAGTCTTTGTAAGGAGAAACAAGGTGAGCAATACCAAATCTACTCTAGAGTTTTTAGATAGTGCTAATGATTTCAAGAAATTTGGTATAGATAGGAAATTTGTATTAAAGTCTGTAGATATGCGCATTAGGAAAGGGAATAGTGAAGATTTTAGTTTTGAGATAGAAGGATATGCTTCAACAACAGATAAAGATAGGCAAGATGATATTATAACTCATGAAGCGTTAATTGATTGTAAAGATCATCTTTTACAAAAAGGTTCAAGTACAGTTCTTTATAATCATGATTATAAAATGCCTATTGGTCGCGTGTTACGTACACGAATTGATAGTAAAGGTTTAATAGTTCGTGTAGGCATTTCTAATGCTGACGATGTTAAAAATGTCCGTACAAAAATAAAAGAAGGTGTGTTAAAATCTTTCAGTATTGGTGGAAGATTTAAAAGAGTACAGGTAGAACGAAATGAAGAAGGTAAGATTGTTAGTTTTAAAGTTTTAAAGATGGAGTTATTTGAAGTGTCAGTCGTCAGTGTTCCAGCTAATCCAGAGGCAGACATTTTCGAGGTTGTCGAGAAAATGTTCAATTTAAATAAGGAGAGAACGATGTCGAAGAAAGAAGAACAGGAAAAAGTGGTCACTCCGACTACTGAAAAAACTGAGTCTAAAGTTGAGACTCCCGTTGTTGCACCTTCTATCTCTAAAGAAGATGTCACTAAAATGATTGGTGACGCAACAGCTCCAATTCTTGAGGCCATTAAGACTTTGACGGAGAAGATGGTTGTTCCTCCGGCGAAGACAGAAGAGAAACCTGTCACTGAAAAAGCTGCTGAGATTCCTCAGTGGGCAAAAGAACTCACAGAGAAGATTGACAAACTCAATCTGGTTCCTAGTCGCAAAGGTATCGTGACAGAGGAAACAGAAGAGACTGAAATCGAAGAGGTTGAAGAGAAGATTGAAAAGTCTCTCGTTTCTGCTGCTGACGAAAAGTCGATTAAATTCGTTAAGCATGTCATGGAAAGTGAATCTAGCTTTAAAGCTCTGACAAAAGAAGAACAGGATCAAGCTAAGGCGATTTACTTCGCGCTTCTCCAAAAGAAAGTTACAAAGAAAGAAAACTAAATCTCACCTTTTGAAAAAGTGAGATGGTAGTAATTGGGATTGAACCAGAAAAGGAAGGAAACAAAAATGCCGAAGAAAGACGCCTTACTCCGAAAGGCACTTGCCGTTGCTGTCGATCAGGGTGACAGTGACATCAGTTCGTATCTTCCAGCACCTTTGGCGACAGAGGTGATTGAGTATGTGCGGGACGTAAACGTTCTGCGCAAAATCCTCAATGTCTTCACAATGACAGCTCGAACCTGGAAAAAGCCGAAACGTAGTTCTGGTATGTCGGCTTATTACATTCCAGATGGTGTGCAGGCTACAGAAAGTGGCTTCTCATCGACCTCGCTGGAATGGGTTGCCAAGAAACTCATGTCCTACGTGGTAATTGATGAGGAAGCTGTCGAAGATTCTCAACCCGATGTCATTAGCCAAATCCTAAAGGATTTCGCCGATGCAGTTGGTGAAGCTGAAGAAAAGGCGATGCTGGATGGCGATACCACACATACAGCTACAGCTCCTGATCCGTCGTCTGCCACATCCTCTAACTGGTTCGTGAAAGATGCTCGCTTGATGTTCAAGGGCATATTCACAGCAGCGGCTGAAGTTGGTCAGGCTTCGACGAAAGTTGATGCTGCAAGTGGTGCTTTCGACGTTAATATGGTTAACGAAGCGATCTACAATTTGGGCAAGTATGGTCGCAACAAACGTAATCTGATTGGTTTAGTTCCTTCCCTTCAGGCTGCGAATGTCCGAGCCAATGCAGACTTCAATGATGCTTCGAAGGCTGGTCTTGCCCTCGCAACGTACATCAGTGGCATGAACTCTGCTGGTGAGACACCTGACGGCTTCTTGACGGCTATCTTCGGCGTCAAATTCTTTGAAGCTCCTCAGACATCGAATACCGATCAGATTGCGATCTTCAACAAAACATCGCCTGAGATCGGTGATCGTCGCAAGATCAAAGTTGCCAGTGGTCTGGTGATTGAACAGGATCAGCGGAAGTACGTCATTAGTGAACGCATTGCGTTCAACTTCAACTATCAGGCTGCGATGGTAATCATCGATAGTCTGAGCACAGCGATAGTCAGCTAAACTGGCTAGATCGATAAAAAACGGGCGAAGAAATTCGCCCGTTTTTTATTTGATTAATAGGTTGTGTTATATAAGTATGAAAATATGCATCTTCACACAAAACATGGGAAATTATATCAGTGGAGGAAGATGGTATCCATGGTTTATAGCTCACTGTTTAGCAAAAGTAGGAAATGATGTAACTATATTGACAAAAACTCTTCCAATCTTTGATAATGATTTCAAAGACTTTTGTTCAAACAAACCAAGAATTTTAATACAGAATTATTATGGTACTAGAGATCCAAAATGTTTAATGCATATTAGAGATTGTGACTTAATAATAGGTTTTCCTGCAGAGAGTTTAGATTATGCTGTAACTATGGCGAAAATGTATAATAAGAAAGTTATTGGATTTATTTATGAACCGATAAATATGCTGATGGAATTTATTGACAATGGTGTAGAAATAAACTTTAATCCGGAAAATGCTGTATGGATAGATTTTATGAAACAGATAATTAGAACAGATGCGATAGTGTGTGGAAATAGAACTTGTGTAGAATATGCTAAAAAATTATATCCCAATTACAAAGGAAAGATTGTTTCATTATTCAATGGTATAAATACACAAACTATTGATAAGGTTAAGGTAAAAGATCCATCTGAAAGAGAAAACGCTATCGCATACATATCTAGAACTGTGAAATATAAAGGTTATGGTGATATGGCGTATATATTTTCACAAACTAAAATCAAACCTAAGATTTATTTTATAACAGGATTTTTAGATAAAATGGATAAAATGCAAGTTGCATTTTTCGAAGATTGTAAGAAAATTGGACTAGAAATAGAAAAGAAAGTATTATGTTCTGATTTAGAAAAATTTGAGATACTTTCAAAAGTAAAAGCATTATTTTTTCCATCACGATTTGAAGGTTTTGGATTGCCTCCTGCAGAAGCGTTTTATTTAAAAACTCCAGTCGTATGTTATAATTTACCAATACTTAAGGAATGTTATCAAGATTTTCCATTCTATTTAGATTTAGAAAATTTAAATTCAGGTATAGAAATGTTTGATAATTTGCTTGAAGATGAAAAATTATTATTTTCTAAAACAGAAAATGCGTACGAACATGTTAAATCGTTTGCAAGCGTTGAAAACTTTACCAACAATTTAATGAAAGCATTGAAAGGTAAAGAAATGATTATAGTAAAAGAAGTAAAAACAGAAAACAATCCACTTAAATTAGTAAACATAATTATAGAAGGTGATTCAGGAAATGTTGGCAAATCATTAAAAGAACAATCATATAATGATTTTGTTATTAAACATGATTTAGAATCTTGCAATTCAAAATATACAGTTATATGTGATTCTCGTATTACTTTGACTCCTAAAGCGTTAGAGAATATGATTATAGCTTTAGAAACCTCTGACGCAGACATAGTCTATGGACACTCAGTTGATAATGAAAACAAGAAATATAATTCTGTAGATTTTAGTTATGATGCTTTTGCTGTAAATCCATTTATATTTGGAACAATAGCTTGTAAAACAGACATACTTAAAAAGTGTGAAATAGAGTTTGATATGTTTTGGAATGTTAGTATACCTATATTGGGACAAGAATTTAAATGGAAAAATATAAGAAAAACATTATTTTCTTTCCAAAAAGATGAAGTATTTTTTACAGAAGATCATTACAACATGGTTGCATTTAATTTCATAAATAAACAAGATGTGTACGATATCAGAGATTGTGTTCAACAAAAAATAAATAAATCCAAATTCACATTAACAGTTAAAGAAAAAATTGAATTAGAATCGACACTTTTAATTACATTGGCTAGAACACCTACATATCTTAAAGAATTACATTCTGGTTTGATGGGTGGTGCAAATGAGTTGAAAAATATAGATATAGTCTTAGGACACCATATACCTGACGGTAAATGGAATGAAGAAGTTTTGAGTTTTGTTAAAGAAAAAGAATGGGGATTAGTAAAATTTGATGGACCATTTAATTTCTGTAAATTTAATAATGAAATTTTTAGAAAATTTGTTCAACCAAGACATAAGCATGTTATAATCTTAAATGATGATGTTATTCTAACAGACAATGCGTTAAGAAATATATTATCTACTTTTTTATATAAGAAAGATGCTGGAGTGGTTGGATCAAAATTGATACACACACCGATTGATAGAAATTTTGACAAAGATATTCTGAAAATTCAACATGCTGGAGTTCCTATATTGAAAGATATACTTTGTACCCATGCTTATCGTGATTATCCTGATGGTCACATTGCAGCGAATTATATTAAAGAATATTTAGCAGTTACATTCGCATTTGTTGCTATAGATGTAGAATGTTATCAGAATCTAATGTTAGATGAAACGATACCTGTTGAATTCAACGATATAGATTTTTGTTTAAGAGCACACAAGAAAGGTTGGAAGATATATTATAATCCATATGCTAGAGCATTCCATGCTGAAAGTTCTACCAGAAAGCCATTGAAATTGATTGGAACTCCAGGCGATGGAACTATTTTTAGAGAACGACATCAAGACATATTTAAGACACAATTGTTATATAGAGAAATACTTCAATTGCAAAGCAACGGACGATAATGGCTACTAAAAGCTATAGGTATGCCAAAACACATTTTGTGTGGTCGTAGGTGTGTCTGTGCAAGCGTGAAGCACAATCTAGGGGGTGGCTAATGCGCATTTTGGTAGTTGGTGGACTTGGTTATCTTGGTTCTATAATTAGTGACAAATTGATGCGTGAAGAAAATGAAGTAGATATATTTGATCTATGTCTTTTTGACAATAGAGATGTTATAAACGATTTATATAAAAGCAGAAATCCAAACATTGTGTCAACGATTACTTCGACTTTTGATGGTGTATACAGCCTTTTAAAAGATAAAAAATATGATCATATAATTTGGTGTTCAAATATAGATATAGAAGGATTTTATGAAAAATTTATAGAACATAAGAAACAGACTTTAAATTTATTTGATTCGATTGTAAGTGGAATTCCTATGACTATATGTCTTGATTATAAAAATAATGATACTATCACTCATTATATGTATAATAAGTCTGAAAAACACAACAGGATTTGGATTCCACCACTTTATGGTCCCAGTTTGAGAATGCGTTGGGATACAATTATAAATCAAATCATGTTTGGATTCTTTACTGAAAAGACAGTTTTGTTAGGACAAAATTGGATGACAAAAATTCCAATATGTAGAGTGAGTCAAATGGCAAGTATTGTGATAGATGTAATACAACAAAAACCTTTTGAAAATTATATAGAAGGTCAATTTTCAATATTAGAATTGGTTTTTATGATTAAGAGTTTTTTAGATACTGAAGAAGATTCATTAAATATACAGATGTCAAAACTTAATATGGAAGATGTAAAAGATAGCTTATTCAAAGATATAGATATTGATTTAACAAAAAGTGTGCAGATTTTAGAAGAAACAGTGTTAAATGTTAAAGAACAACTAACGAATAGAGCTTTACCTGATTTTTGGAATGATAAATATAATAATGAGGCTGTGTTGTCTCCGATAATGCAGAATTTAAGTGTTTTGGAGAAGTTAAATGGCTAGTCCATATACGACCAAATTAGAGGTTGTGACTTATTTAAACAGCTTGAAAAGTGCAGGAGAAACGCAGTTAGTAGAAACAGACATTCCAGATTCAGCTTTTAATGGTGCAGGAAGTATTGTAGACGAAAAAACTGGTAGTAGATTCGCTGTTTTTGCTGGTGATTTATATGTAGATGGTGATGGTCAAAATTATATTATTTGTCCAAGAGTTCCAATAATCACTTTAACAGGTGTGACAATAATTAATCCAGATACATCTACAGAAGCATTGGTAGTTTCTGGTACATCTAGAAACATTTGGTTTAATGAAGCCACAGGTTTGATTAAGCGGATAGCTATCACTGTCGATAGAATAGAATATGGTCAAGAACATGTTGACTGTGTTTTCCCATTTGGTGTTAAAAATATAAAGATGACAGGTACATTTGGTGGAACTTCTGCAGATGTTTTGGCATTACTTCAAATTTTAGAAACTACAAGAATTTTAGGATTCTTTATGGATTTCATAAAGAAAACTAATTTAATAGAAGAACAAATCGGTGAATATAGATATAAATTAGGTGATATGCAAACAGGAAAGGATCCAAATAATGCTAGAAAGACTTTAGATGGTTATATAGAATATCTTTATAACTGTTTACCACAAAATGATAATGATTCACTTTTAGGAGTTTAATATGGGTATAGCAGGATTATTTAATAAAAGATGTACTTGGAAAAGAAGAATTAACAAAACAACAGATAGTTTTGGAGAAATAGTTTATTCCGAAATAGTTATTGGATCGGAAGTATTGTGTGCAAGACAAGTAGGTCATGGCTTGAATATGCGACAAGAAATAGACAATAAGCCTGTAGGTGTTCATGCTTTTAGTATAGTCAAATACTTTTTACTTCCAACAGACATACATAGTGGAGATTTAATGGTATTTCAAGGTTCAGAAACTGAGATTGTTAGGAATGTTAGAGATGCTGCTGGTAGAGGTAATCATTATGAAATTCTTACAGAAGATATCAGACCTTTTGGTGAAAGAGATCAGAGGTCTGGATGATAAATGTAAGCGTAAAGATAAGTAGAGATTTTGGACAGTGGGTCGAAGATATAGACCGAAGGAAAAGAATTGCTTTAAATAGAAAAATACAAGAATCTTTAGATTACGTAAAAGAAAAGATTGCATCTTATGCACCAATAGAATCTGGAGATTTAAGAACAACAATACTTTCTTTACCAACTACTTCAATAAAAACTCGTGGATTAAGTGTAATATATGGAACTGGCTCTATACAAATATCTGTATTGTTAGGAAGGAGGAAAGATAAGAAGATAAGATGGGTGAACGATGGTACTGGTTTGTTTGGACCTCATAGAAGATTAATATATCCTACAAAGAAATCATTAATGATTTTTAAAATTGATGGGAAATGGATTGCAGTAAAAAGAACAAAAGGGCAAAAAGGACAGAAATTTATTCAAAGAGGAATTAGAGCTTCTAGATTAATAATTAGTACAAAAATTTTGAGTGCTTTAAAGTCATAAGGAGATAAAAATGCCAGCAATTACAAATGTCTTTTTTAACAAAATTATAGATGCATTAAAAGGTGATGCAACTATAATCGCCAATATAGCTAAAGATAGAAATGGAAATTTAAGTATACGTCCTGGAAGATTTGTACCAACAGGAGCAGTTCTTCCTGAAATAACTGTTGAAGAAGATGAAGGAGCTAGTGAACCAAAAATACCAGCAACTCATACTAAGTTAATAATAACTATTTGGATAGATTCGAAAGAAACCAAACCATCTTATTCGTTTTTGAAAACAACTTCTGATGCAATATTAGCACTATTCAACAGAGAAGGTGGAAGTTATAATGAAATAGATATACCAACAAATACTGGTGTTAGGGTTTGTGAAATATTAAAATCTTCAAGAATAATATCTTATGATGAAGTGTTAAAATATGATTATGCTGAAATTACTTTTGAGGCAGTTATATCAGAGGGTGAAAGTTTTGACACTTCTGATGCAGGTGATAAAGTATGGGTTTGATAAAGGTGTTTAATGCCGACTGCTAAGAAAAATATTCCCGGAGCCACTGGTCCTCAAGGAGCAACTGGTCCGGGCGGTGGAGAGACTGGTCCTACTGGTCCTACAGGTCCACAAGGAGAAACCGGTCCTACTGGTGCTGGAACTACAGGTGTTACTGGTCCTACTGGTGAAACCGGTCCAACCGGTCCAGAAGGTCCAACCGGTCCAACCGGTCCAGAAGGTCCAACTGGATCTCAAGGTGAAACCGGTCCAACTGGTCCAGAAGGTTCAACTGGTCCTCAAGGTTTGACTGGAGTTACCGGTCCTACTGGTGAAACCGGTCCAACCGGTCCAGAAGGTCCAACCGGTCCAGAAGGTCCCACTGGTCCTCAAGGAGAAACAGGAGCTACTGGTCCTCAAGGAACAACTGGACCTCAAGGTATAACTGGCCCAATTGGTCAAACTGGTCCAACTGGTCCTCAAGGATCTAGTAGTGGTCAATCTTATTGGTTTCATCATGATTCATCAGACATCAGCGGATACGAAAGACTTGAGGTATTTCCAGCTGATTCAGCCGAAGACGACGAGGCAGTCTCTCTGGTTTCGGGCGACGGAGAGGTACTTATTGATGCGTATGCGACGGATCTAGGAAACCCCGGAATCGCGTCGATCCCAGTCGGCATCCAAGAGTTTCACATTTTTGCATATGTAGATAGTGTTGCCGGTGGTGCGTCAACCTTAGTTCTTCGCGTATATAAACGCGATTCAATTGGAAATGAAACAGAACTCTTTAATAAAGAAACAGACGCGATAACGGACACGACAAAGGCTGGTGAATACGTTGTCAGTGAAACGATATCCTCTACAGTTCCTCTGAATACAACAGATCGTATAGTAGTAAAGGTGTATGCGAAGACATTGAGTGCCGCGTCACGAACGGTTCATTTCGTATATGAGGGGAGCGAATACGCAAGTTATGTTAGAACGTCATTAGGAATTATAGGAGTAATTGGTCCAACTGGATCTCAAGGTGAAACCGGTCCAACTGGTCCAGAAGGTCCAACCGGTCCAACCGGTCCAGAAGGTCCCACTGGTCCTCAAGGAAATCCTGGAATAGATGGTATAACTGGTCCTACTGGACCTCAAGGAACTTCTGGTCCAACTGGTCCCCAAGGAAATACTGGAACAGATGGTATAACCGGTCCAACCGGACCTCAAGGAGAAACAGGTCCTATAGGAGAAACTGGTTCTACCGGTCCTCAAGGTGAGACTGGTCCTACCGGTCCAACCGGACCTCAAGGAGAAACAGGTCCTATAGGAGAAACTGGTTCTACCGGTCCTCAAGGTGAGACTGGTCCTACCGGTCCAACCGGACCTCAAGGAGAAACAGGTCCTATAGGAGAAACTGGTTCTACCGGTCCTCAAGGTGAGACTGGTCCTACCGGTCCAACCGGACCTCAAGGAGAAACAGGTCCTATAGGAGAAA
>Ga0307376_10002607_pt1 | contig 17492 bp, 14 predicted proteins | sample TR2MG_FD_202536 | JGI IMG/M metagenome (GOLD analysis project Ga0307376, IMG submission 202536) | Soil microbial communities from Risofladan, Vaasa, Finland - TR-2 | ecosystem: Environmental > Terrestrial > Soil > Coastal area > Acid sulfate soil | place: Finland: Risofladan, Vaasa | collected...
GTGAGCTGGTTTGCATCGCCGACCCGGTCGTTGCCGAAAAAGCGGTTCTCCATGAACATCTGGGCAAAACTGAAGTCGGCCTGCACCGTGTCGAAATTCGGCAATTGCGATTGATCCTTGTACGGCACATACACATAAAATGCGCGCGGCTCCAGCGTCTGTATATAGTTATCATTGAGGATTTTTTCATTGCGCTCGAAGGCTACGCCGCTGTCGATGCTGAATATCGGCAACGTGCTCGACAGACTCGACGATGTTCCGGTATTATTTGCGCCCATGCTGTAATACGCACTATGCAACGACACCTTTGGCGTCACGTAATACGCCGGGGTGTTTACCAGCGGGTAACTGATGCTGGGGTTTAGCACCAGACGCGTGGCATTCACCATGGTGGGGTGGATGAAATTCGAGATTTCGCCGGAAAAATTGACGTTTGCGCCGGCGTAATTTTGTCGTGTATCGAGCGTCAATTGCGGCGCACGGGTATAAGGCACCGCAATTGGCGCAGAGGGATCCTGCAAGGTCTGGTAGTGCTGCACTCGCGCCATTGCATCCCACCAACCGCCGCTATAGTTAAACCCGCCTTCCTGCAGCAAATTGACTTGCGAAGTGGCATTTATCGTACTGCCCAGATCGCGAAAGTAATTGTTGTCCCCGGCCTGGGAATAATTCAAATAGCCCTCCAGGTTGCCCGTCAGGGCCTGATCATGCTTCAGGCTGAAATACGAACGTCTGGTTTGGGTTATTTTATCGTTGGGCAGCACGTCAACTTCCAGTTCGCCGTGATAACCGGGCTCGAGATAACGAAATTCGTTGTTGATCATCAGGCCGCGCTTTGTCATTTCCCGCGGGGCAATCGTCGCATCGAAATTGGGCGCAATGTTCCAGTAAAAGGGCAGCGTGATCTCACTGCCGCCAGTGCTCGTTCCGCCGAATATCGGGGCCAGAAATCCCGACATGCGCTGGCTGTTCAGAGGAAAGTCCATCCATGGCGAATAAAGGATCGGCACCCCCTTGAACTCAACCAGCGCGTTGTGCGCTATACCGACCTGCCGGTCGCGGTCGATATCCAGCAGCCCCGTGCTCAACTGCCAGTCCTGGTTCCCTGCCGGACAGGTGGTATAGGTGGCATTGTCCAGACTGTAGTGCAGGTGATCCTGGATCTGAAGCCTATCAGCGGAACCGCGTGCAGCATTGTCCTTCAGGTAGTATTGCGGCTGTTCCATGGTCCCGCTGTTCTTGTCCATATTGAACATTAAATGCGGCCCGTTGATGGTGCTGCCATTCTGCTTCAGCACCACCGCACCGCGCGCATCAAGTTCGTGGGTTTGCTGGTTGAACAACAGGGTATCGGCACGGATCGATTTCCCGTCCTGGCTTATCGTCGCGTTTCCGGTCGCCTCGATCTGATCATTTGCTTTCCCCACCAGCTTGTCCGCTTCGATAACAGCAGGGCCCTCCTTGCCGGTTTTCGCCGCCTCGGCGGGTTGCATGTTCGTTTGCGGATCAGGCAGGTCTGTACCCGCGTATGAATGCTGCGCAAGGCAAGACACCAGGACAATGAAAGGATAGTTGAATCGAAACCGCATAACGCGCAGCAAATAGTAAGGTGTTAAACTTGCGCAAGTTTACCATCAAGTTCACATGAGAGCCCGTTATGCAACGCCAGCAACAGCTTACCGAGTGGCTGCACAGCCTGTTCCCCGATGAACCATTCATGCTTGCTCCCGCTTCGGCCGACGCCAGTTTCCGCCGCTATTTTCGGGTTACGTTTCAGAACCGTGAAAAAATCGATGGGCAAACCAGCCGTCGCGGGCGTTCTGATATGCACGCCGCCGCATCGCTCATCGTGATGGATGCCCCGCCGCAACACGAGGACTGTCGTCCGTTTGTGCACATCGCCAAACTGTTCGAGGATGCCGGCACCCATGTCCCGCACGTGCATGCGCAGGATATCGAACGGGGACTCCTGCTGTTGTCCGACCTCGGCAACACCACCTATCTGCAAGCGCTGCACGACGGCAATCCCGGTACCGCGCGGGAACTTTATGGCGCAGCCACCGATGCACTGATCAAGATCCAGCTTGCCTCGCGCGACAACGAATTGCCTCATTACGATGAAGCGCTGCTGCTGCGCGAAATGCGCCTGTTTCCCGACTGGTACATCAACAAACACCTCAACGTCACACTTACAGATGCACAAAACGCCAAACTGGAAACCGTGTTCGCGCGCATCATCGCCAACAACCTCGCCCAACCGCGCGTCTATGTGCACCGCGACTACCACTCGCGCAACCTGATGAAACTCGAGGAATACAATCCGGGAATACTGGACTTCCAGGACGCGGTGTACGGTCCGATAACCTACGATCTCGCCTCACTGTTCAAGGATGCCTATGTCCGATGGGAAGAGGCCGAGATCATCGACTGGCTGATACGCTACTGGGAGAAAGCCAGAAAGGCCGGCCTGCCGGTACACGACGACTTTTCCGAGCTCTACCGCGATTACGAATGGATGGGGGTGCAACGCCACCTCAAGGTGCTGGGCATCTTTGCCCGCCTGTATCACCGCGACGGCAAGGAGGGCTATCTGAAAGACCTGCCGCTGGTCATGTCGTATTTGCGCGCTGCCTGTGCACGCTATATCGACCTCAAACCGCTGCTGAATCTGCTCGACGTGTTGGAGCCGCACATCAAACAAGAGGGCTGCACCTTTTGAAGGCGATGCTGCTAGCCGCCGGCCGCGGCGAGCGCATGCGCCCGCTCACCGACCGCATCCCCAAGCCGTTGCTTGAAGTCGCCGGGAAACCCCTGATCGTCTGGCACATCGAAAATCTGGTCCGTGCCGGCATATCCGAACTGGTGATCAACCACGCCCACCTCGGCGCGCAAATCGAACAGGCGCTGGGCGATGGCAGCCGGTTCGGGGCGCGCATACAATATTCCCCCGAGGCTCATGCACTGGAAACCGCCGGCGGCATCGCCAATGCCCTGCCATTGCTGTGCGATGGTCCTTTCGCGGTGATCAACGGCGACATATTCTGCGATTACGATTTTTCCCGTTTGCACCAACGCGCTGCCAGGCTCGTCGCGAACGGGGATACCGCGCATCTGGTGTTGGTGGACAATCCACCGCAACACCCCGGCGGAGACTTCGGCTTGAACCTACTGCGCGTCACTGACAGCGCCCCCAGATTCACCTTCAGCGGCATCGGCATCTACCAGCCCGCATTGTTCGCCGGCATCCCGCGCGGCGGTATCGCGCCGCTGGCTCCCCTGTTGCGCGCGCAGATCGAGCTCGCAAAAGTCAGCGGCGAACACCATCCCGGCTTGTGGGTGGATGTCGGCACGCCGCAACGCCTCGCCGGACTCGACAGGCAGATATCTACGCTGCACAATGCACCATGATCATAGACCCGACAATTTATTCCCAACGCCGCGCCCGCCTGCTGAACCAAATGCAGCACGGTATCGCAATCATCCCCACCGCGCCGGAAGTGGCGCGCAATGCCGACACCCATTATGACTACCGCCACGACAGCAATTTTTATTACCTGAGCGGCTTCACCGAGCCTGAATCGGTAGTGGTTCTGATTGCCGGGGACGATCCAAAATCCATACTGTTCTGCCGAGAGAAGAATCCGGAGCGCGAAATCTGGGATGGCCATCGCTTCGGCCCCGATGCTGCCCTGGAACGGTTCGGTTTCAACGCGGCCTATCCGATCGAACAACTGGACGAAAAATTGACCGAACTGATGGGCAACCAGCCCGCGCTGTTCTATCCGCTGGGCTTTGATGCTGCTTGGGATAAGCGCATACTCAGGTTGCGCGGCGCAGTGCAGGAAAAAGTCCGCAGCGGCATCCGCGCGCCGAACGAAATCCGCGACGTGCGCACCCTGCTCAATGAAATGCGCCTGTTCAAGGATGCGCACGAACTGGACATCATGCGCCGCGCCGCGGCGATTTCCACGGCAGCCCACAAGCGCGCGATGCGCTTCACACGGCCCGATCTTTTCGAGTATCAGGTCGAAGCGGAACTGCTTCATGAATTCTGCAGCCACGGCGCGCGCCACCCCGCCTACACCTCCATCGTCGCGGGCGGCGCGAACGCCTGCGTGCTGCATTATGTGGGCAACAACGCCCGACTCCGCGATGTCGATTTGCTATTGATCGATGCGGGCTGCGAACTGGACGGTTATGCCTCGGACATCACTCGCACCTTCCCGGTAGGCGGAAAATTCAGCGCCGAGCAAAAGGACGTATACGAGATCGTGCTGGCCGCGCAGGCAGCCGCGATCGCCGCCGCAACACCGGGTCAAAGCTGGAACGCTCCGCACGATGCCGCGCTGCGCGTATTGGCGCAGGGTTTCATCGACCTCAAACTGTGCCACGGCAGCGTGGATGCCGTGCTGGAAAGCGAGAGCTACAAGCAGTTCTACATGCACCGGACCGGTCACTGGCTGGGCATGGACGTGCACGATGTCGGCGACTACAAGAGCGGCGATGACTGGCGCCCGCTGCAACCCGGCATGGTGCTGACCGTCGAGCCGGGCTGCTATATCCGCCCCGCCGATAATGTCCCGATGTCGCTGTGGAATATCGGCATCCGCATCGAGGACGATGTGGTGATCACCGATCATGGCAATGAAGTGCTGACCGATGCCGCGCCGAAAACGGTGGCGGATATCGAAGAACTGATGAGGAAACCTTGAACGCTGAATACGACATCGCAATCATCGGCGGCGGCCCGGTCGGTGCGGCGCTGGCACTGGCGTTGCGCGACAGCAGGCTGAAGGTCTGCGTTCTGGAAGCGCGCCCGGCGGGTGTCACTAGTCAGGATGCGCGTGCGCTGGCCTTGTCCTATGGCAGCCGTTTGCTGCTGGATCGACTCGGCATCTGGAATGAGCTGCGCGATGTATCGGCGATCCGCACCATCCATATTTCGCAAAAACAAAGCTTTGGCCGCGCGGTGTTACGGGCCGCCGAGCTGAACGTGCCGGAGCTCGGTTATGTGCTGCCCTATCCGGCGCTGCAAAATGCATTGACCGATGCACTGAAAAGCACCAACCTCGAATCCATCTATGGCGCGAGCGTCACCAAACTCAACAGTGAAACCGATCACGCCGCGATAAGCTATCAGCAGGATGGTGCCGAACACACGCTGCACACTCGCCTTGCGGTGGTCGCCGACGGCGGAAAATTGATGGCGCAACAATTTCCGCCGAAAGAGCGCGACTACGGGCAAAGCGCGCTGATCACCCACATCACCTCTTCCGCGCCGCAAGCCAGTACCGCATTCGAGCGCTTTACACCGCAGGGACCGCTGGCATTGCTGCCGTTCAAGAATGGCTACGAGCTGGTCTGGACCGCGCCGCATCAAACCGCACAGGACATGCTGTCCTGGGACGATGCGAAGTTCCTGGATGAACTGCACCAGCACTTCGGTGACCGGGTCGGGGAATTCCTGACCGTGGGCAAGCGCACCTGCTTTCCGCTCGGGCTCAGGCGCGCACCGCAACAGACGCCGATGCCGCATGTCGTGCTGCTCGGCAACGCCGCGCAAACGCTGCACCCGGTTGCCGGACAGGGCTTCAATATGGGACTGCGCGATGCGTGGGAACTGGCGCAGGAGATACTCGATGCCAAGCCGGAAGAACTGGGCTCGGAGAATATGCTTGCCGCCTACCGTTCAGACCGCCGTACCGATCGCGAAGCCGGAATACGTTTCACCGATGGGCTCGTGCGGCTGTTCTCCAACGACCTGCCGCTGGTCAGCGCCGGCCGCGCCGCCGCACTCACCGCGCTGGATTGTTTGCCGATTGCCAAGAAGTTTGTCGCCAAGCGGATGATGTTTGGGGCAAATGGGTAGCCAGCGTTGTTTGATAGGGTAAATCACAAAAATTAACTTCGCCGTTGGTAGACCGGCATCTATAACCCATGACCTAGCCAGCGTCATTTGACGGGTTAATCAGATGGCCAGTAGCTTCATCAGTTACTTTCTTTTGCTTTGCCAAAATAAAGCAAGAAGCGAAAAGGCGATCCCGGTTTTCAAGCCGCTAGTAAGATGAATTGAAAAAGTAAGGCAACACAGCTGCAACTCCCGTTTTTCCTCACTTTGTTCCATTGATCGCACCTACGTAACAATATCCACTAGCAACCAAAATTACTCCTCCCTCTTGTTCTTTTGTTAAAACAAGGTAATGTCCGATTTGTAACTGAGAAGCGGTCGCCCGACTTGATTTATTTTCCCCAAATAGGAGCAAAGTGATATTTCCTAATTCACAAGGAGATCATCATGGAAACCAATTTTGCAGTTCGTCATCACGAACCCTGTAATAAGGGGAAGCTGACAGGCCAAAAGGCTCCCCCTTAATCAGAAGGATATATGGGCAATCCCGGTTCGATTGCAACTAACCAATCGTATTCGCGATCTTGCGCTGTTCAATCTTGCCATCGACAGCAAGCTTCGTGCATGCGATCTCCCCAAACTGAAAGTCCGGGACGTTATCCACGGGGATCGTGTTTCATCACGAACAAGCATCATGCAACAAAAAGCCCAACATTTAGTGCAATTCGAAATCACCGAGCAAACTCGTGACGCGGTCAGCAAGTGGATCCAAATGGCGGGGCTGAGGCCAGAGGATTTTTTGTTTCACAGCCGGACAAGCAATTCGATCCATCTCTCTACACGGCAATATGCCCGCATTGTGCATGCCTGGGTCACTGAGATTGGGTTGAAAACCGCAAACTAAGGCACTCACACCATGCGAACAACCAAGGCATCCCTGATCTATCGGCGTACCAAGAAACTGCGGGCGGTTCAGTTGCTGCTTGGGCACACCAAGGCTGGAAAGTACCGTGCGCTATCCTGGCATCGAGGTGGACAATTCCTTGGAGATGGCAGAGCAAACCGAAGTTTGAATTGCCCGTTGGGTTGCGTCTCGCAAATTAGTCGCGATCCAGCCATCATTGATATGCACTTTACTTGTGTAAAGTAATGCCTTACACTTTGCCACATGATTGAATCATTCATGCACAAGGGGTTGGAAGAGCTTTTCGAGAAGGGCAAGAGTGCCAAGGTTCAAGCATCTTTGGCGGGTCGCGTTTTGCGACGTTTAGATGCGATCAGTACTGCAAAAACCCTTGAAGCACTGAACTTGCCTGGCTTTGACTTTCATCCTTTGAAGGGCAAGCCCAAGCGATACAGTGTGCATGTAAATGGGCCTTGGTGCATTACCTTTGAATGGGAAGGCGAGAATGCATTGCGGATCAATTTGGAAAATTATCACTAGGAGACATCATGCGTACACGCAAACCAACTCATCCCGGCGCGATCTTGCGCGAAGACGTTCTACCCGATTTGGGTATGTCGGTTAGCGCCTTCGCCCGGAACCTTGGAGTATCGCGCCAGACTCTTCATGCTGTGCTTGCCGAGCGTAGCGCTATCTCTCCTGAAATGGCGCTTCGCTTGGGTGCATTGCTTGGCAATGGCCCCCAGTTGTGGGTGGACATGCAATCGAAATATGATCTATGGCAGGCTGAAGACAAGCTTCACGACATACTAAAAGGAATGCATCGCATCGATAATGCGGCAATTGCCTAGGCTATGTCTGCTGTAGGCTGCACTTCGGTCATTGGCATTTTTGATGCTGAATTGGCAAAATCCGGCCCAGACTGTGTAAAAACTCGAACGTTCTGTGAGTCTAATGATGCATTGGATCACCCCAAGGATACCTGCGGTATCCGCGCTATCCATCTCCGACCTGAAGGACGAGGCTTTTCGCGCAAATCTGGTAAATCATTACTATTCACCAGATATCCCTTCCAGTGAGGAACAAATACCTGTCTCCCGCTAGTTAACATTCAGCCGAATTACCATGACCTCCACGGAGGGGACCGGGTTGCCGTCCTTGATTGCGGGCATGAAACGCCAGGTTTTCAGTGTTTCGAGCAACAGCCTGTTGAGCCGGGGATTTTGCGTGGGCTTGACCAGCGTCACCGTGGTGGTGCCATCCACCGCGATCTGAAAGCGCGCGGTGGCCGCTTCGTTCATTGCCTCTTCACGCAATTCATCCGGTATCACCGGCAATGGATGGATCAGGGCCTGTGCACCGTGATTTTCGTTCATGGGTACCGCAGGCTTGCTGGGCGTTGCGGTGACGGGTGGAGGGACCGGGGTTGGCGGGGGCGGTACCGCACTTGGCCGCGTTTGCAGTGCCGGTTCGACACGCGGTTGAACAATGGTTTTCTGCCGAACTTTTGGCTGAGGCGGTTCCGGAGGCGGCAGCTCGACCAGTTCGGCGGTGACCGGAACCGGATCGGGCGAATGAACGACAGGGCGCCACATCGAATAGGCAAACAGGCTGAAGATGATTGCGCAGAACAGCAGAGCCAGCGGCAGCGTCCAGTGCAGTCTGCTCCACGGAGAATCGGTTTGGGCCTGCGCAACCCGGGGCAATATGCTAGTCGACATGTTTGACCGCGATCAGGAAATGCTGGGCGCCCGCTGCGCGTGCCTTGAGCATGGATTGCACCGTGATGCCGTTCGGGGCGCTGCTGTCGGCGGCGACGATGATGCTGGCATCCGGACCGGGCAGCATGGCTTGCAGCGTGGCGGTCAGGGTATCGAGTGTGACCGGCGTTTTATTCAGATAAATTTTGCTGTCGGCCGTGATGGTCAGGGTGATCGGCTTCTTGGCCTGGATCGGCGCCGCGTGACCCTGGGGTAGGTTGACCGGCAGCGAATGCAGGTTCTGCATCGACAGCGAAGCAAGCATGAAAGTGGCCAGCAGGAAGAACATCACGTCGATCATCGGGATGATCTCGATGCGGCCGCGTTTGTATTCGCGAGATTTGCGCAACTTCATTATCTGTCCCCGGATTCATGCTGGCTCAGCCTGATGTTGTCTATCATGCGTGTGCCGAGCCGCTCCATTTCTTCCAGCACGCGAACCTGGCTGCGCGAGAAGAAATTGAAACCGAACAACGCAAAGATCGCGATGAAAATACCGAAGGCTGTGGCGATCAGCGCCTGCGCGACGCCGCCGGTGACGCCGCTGGGATCGACCAGCCCGGTGCCGCCGATCAGATTGAACGCATGCATCATGCCGGTGATGGTGCCGAGCAGTCCCAGCAGCGGTGCGCCTGTCACGATGGTTTCCAGCACCCACATGCCGCGCCCCATGCCTTCCTCGATGAGTTGCGCCTCGTCGCCGGCGCGCGACTCCAGCCACCACACCGGCTTGTCGAGATTGCCCTGAACGATGCGGAAGAACCGCGCATAGTAGTTTCCGGGCGGAAGTGAAACCAGTTCCTGTTCCAGCTTTTCCCAGGAAAAATTATAGGTTTCGATCAGGCCGAGCAGGGTCTTCGGCAGGCGAATATAGCGCCGATAGAGATACAACTTGTCGATGATGATGACCAGTGCCAAAACCGCCAGAAACAGCAGCGGGTAGATCGTTATGCCACCGAATTTCATGGCCTGGATTGCTTGGCTAATTTCTTGCATGTTTGCTTCCTTTGTTTGGTTGTTTTATTGTCTTGGCGTTATAGCTGCTTGGTCAGGCCGATGAACAGTCCGCGCCTTGCGCCGTACTGCGGGGCGAATACACCGATTCCGGAGCCGTCGCGAATCTGGTAAACCTTGTCCAGTACGTTGTTGGCCACCAGTCTGACATCGATAGGCCCGATCCCGTCCAGGTTGATTTTGCGGCTTGCGCCGAGATTGACCACGGTATAGCCGGGCAGATGGGTGGTGTTGGCAAAGCCGTTGCGCAACCCGCTTTCATAGAGCATGTCGCTGGACAGCCGGTAGCCGGACCACTGATAGGTCGCACCGGCAGAGATGGTCATCGCCTGTTCATGATCGACATTCACCCAGTTGTTGGCGGCATAATCGAGCGTCTGCTGGTCAAACAGGTATTGGCTGGAAATAATGTTCCTGGCCATGCTGACGGTTCTGGCCAGATTGGCATAGCTGGAAAAATCCCCGGATTTGTAGTTGCCGGTCAGCTCGGCGCCGTAAACTTTCCCTTTTCCATAATTGAATGGCGTCATGATCAGCGCGGGGCCGAATTGACCCTCGTCGATGGTGTTCTCGGACTGCTTGTAGAAAGTGTCCAGCCCCAGATTGATGGTATCCGTCAACTGATGGGTGACCCCGGCATCGAAGTAATTGGACCGTTCGGACTTCACCGGCGAGTTCACGTTCGGCCCCGGGGGTGCGCCAGTGGTGCCCGTGAACAGGGCCAGGTCGGACGATGAAACCAGTTCGGTTGGCGGCGGGGTGAAGTACCGGGCGTATCCGGTGTGCCAGGTGGTCCGCTCGCTGCTCTTGTAAACCAGCCCCAGTCTCGGGCTGAACTGGTGTTCGTTGACGAAGGCGTTTACCGTGTCAAAGCGTCCGCCGTAGTTAACGGTCAGCTTGCTGGTCGCCTTCCATTCGTCCTGGAGATACAGGCCAAACAACGTGTTGCCGTTCCTGGAATTGTTGTCGACGATATTGTAGGCGGGAGCGGTAGCAGTGCCGGGACTCCCCGGAAACACCGCCGAGGTGTTGTTGCTGACGATGTTCTCACTGCTGCCGAACATGCCCATGCGCAACGTATGCGTGTCATTCAGCTGGTCGCTGCCATCCGCCTGGAAGCCGTTGCTGACGCTGCTGCGAAATGCATCCGAAGCGATGCCGTTGAAAGCCAGGTTGCCGTTCACATCCGGCATGTAATTGAGACTGGAGTAGCGCGTAAACAGCGAGATCTGGTAGTCGACCCTGTCGTTGAACGAGCTTTGCAACGAAGTCACCGCATAACGGTTCACTTCCCGTTGCTGATCGTTGACCGTGGCGGAGTCGTATCCGGACAAGCCCAATTGCGTCAGGTAGCTGGGATTGGCAGGCTGTCCGGGATTGTTGGGGATCTGGAACTTCCCGTCATAGCTGCCCAGCATGAAACTCAGCTTGGTGTCGGGATTCAGCAGATAGGACATGTAGGCGAAACCTTTCACCTGTTTGGTGGTGTCATGGATCGGGTTGGCGCTGGAGGTCGGGTTCTCGATACCGATATTGTTGGTCAAATAAGAGCCGTCGACAAAATAGGAAAGTTTTCCGCTGGTATTGCCATATTCGATGCTGGGGTTGTAGGTCTGGTTGCTGCCACCGTACAGATCGATATTCCCGCCGGACACAAAATTGGTTTTGGTGTTGATTTCAACGACACCCGCCGTGCGATAGCCATACTGGGCAGGCAGCGCGCCGGTCAGCAGGTCGATGTTCTGCGCGAAACGCGTATCCAGGGACTGGCCGAATCCGCTGATCCCTTCCGGCAGGACCACGCCGTTGATACGGTATTGGGTATTGCCGTGGTCGCCGCGTATGTGCAACTGGCCATTGGAATCATTGACGACTCCGGGTGCCTGGAGCAGCACTTCATTGACGGGCGTGGCTTCTCCCTGGGGCAGATTGTTGATGTCCTTGGCTGAGAACTTGTAGACGCTGCCGCCGGTCTTGGGCGACAGGCCGTTGCGGGCTTTTACCAGCCGGGCGGCGGTGATATCGATTTCCTGGGCCTGGGAAGACGCCAGCGTAATGGTGGTGCTCGCAACGCCGGCGGAAAGTGTCACGATAGCGGAGCCGGTTTCAAAGCCGGTCTTGTCCGACAAGACCGCGTAGATGCCCTGAGTCATCCCGGAAAAGTTGAAATGGCCCTGTGCATCAGTGGTGGCATGAGCCACCACTTCTCCGCTTGCCGCTTGCAGCGTGACATTGGCAAGCTTGATCGGCCGCCCGAGGGTATCCCTGACCAGGCCCCGGATGGTATTGGATTTGGTTGCTACGACGGCTGGTACATTTTGTACCGGTGCCTGGTTTGGTTCCTGGCCGCTGGCGGCGTGAACGTACAACGACGCCGACAACGCGGCGCACAATAGGACGTGCTTCAACATGGTGTTCCCCCGATATATTGCAAAGCCTGTCGTTCCCCGAAACGGGGGAAGGACAGGACGATTAGGCGTAAATCCGGAGGGGAGCTGGCGGGCCGCGCGCAACGGCGGCCAGAAAGCGGGTGGTCAGGAAAGTTGCGGTGTAGAGCTGTTCTGCGATGCCCGATAGCTGCGGCGGTGTGAAATCGATCGGGCTGGCAGTCATTGCGCTGCCTAAATGCGCATAATTGGCGCATTTTGCACATGCGTCGGGATGCGGTAGCTGTTTGTCCTGATGCGTCGAGATATCCTCAAACGCATGCCACACCGCATGTGCCGCCCCGGCTTGCTGCGCGAACAGCAACACGAAAGCCAGGAAGAGCGGCAGATAGGGGCGGGAAAATTTCATGGCGGGCATGATACTACCAATGAGCGGGATACAATGGCGACAGTGAAAATTATATATCCGCCAATTGTTTCCACCTACCCGTAAATATAAAGATGCCTGCAGTGCATTATAGAACCATGCAATTTATTATTGCCAGAATGTGAATTGTCGCTAGGGACAGGATTTGGCCCATCGCGGTAGTTCATAACTTGTATACGCCTCCTGTAAATCAGCCACTCGCGACTGTCTCTATATTGACCGTTTATTGCCATTTTCTCCAAACTATCCTCTCCCCTTGAACTCGGCGTAGCATACGATTGCTGTGAGCAAAACAGGCCGTGCGCACGGCACACACAGCATCTCCGTTTCCTTGCTCCCGTGCGCCGCCGAAGATCTGACGCAGGCAAGCGGAGGTTTAGGCGAGCACTGATCGAGGGTACCCGAAGGGCGATAAACCGGGGGCGTCTTTTCTTTGGCTACTTTACTTTTGGCGCCGCAAAAAAAGTATCTTGCTGCCGTGCAGCGTGGTTGTATGGGGCTTCAGCCCCATACAACCAAGGCGTACGCTTCACGGATGCAACCGCTAGCGGGATGAACTTGATTTCAGACTACAACTACAAAAGCTCTACGATCACCGGCGTATGATCCGACGGTCGCTCCAGCTTCCTCGGTGCCTTGTCGATCACGCAACTCCTGCACTGAGCAACCAGCGGCCCGCTGATCAGGATATGGTCGATGCGCAAACCGTGGTTGCGGCGGAACCCCATCATCCGGTAGTCCCACCAGCTAAATGATTTCTCTTCCTGCTCGAACAGGCGGAAACTGTCGTGCAGGCCGAGTTGAATCAGCCCGCGGAATTTATCCCGTTCCGGTTCACTGACCAGCACATTGCCTTCCCATGCCTTTGGATCGTGCACATCGCGGTCTTCCGGCGCGATGTTGTAGTCGCCCAGCAACACCAGTTTCGGGTAACGCACCAGTTCCCGTTCCAGCCAGTCGTGCAGTGCGGTCAGCCACTTGAGCTTGTACTGGTATTTGTCCGAATCGACGCTCTGCCCGTTGGGAATGTAAACATCGACCACCCTGATATCGCCATAGGTTGCGGCAATGACGCGCCTCTGTTCGCCGTCATGGCCGGGGATGCCATACTGCACATCGACCGCCGGCTCGCGGCTCAAAATTGCCACGCCGTTGTAGGTTTTCTGCCCGCTGAACACGCTGTGATAGCCCGCCTCCAGCAATGCCGCCTGGGGAAAATCGCTGTCCTGCTGCTTGGTTTCCTGCAGGCACAATACATCGACCGGATTTGCATTCAACCAGTCCAGCACATGCGGCAGGCGCACTTTCAGCGAGTTTACGTTCCAGGTAGCCAGGCGCATATAAAAATCCAGAAGAAGTGGGTAAACGATGCGAAACAACTATGTTGCGGCAATCGGGGATTGTGGCACTTTAATTTAAAGCGTCCTTTTTGATTCTACCCTACGACTTTTCCCCCGTCATCGCGCATTTCTTTCACGCCAGTCGGCCAGCCAATAGCTGGTCAACGGAGGAATGACTATCGCATCGTGTTCCACAGGCACCGGTGTGCCCGAACACAGGTCTTTCATCCCGTCATGCTGGAAGAAACCGTGCGGCCTTAACTCACCGACAGGCAGCGTCTGCGGTTCTACGTTGAAGTTGGCGATCACCAATATTCTGTTGTCACTGTTTTGCGGTTCAACCCTGGAGAAGACCAGCAGGTTGGAATTATCCACCGCCAGCAACTGGCGATTGTCAAAGTCCGCGAATGCTTTCGTCTCCTTGCGCAACGCGATCATTCTTTTCAGCGCATTGAATATGCGGAATTCCACCGTGCCGGGCTGGCGGCGCTTTTCCGCCTTGATCCAGTCGAAATGCGAACGGTTCGCCCAGCGGTTGTCATCGCGCTTGTACGGATCGGCGAGGTATTCCAGGCTGTTGAGCGTGCCGATCGCATCGCCGTAGTAGAGCAATGGTATCCCGCCGAACGAAAGGATCATGCTGTGCAGCAGCAGAATGGTCTTGATCGCGGTGTCTATGGCCTCTTCATTCTGGCTTTCGAGCGCGCTTTCGAGCCCGACCAGGGATGCCAGGGAACCGGAGATGCGTGCATCGCCGGTCTTCGGATTGTCGCCGAACGGCATACCCCGGGCGGGCGAACCGGAAAATTTTCCGGTGAAATAATCAACCAGGAAACGGCGATGGAGGGTCGGGTCATAACCCGACAGTTGCGCATCGCTATCGGAAAAGCCCAGGCCGATGTCGTCGTGGCAGCGCACATAGTTGAGCCAGGTCGCACGTGACAGCTTTTCCGGCAGATTCTTGACACCCCGATTCAGCAGGTTTGCATTCTTCGTCGCGACCGCATCCCAGAGCAATGCCATGAATGTGGCGTTGTAGGCGATCTCGCATTCTTTTGCATTGATCGCGTCTTCACCGAAGTACTTGGCTATCTCGCTGGGCGCGACAATGGCTTCCGCGATGAACAGCACGCCGGGTGCCGTCACCTGGCAGCAATCCTTCATCAGCTGCAACAGCAGGTGTGCCTCGCGCTCGTTCTGGCAGGTGCTGCCGATTTTCTTCCACAGGAACGCCACCGCATCCAGGCGCAGGATGTCAGCTCCCTTGTTCGCCCAGAACAGGATGATGTCTATCATTTCGATCAGCACCGCCGGGTTGCGATAGTTCAAATCCCACTGGTAGTTGTTGAACACCGTCATCACCCACTTGCCCATCTCGGCATCCCAGGTGAAGTTGCCGGGCGCATTGTTGGGAAATATCTCGGGCATGGTTTCTTCGTAGATATCCGGGATCTCCCGGTCATCGAACACGTAGTAGTAATCCTGGTATTTCTTTTCGCCGCTGCGCGCCCGTTGCGCCCATTCGTGCTCGTTCGAGGTGTGGTTGACCACGACATCGAGCACCAGCAGCATGTCGCGTTTTTTCAATGAACCGGCCAGCACCTCGACGTCGGCCGTGGTTCCGAAGCGGGTATCGATCTTTTTGAAATCACGCACCGCATAGCCGCCATCGCTGCTGCCCGGGGGGCAGTCGAGTATCGGCATGATGTGCAGCATGTTGACGCCCAACTCCTGCAAGTAAGGCAGTCTCGTGCGCAGGCCTTTCAGGTCATCGGCGAAGCGATCGCAATACAGCGCCATGCCGACCCATTTCTGGCTGAGGAACCAGTTGTAGTCCTTTTCCCGCGCCAGATCCGATTTGCGCAGGTGCGGTGACCGCTCGATATAGCGCAATGCGAGAGCTTCGACCAGGCTGAGCATCTGCTCCTTGAAGTCGGGACGGTCGCCGTACAGCAGGTGGAACAGGGAATGGATGGCATAAAAATTCGCCCCCAGGCGGGTAAAGAAATGGCGCAGGCGCAGATTCCGGATCTCCGGTTTCAGTTCGACCAGTATGTCATTCAGCAACGAGTGTGAAACTTGTTCGTACATCTTTGTCCCTTGTCCGGTTCAGTTCTTTTCGCGCAACCAGGCATCCACATCCGGAAGGTAATGTGCAACGCCTTCGAGTATGCCCGCACTGTAATTGCCGTTCATGCCGAGATAGCCGCCTCTGGCAATGTAAAGCGTGTTCTTGTGCGCGCCGGCAGCCAGGCTCCTGACTTCCGCATCGGCGTTGGCAACCAGCACTGCCGGTATATCGCTCAGCAGCACGTCCAGATCGTTGCCGCTGTCGCCGGCAAACACGGTGTCCTTATCGCTGAACCCCTGTTGCTGCATCAGGAACCGGATGGCATGCAGCTTGTTGGCGCTGACCGGCAGCACATCCAGCAGCCCCTGCTTGTTCAATTCATCGATGCTCCAGATCAGGTTCGCCCTGATATCCGAATACTTCAGGCGCGCATCCATCTCATCAAGCAACCGTTTAGCATCCGTTTCGGGCGGAACGTAGAAGCTGAGCTTGTGGCGGTTCTGCTTTTCCTTTTCCTGCAAGCGCAGCGCCGGAAATACACTCAGCAAACGGTACAGTTCGTCATGCGTCAAGCCCTGCCAATCCGGTGCGATCTGTGCATCCCACCCATCCCACTGCCGCCAGCCGGACGAGTCGATGCGATAGATCGTCGTGCCCACATCGGCGATGGCGAAATCGGGCCAGGGCAGATCGAATTCCGCGATGGCCTGTTCGATGAGGGCGCGGTGCCTGCCCGTCACGTAGACAAGCGTTACTTCCCCGCAGTTCACCAGTCGCCTGAACCGTTCCATGGCCTGCGGCGACTCGGGCTGTTTGCCGTTGGGAATCAGGGTCCGGTCCAGGTCGGTACAGAGCAGAAAACGCTTCATGACACCGTTCCTTGCTGCGCTCCCGCAAAAAAATTGTAATGATCTATCGCTTCCAGTATACCGGCGGCGTGGTGACGTTTCGAAAAGTAGATGTTTTCGATATCTGTCAATCCGGATAATTCATCGAGATGATGGTCATCCACCACTGCCCCCAATGTATTGCCGAGCAGCATGTCCGCATCGGCGCCGGTTACCCCGGCGACCAGCGTATTTTCCAGCGGGAAGCCGAGCTGTTCGGCGCACCAGCGCAGCGCGAGGCCTTTGGATGCACGGACCGGGACCACATCGAGAAATTGCCCGAAGGAAAAGACCGCATTCACGGCCTGTTCGTTGCGCAACAATGCCTGCCGGATATCCTTGGGATTGATCAGTGCATGATCGACGTAATAGCTGATCTTGAATGTGCCCTGGTTGATTTTAGGCTGCATCTTGAGTCCCGGCATTTCGGCCAGAATGTCCCGTATCGCCTGCGGATTCCACTGATAATTGATGTGGCGTTCCCAGACTTCCGAACGGGTCAGATTCGGCGCATAGTTCACTTCCGTCCCCTGTCCTGTGATCAGCACGTCGGGTTGAGGAATATTGTTCTGGCGCAGCTTTGCCAGCGCGTCATCCAGGCGGCGTCCCGTCGCAATCCCGAAAATGATCGATTTGCGGTGCGCATGCATCGCTTGCAGGAACGCCGACAACGCCTCCGGATCACCGGTCAGGTTCAGGTCGATGCTGGTGAATAGAGCCCGGTTGCGGAACACGCCGGGTTGTCTGCTCAGGCTGATGCTGGTTACAGGCTCGGTTTTTTCCACCAGGGGACGAATGACCGAAAGATATTTTTCAACGTGCGCCTGCCACGAGTAATGGCGGCGCACACCCTG
>Ga0307376_10002608_pt1 | contig 17485 bp, 17 predicted proteins | sample TR2MG_FD_202536 | JGI IMG/M metagenome (GOLD analysis project Ga0307376, IMG submission 202536) | Soil microbial communities from Risofladan, Vaasa, Finland - TR-2 | ecosystem: Environmental > Terrestrial > Soil > Coastal area > Acid sulfate soil | place: Finland: Risofladan, Vaasa | collected...
TCGCATAATCGCATATATTCCTATGCTGTGTGTTTATGACTTATATAAAGATTTTATTGAGAAAGATTTCACAATTTATATGGACAGGATAAAAGATAGATAAAAAAAAATAAAAAACATTTTCTATTTTGTTTATATAAGGTCGTTAATATGAAAGTATTGATGACCTTTTTTATTTGTTTTTTTGTCTAAATAAATTTCTCTAGTTTTTATAAAATGTACTAAAATAAATAAAATGAAAATAATAGGTTTTCCAGTATTTATAAAGGAGATTTTATATGCCATTAAAACAAAAGTTTATACACGACGCTGGAGTTAATTTTCCAAAAGATTTGTATGAAATCAATGATCAGGGTGGAAGTTCATCTTCTGCACCCGTAAGTCCTTACGCAATAAGTGAAACAAGAATTCTTACTTTCACAACTGGTGGTCCCTTGGAAGCGCCAGGATATAGATTTCTTTCTGGCGATGGACAACGCATACCTGGTTCGACAAGAGTAATTGGACAACTATAATTAAATAAAAAATTAAGTAAAAAAATATAAAAATGCAAGTAGGTAATGACCTACGGATTTTTAATAATCCGTAGGTTTTTTTATGAAAAAAGTTATGTAAAACATACTAAAATACTAATATACAAGATTACATCTTTATTAACAAAGGACAAAATATGACAAACAAAGATGATGATATATTGAGAGAGTGGTATGATGCAGAATTACATATTAGAAATATCGTCCAAGGTGGTGAAATTGAGAGATTTCGTTTCACAAAGGGCGAATCAGCCGCATTGGGTTTCGCATTACGTGTAATATCCGCAAACCGATCTGAGTTAAATGATGATGAAGGTGGTGAATAATTTTTTTTATTTTTTTTATATTTTCTTTCTTAATTCTTTATAAAAATTCCCTATATGTTACATGAATCTGAGAATGCCACTTGTAAATTAATTTGCTTCTTTAAATTCTTCATTTTATATAATACGGAGTGATAAATGGAAGTCTTAGCAATGGAATCAAATAAGGTAGATACGGAATGGAAATGGTTACAATCAATTAGTGAGGAATTATTTAAAGAAAAATACATGCTACAAAATGAGAAAACTATAAATGAAGTTTTCCTTGGTGTTGCTAATGAAATTTCTAGTGTTGAGAATCCAGTTATTCAAGAAGAAATTAGAGATAAATTTTATAATGCAATGAAAGATGGAGAATTTATACCTGGTGGAAGAATATTAAGTAATGCTAGACCAAATAGTCCAATAAAAAATTATAATAATTGCTTTACAATAGCTATTGAAGATTCAATGGAAGGAATCTTTGATTCACTTAAAGAAGATGCTTTAATAAGCAAAGTTGGCGGAGGTGTAGGTTTTGATATTTCAAATATAAGACCCAAAGGGTCATCACTAACAAAAGGCGGAGAAGCTTCAGGTCCAATATCATTTCTTAAAATTTTTAATCAATCGGCTAAAACAATAAAGACAGGTGGATTCAGAAGAGCAGCACATATTGCATTAATGGATGTTTCGCATCCTGATATTGAAGAGTTTATTACAATAAAACAGGGAGATAGAAATAAAGAACTAAGTAATTTCAATCTTTCAGTAAAAATGACAGATGAATTTGTAAATGCATATAAGAATGATGATTTATGGGAATTAAAATTTGATGGTAAAGTATATAAAACAATGCATGCAAAAGAATTATATGATTTGATTGTAAAAAATGCATATGTTCATAATGAGCCTGGAATCTTTAATCAGGATATCGCTGAAAGATATAATAATGGATGGTGGGCTATAAAATTATCTTGTGTAAATCCATGTGGAGAACTGATAATGGCCCCCTATAATTTATGTTGTTTATCATCTATTAATTTTTCAAAACTTATTGTTGATCCTTTTACAGAGAATGCACAGTTTGATTTTGAAAGATATAAAGAATTAATAAAAATAGGTATAAGATTTTTGGATAATGTTTTGGATGTTGCAGAGTATCCTCTTGAAAAGATAGAAAAAAATTCAAGGCAGTGGAGGAGAATAGGATTAGGATTTACTGGATTAGGTGATGCATTTGTCATGATGAAAATGAAATATGGCAGTGAAGAATCAAAAAAATTATCTCATGAAATTGGAAAAATAATGAGAGACACAGCTTATCAAAGCTCATGTGATTTAGCAAAAGAAAAAGGTGCATTTATTGCTTGTGATAATGAAAAATTACTTCAAGCAAATTTTATTAAAAATCTTCCAAGAGATATTCAAGTACAAATAGCAGAACACGGATTAAGAAATATTCAAATGTTAACTGTTCCGCCAACTGGAACAATTTCGCTAACCGTTGGAAATAACTGTTCCAGTGGAATTGAGCCAATAATTCAAAGAGAATATCATAGAAATGTCAGAACTGGGAATGAAGATGAAACAAAAAAAGAAGCTGTCTATGATTATGCATGGTTGAAATATAAGGAAATGATAAAAGAAGAAAGTCCTGAGGTTCCTGATTATTTTGTAACAACAGTAGATATTGATCCTTATGATGCAATTGATATTCAAGCAATATTTCAAAAATATATTGATCATAGTATTTCTAAAACATTAAATCTCCCACCAAATACAACATTTGATCAATATAAAGATCTTTTTATGACTGCATATGATAAGGGATTAAAAGGATTTACTTCGTTTAATCCCCAGGGAAGTTTAAAAGGGATACTTGAATATTCAAATTGCACTAAAATGACTGAAGCGCGGCCAATTTATATTGAAAGAAATAGTTCTCCAAAAAGACCACAAGATTTGAAATGTGATATTCATGAAATAAGTGTATCTGGTATAAGACATATTATTTTGGTTGGAAAACTTAATGGAACTTTATATGAAATGTTTGTTACTCATAATCCAGAAAACAAGATTGATTTAAAACAAAACAAAGTAGGAATAATAAGAAAAGCCAAGAGAGGAAGATATAATTTAATAGTTCAAAATGGTGAACAAAAAACAATGATAGAAGATATTGGTTCCATTTTTGATAAAGATTATGGAACATTTTCTCGTTTAATTTCTACTGCATTAAGACATGGAGTTCCATTATCATTTCTTGTTGATCAACTATCAAAAGATAAAAACTTTGTTAGTTTTGGACGAAGTGTTTCTAGAATATTGAAGAAATATATTAAAGATGGTGAATGGGTTATTACTTCTGATAAATGTGATGAATGCAAAGGGGAATTAGTTTATCAAGAAGGTTGTAAAAAATGTATATCATGTGGGTGGACAAAATGTGATTAAATATACAATTTCATTTTTAATTAAAGGGGTAGGGAATAATATTTCTTGCCCCTTTTTTGTTTCCTAAGCATTTATAAACATAGTATAATGGATAGATAATAGTATTGTTTGAATATATTTAATTCAATTTCAAAAGTTTTTATAAAAAAATACTAAAGATAGTAATACAATATTAAATCAAGATTAATATTTAGAAAGGATTAAATAAATGCCAACATATGATTATAAGTGTACAAAGTGTAAAAATATTCAAGAAGAATTTCACGGCATTTCAGAAGAAAAAGAAATTTTGTGCAACAAATGTCAAGGAAAATGTAAAAAGATATTTTCAACAGGTGGAAATTTTATTTTAAAAGGTGAAGGATGGTCTACAAAAGAATATAAAATAAAAACGGAGATGACCAAAAAAAATTCAAAAATGAAGGGCATTTCAAAGGATAGAGAAAGAAGTGGAGAAGCAGTAAAAAGTCTCAAAGAACTAAAAAACAAGGTATCTTAAAATGAAATGTTCTGATTGTAGGTTAGAAAAAGAAGAATTTGCCAGAATAAAAGTTGAAACTGTCGATAAAAAATCCAAAGAAATAATTGAAGTAATGTATGGTGAAGTTTTATGTGTTAGGTGTTTAATAAAAAGATATAAGGGGCGGACAACTGTTCGTGTTTATGTATAAATTAAATTAAAAGAGATTAATATGCCAATTTATGAATTTTATTGTGGAAATTGTAATACCATAATAGAAGAAATTCTACCTGTTGGTTCAAAGAAAAAAATTAAATGCAAAGAATGTGGTAAATTTCGCAAGATAATAATGTCAAGTTTTTTAGGAATTGTAAAAGGAAGCGAAAATAGATCACTTGATTGTACAGTTGGAGAAAGTTCTGAAATTAGATGGAAACAAATACATAAACGAAAAGAGATAAGAGATAAAGTAAGAAAAACAATAAAGGAGAAGAAAGATGCTGGCTAAATTTGCAAATTTAATAAGAGACCTTTTCAGAGGTGAACAATTAGAAGGAGATGATTTAAAAAATGCTGTAGAAGTTGTTCAAAGTAAAACAAGTGGAAGTGAATTTGAAAAGGCATTTAAAGATTTAGTTAAAACATTCCATATTGATGCACGAGTTTTTAGTCTTGTTAAAAACATGAAAAATAAAGGAATGCCTTATGATCCGATTAATGATCTCAATGCCATAAAATCTTGGATATTTGAAGTATTTTATGAAATACTTAAAAAAGTTAATCTTGATGATCATTTAGGTGTGATAATAAAGTTTATTAATTTGCGTGCCAATGAGTTTGCATTTAATAAATTGCTAGAAGCATTGGGAAGAGATACAGGAATGAGATCATTTGATTGGCAAAAAACTATTGTAAATCGATCTTTATCTGAATTTATAAAAACGTATAAAAGAGACCCAGACCTTATAAAAAGTGAAGAAGATGCACTACTTTTAGGAGAAATTTTAGCTAAAAGAGTTCCTTTAAAAGTACAAAAAGATAGAGATTTAAACTTTAAAGAGCATGATGATGTAATAAAATATGTTGAAGAAATGACAGGATTAACTGTAAAAAGTTTAAGTGAACCATCAAAATATTTACAAAGTGAAGGATATGAAGATCCAAGTTTTGATACAGAAACAGGTTCAGGAACAAAATCTAAAGAATTAGACCCAGAACAGACAAGAAGATTTATTACAAGAAAGCGTGAAGTAATGAAAAGAATTCTTGCTCATCTTAAAGATATGAAAGATGATAAAACACGTCAAATTGCATATATGACATTGTTTCATCCATATTTCAAGGAATTAAGAGATGATGTAAGAGATATTCAAAATAAAGATCTTACAAATGCATGGAGAACAATGCTTAATAATTTGATGATGCTGGAAATTCCTAAAAAGGTTTTGGATTATAATACTGAATATACAAGTAGACAACAAATGGCAGACGTGTTAGGATTAAGTGAAAGACAGGTTAATTTTAATACTGAAAAGGTTAAAAAAATATTACAAGAAGATCCAACTCTTGTTAATTTGTTAAAAGAAGAAGTTGCAGCATCTAGTAGTAAAGACCTTAAAAAATATGGAAAATTTCTTGAACAATTTACCACAAAATATTCACAAATTGGCAATGTCAATGAAAAGATTATAGGAGACATACTTGAGACAAAGTAAAATAGATTCAGAAACATTTATTGAAACTATTTTATTAGAACAAACTAGAGATATATTGATTGAAGATCTTGAGCAAGAAGTTGATATAGTAACATTTTGTGAACATCCTTATTATCTTGATCAGCCTCTTCATACTGTGGAAAGATTTGTTCTTAAAGTATATTATGGTCTTCCACTTGATGGTAAAACAAAAGACCTTCTTATTCGATCTTATCCTTTTGATGAAGAAGGAAAATTATTTACAGAAGTAGAATATGCAGAATATTTAATAAAACAAAAACGTACAAATTTATTAAAAGCAAATGATTATGAAGCAGCACTGGAATTAATATTAGTTTGTGGTCGTAGAAGTGGAAAAACATTTATTGCATCAGTTGTTAGTTCATATGAGGCATATAAATTAATTGTAAAAGGTAATCCTCAAAAATATTATGGATTACCACAAGGTGAAGAGATAAGAATAACTAATATTGCAAATGCTGTTGATCAGGCATTAATTTTAGCAAAAGCTACACAGAATCGTATATTAAATTCTAAATGGTTTATTCCATATATTGATGTTGATAAAACACAAAATGAAATAAGATTAAGAACAAAGAAAGATTTAGAATTATTAAAAGAAGAAATAAGAATACATGGAAAACAAATTGATAGGCATTCATCAATATTAATTTCATCGTTGCCCTGTACGGCTAGATCAGCAAGAGGTGGAACTGTAATTGTTGCCATCTTAGATGAATTTGCCCATTTTGTTGACAACAATGGTAATAGAAGTGGTAGCACAATTTATGAAGCATTAACTCCTTCTATTGCTAACTTTGGATTAGATGGTAAAATTTTATGTTTATCATCTCCATATACAAAAAGTGGAATATTTTTTGATATTTATCTTGATTCATTAGGAAGACTAGATGATGATGAAGGAGATCAAAATAAGAGAATGTTCCAGCTTCCAACATGGGAGATGAATGAAACAATAACATTTGGATATCTTGATAGTGAGAAACGAAGAAATGCTGAATCGTTTGATAGAGAGCTTGGAGCATCATTTGCAACTGTTATATCAGGATTTTTCAGATATCCAGAAAGAGTTGACAGATGTGTTATTAGTGAACATGAAACAAAATCACCAACAGGACAATTTTCGTATTATATAGCTGTTGACCCTTCGGCAAATAATCATGGATATGCGATGGCTATGGTTCATCCAGAACAACGATATAAAGATGTTGAATCAAAAGGTCGAATAATACAAAAAAGGGAAACGATAGTCAAATTAGATAGATGGATGGTATGGGAATTAACAGATCCTGAATTTGAAGGATTAGAATATATTGATGAAAATGTTGTACATGAATATATAGAAAAATTAATTCAAAAATTTAAAATTGTTAAAATAGTATATGACCAATTTGATAGTACGGCTGCCGTCTTAAAGTGGAGAAAAATGGGTATAAATTCTATGAAGACTCCATTTTCAAGAGGCTATAACATGAAAATTTATAATACTTTAAAAACATTAGTTTATGAAAGTAGATTAGAATTATTTAATAATGAACGTGGAATTAAAGAAGTTAAATCTTTACAAGAGAAAAAAGTAGGAAAAAGACAATTTGTTATTCAAGCTCCAAAAATGGGTGAAGTAGTAACTGATGATATGGCGGATGTATTAGCTAATGCAGCATATATTGCATTAACTGATGGAAGTAGAGGAAGCGGATCATCAATCACTGGTACAGATGGAATAAATAAATATAATTCAAGTGGAAATACTATTAAAAGTTTTCATGCATATAAAAGAAGAAAAAAACAACATAAACATATCAGTAATTTGGATAAAGCTCATTCTCTAAGGTTAACGAGATGAACCAAGATAATATAAAAACAATTAACATTAAATTAAATACTTTAAAACAAGCTGCAAACGAATTAAATTTATCTATAGAATCTATAAAAAATGATGATTTTGCAGTCGGCAATTATTTAAGGAATATAAAAACGCTATCATTGCAAATGAAAGATTTATGTATATCATGTGATAGACAAGTCATGTTTCTTTCAAATGAGTTCAGAGGCCTTTTGTTAAAAAGAAGAAGTATGGCAGATAAGCGAAAAAGAGATTTGGAAGAACTAAGAAGACGTGAAAAAAGAGAACGAAAAAATAAGGAGAGGATTTAAAATGGAAAGAAAACATGCAGCAGATAGAGAATTACCAGCTTGGATGAGTAATCTTGCAGAAGGTAAAATAATAAAACAAGCTTCTCCAGAAACAGAAGCTCTTGCTCCTTATGGAATGGAAGAAAGAGCTGATCAACTTGGTAGTCAAACTTTTGAAAATTTTATTACTGAATTAATAAGAGAAGATGAAGGCGAAGCAAAAGTTGATGAATCTACACTAGAAGATGATGAAAAATTAAAAGAGATGGAGAAACAATTAGACGAGAACAAAGAAGAAAAACAAGTTGGTCCAGGCGGTCATATACCTGATGGAACAGGGCCACACGGAAGAGGAATGGGTCCAGGAAAAGGCTTAGGACAGGGAATTATTGAAGAAAAACAAATTGAAGAAAAAGCAGATGATGAACAACCTGAAAAAGATACTCCTGAAGAACCAAAAGATGAACCACCTGAAGAAGAACCAAAAGATGAACCACCTGAAGAAGATATTCCTGATACAGGCGATTCTGATTTACCACCGCCTGAAGATGCACCTGAAGGAGAAACGAAAGATAAAGGTGATGATGAAGCAGGAAAAGAAATGGACGAATTAAAAAAAGGTCTAGAAGATTTGGGAGATGTAAAAGAACTTGAATCAAGATTAAAGAAAATTGAAACTTTGGTTGAAAATTTGCAGGGTCCTGCTACTGCTGATGCTAATATTAATGATTCTATTTTTCAATCAGCATCAATTGTATCTGATTTAAAAAGATCAAATAGAATTGTAAGAAGAGTAAGAGCCGGAAGTATAGAAAGAAAAGATGCAATAAGAAAATTAAATAAAATATTCTCAAAATTTTAATTCTGGATAGGAATCTATGATATCTAGAAAAGGTACAAAAGGAATAGTTAGTGATGGAAGAACCGCAGCCACAGTAAAATTTGGTGCTGATTCACCTATAATTCAATCTGAATTTTATAATGGGCCAGCAAGAAAACATAACAAAAAGATGATGAGAATCATCAATCGTATGTCCAAGACTGCGAATGTTGCTGGTTCTATGGGTGGTTCTGCAAATGTAATGGAGTCAATGCCAAGTTTTTACCATCCTGAGTATGAGCCAAGTACTCTATTAATGCCTCGTGACATTAAAGAGAAAAATGCTTGGTGTCGATATTTTTATAAATATGATCCTATAGTTTCTACTGCTATTGATGCCCATGCTGAATTACCTATTTCTACTATTCGTTTGGCACTACCAAAAGGAAAAGATAAGACCAAAAATCAAAAAATAACAAATGAATATGAAGAAATGTGTTCAACAGAATATCTTGATTTATTTAATAAATTACTTCAAATAGGAGTAGAATATTATAAATTAGGTAATGTTTTTCCATTTGTTCAATGGAGTGAAAAACAAAATCGATGGGTTAAATTAACATTATTGGATCCAAACGATATCGAAATTGACAAACTACAATTTTCTGATTTAATGAGAGTTGATTTAGATCCAAATCAAAACATAAAAACAATTGTAATGAATGGTCCACAACATCCTAAAACTGGACAACTTTATAGAGCAATTCCACAAGATGTTGTTGAATTAGTTAAAACAGGAAAGAAAATTCCATTAAATACAAAACCAGATCATGGAAGTCATGTTGCTCATATTGCATCTAAAATGGCAGATTATGAACTATGGGGAACATCATTAATTGAACGCAACTTCAAAACACTGGTTTACAAAGATAGATTAAGACAATCACAAGATGCAATTGCGGTGAGACATTTAACACCAAAACATTTAATTTGGGCAGAAGATACAGGAGCAGCAGATGTTGACATTATTAGAGAACAAGTAGATAATGCATTTGCTGATCCAGATTATGCAATCATTACTAATTTTGAATTACATTGGGATTTAATTGGAACAAGCCAGGGTTTGATGACACTTGATTCAGAATGGAATTGGATCAATGAAGAACTTCTTATTGGTTTGATGATAAATAGAAGTTTTCTACTTGGAGAAGGCTCATATGCAAATGGACAAACGGCACTTGAGGTAATGAATCAAAGATATTCAATTTATCGTGAAAGAATTGAAAATTATATCATACATAATTTATTTGTTCCAATGGCAAAAAGAAATGATTGGGCAGAATATGAAGAAGGAACTGTAAAAAAAGGTAAGAAAGTAAAATGGTTGTATCCAGCAATTAAATGGAATAGACTCAATCTTGTTGATGATACTGCACATAAACAGATGCTTTCACAAATGGTTACACAAGGAATTATTGATGTTAAAACATTCCTTGAAAGTTTTGGGCTAGATGCAGAAACAGTTAAAGCAAGGCTTGAAGAATATGAAGGAACACCATTAGATGCAAATCATTTTAGTTTCTTGCAGTCAGTTGAACAAGAAGTAGGAAGAACATTAGCGCCAGCAATTGCAAAAGCAAGAGCAGAAAAATTAGGATTAAAACTTCCAGAAGAAGGCGGTGAAGGTGGTGGTGGAGAAACATTTTCATCGAAAAGTCCTACTAGAATAATTAAACTAGGGGCAGATGAAGAAGATGATGATGACGAAAAAATAGCCGAGACAAGAGTAGAAAGACAACAAGAAAGAGATATGCAAAGAATTAAGAAAAAGAAAGAAAGAACTTTAAAAAGTCTTGAAGTCCCACTTGAAAGACATAAAAAACCACCACGTGGTGATATGCAGAAACCAAAACTTTTTTCTAGTTTGGACCCATCAGTTGCTTCTATTGTAAGCGTTGATAAAGCCGATGATATACTTGACGAGATTGATTTAATAAATAAAAGTAGAGAAGGTTGGGTTACAGAATTAATAGAAAAAAGTATTGATCCAAATGTGATAAGGGTTGCACAAAAACTTGAGGATAGTGTATTAATGATATGTGATCCTAAAGAAAGAATTAGTCAAATTATGAAGTATCTTCCTCAAGTTTTTGCTTCAAAAATAGACAATAATGGCGGATCATTATATGATAAAACGGAAAAAGCAAAAAAGAAATATGGTAATGAAATGACAAAAATAGCATATACATTAGATGCACAGTTATCTGATACTGTTAAATTACCAGAAAAAACAAAAATAATAAGAAAAACCATTGATAATATTATATAAGGTATAATAATGGACAGTGAAAAAATCATATTATCAGTTGTAAACGATAGAATCAATTCTTTAGAAGAAATTACTGGTATTCAGTGTTCTGATGGTAATTGGAATTGTGATCCATATATGCATGGTATGGCAAACGGTATGATTCTTTCTTTGAGTACAATCACAGGTAAAGAGCCAGAATTTTTAGAAGCTCCTTCAAGGTGGTTAAATGCTAAAATTGAAGCAAAAAAAATATTGGTTATGTCGACAAACATTAATGTTATTTCCAAAATCGCAATTTCGTTAGGAGAATTAGTTCAGTATACAAGCGAACGATCAAAAAAATACACAAAAAACTGTATTCCCAGAATATTTAGATCTTATCCAGAAAAAGGCCTTTGGATTTATAAAGTGAAAGGTGGGGAGAGATGGAGTAAGGGAATAAATACTGTTAGATTTCAATTACTCGGCAAAGGAATAAAAACTAAAGGAATTTTAGGACGAGAAATTAGTTTGTCTTGTACTTGTGATGCTTGGAAATTTTTAGGAGCAGATTACAATGCCTTAGCTGGCGGTTATAGCGAACGGCAATTTTCAGACGGGCGACCTCCGAGAATACGTGACCCTAAAAGAAAGTTTAAAGTTTGTAAACATATTGCTTCCTGTGTACCTAGTTTTAAGGACACATCAATACCCGCAACATTCAAATAAATAAGAAAATGCTTTCAATTGTTTTTATAAAATTACAAAATTACATAAAAACCAGGTAAGAAAACCATTAAAAAGGACGTGCACGTTGTTCAACAAAGTCGGAACTCTTTGTAAAATTTCTAAAATTGAAATACTTAATGATTTGAATTCTTGGGACAATTTTAAAAAGACTGCATCAAGCACGGCAAAAGAAGAAGATGCTGCCTCAAAAGAAAAAGAATCAACAAACAAAGATGCCGAATATTCTGTTGTGGGGAACATTGATTCTGAGAATTTTATATTTGTGCATAGTACTATCATGGCAGCAGTTAAAACTGGAGATAATGGTTTTTTTATTACTCCTGAAACTGAAAAATTTATAAATGATAATCATGATTCATGGAAAGATGCAGATTTAATAAAAGATTATAAATCATTTAAAAATGCATTGACTTTTGTTGAACATGATCAGAACGTGGAAAGAGCTAAAGGGAAATGTATTGATGTTCTTGCAAGAAGATTGCCAGATACTATCCTGATTGATGTGTTGTTCTCTGTTGCTAAAAGACATGAAGACTTAATAGCTAATATTAAAACTGGAATTATAAATGCAGTATCAATGGGATGTACCACTGAAGAAACTGTATGTTCTATTTGTGGAAATGTTGCAAAAGACTCATCTGAATATTGTTCTCATATAAAAAACGGCAAAGGAAGAATGTTTGAGTGTTCAGATGGTGTTAAAAGAAAAGCTGCAGAATTATGCAAAAAGAATTCATTCTTTGATGTATCATTAGTTGCAAATCCTGCATTTGCTGGTGCAATTTTTAGAAAAGTTTTATCGTCTAGCGAAGTAAGCAACCATTTTCTTGCAAAAATTCTTGAAAGCAATATGAGTAATTTTATTGCAGTTGATAAAAATTCATTATTAAAAGCTGCTTCAAAAGAAGATAATAAAGATATAAATCTTTCTATTTCAAACGAAGGCGTAATAAGACTTACATTTGATGGTATAACTCGTAAATCAACATTAACAGATAAAGATTTACAAAGTTTAAATGATATGATTGATAAAACTGCAATAGAAAATAATAAGAAGAAAGTTTTATTTGGGACAATAATAGACAAAGTACTTGGAAAGAAAAAAGCTGATACATTTGATCATCCTATTCAAGATTTATCAACAAGCAAAGAATTTTCAATTGATAGAGAAGATTATTCTGATATTGAAATAGTCCCCCCTCATGATATTAAAGAGGAATTTGAAAAACAAGACAAAATGCCCAAAAAGACAATCTTGAAAAAGGGTGAAAAAGTATCAAGATTTGCAAATTTTGAATGTCCAAACTGCAAACACGAAGAAGAATTGTGGACATTAAAAGCAGCATCAATAGATGAAGGACAAGGTGATGTTATTGTTTGTCCAAAATGTAAAATTAAAGTTGAATCTTCTATTTTTGATGATGGACAAGAAAAAGTTGAAAAAGTAAATGCAAGTATTGAAAAAATATTAAAAAATGCAAATAAAGGTTTAATATTTAAAGTTAGCCGAGATATTCCTGTTGACTATGATGATGGTGTATATTGGCATGATGAAGGTGGAAATTCTATTATCACAAAAGATGAAGAATTGTCATTTGTAACAACAGCACAAAATGGTGAGTATGGTTTATTTAGAACTGAAGAAGGAGAGGACGTATTTCTACCACTTTAAATAACACAGAAGAAGCTGTTTGGACATGCAGTTTTAGACAAGATGAAAAACGTTGGGTTTGGTATTTAAATAATAAACCAATGTTTACTGCAGCATTTGAAGATTATAAAGAAGATGAAGATTATTTTTGTTCAGTAGCTTTTGGAATAGACAGAATTAAAGAGATTAAAGAATTTGGCCATAAAGATGTTGCTAAAATGTTAAAAGGTCTTGTTCTAGAGAAACCATATATAGATTTATATTGTTTTAATTGTCAATCAAATGAGAAGTATACTATTGATGATTTAGTTACGGAAAATGAACAACCAAATTATAAAGGGAAATTTGTTATTTGCATAAATTGTAATAAATTAATTTCACTCATATAAAAATCTAACGAGGAGGAAATTCTATGTTTAGCTGGAAATCAAAAGTCCACAAATCTGGATCTAAAGTTGCTATCTTCCAAAATGACAAGTTGGTACAGGTCATTAATGCTTCAGAAGATACCTTCAGACCAGCTGAGGCGACGAAATTTGCACACGAGATGTTAGAAGAACTTGAATATCGAACAGCTTGTGAGATTGATATGCAAGATGTTATTCCTACGGATACTGAAGAGAAACAAGTAGATGTGGAATCAAAGAAAACTCCCAAGGGCGACGAAGATGAAGAAAAAGAATTAGAGAAATTCCTCGTTGATCCACAGGGTAAAGATCTTCCTGCAGGTGTTACTGAAAAATGTGATGATACTGAAGAGAAGAATGATGATGAAGATGATGAAGAAGAAAAGCCTGTTATAGAGGAAGAAGAAGTTGTTGAAGAAAAGGTTCCCGAGGAAGATGTTGAAGATATGCAGGAACTTTTTGAAGAACCAACTTCTATTATGCCTGATGCAAGAGACAAAAAGATTACTGAACTCAAAAGACTTGCAACAAATCTCAAAGGTCTTCTCGACAAAGAAAGAAATGACAGAGATATTGAGAGAAAAGCAAGACGTGGACTTGCCATTGCAAAACAGGAAGTTTTAAATGGTGATCTTGAAGATGATTTTGATGTTGTTCGTGCAAGAGTTGCGGATATTGTTGATCTTGACGAAAAAGATATTGAAATTACTGAGAGAAAAACTGCCGGAATTTCAGAGTTTGATAGTCCTAAAGAAGCCTTGCATGAAGCAAGAAGACAACGCAGATTGGCAAGAATTAATACTATTGCTTCAGAAGAAGCTCAACATGAAGGTGATGTTGATGAAGCTGATAGACTTGATATTGTTGCTGCAAAACATGCAGAAAAAGCAGATAAGTATGAAAAGTTTGCTGCAAAAAAGAAAAAAGAAGATGGTGCTAAAGGCGGCGACGGAGCAAAAGAACTGAAAGAAATGGGATATACTGCTAAGAAAAAGAAAAAAGATGATGACGATGATGATGAAGAGAAAAGTGCCAAGAAAAAGAAAACTCCCAAGGATGACGAAGATGAAGAGAAAGAATTAGAAAAGTATATCATTGAACCACAGGGAAAAGATCTTCCAGCTGGCACAAAAGGTGCAAAACTTGCTGTAAAAATTAAAACTTTAAGGGCAAAAATTGCTGATGTAAGATTATCAGCAGAAGCTTCAGAAGCTCTTAGTGACACAAAAACTGCTGATGCTTTTGATGCAGAAGCAGATGAACTTGAACTGCAAGCTGAAACACTTGAAGCAGAATATCAAGAATTTATGAAACAGCCTGATGATGATGAAGAAGATATGAAAAAAGACGATGATGAAGAAAAAGCTGTAGATGATGATGAAGAAGATATGAAAAAAGACGATGATGATGAAGAAAAAGCAAAAGGCGATGACGATGATGATGAAGAAAAACAGGTTGATCTTATGTCTGAATCTTCTGTGACACTTCCTACAGAGCCTACAAAAACTGAAGCCAGCAAGAAAAAGAAAAAAGATGATGACGATGATGATGAAGAGAAAAGTGCAAAGAAAAAGAAAAAGAGAAAAGGTGATGATGACGAAGATGAAGAGAAAAAAGCTTCAATGATTGACGGTTTTGGTTTTGATAAAAGTGCCGCTGTAGTTGATCAAGGTGATTTCTCAAATGATAATGAAGTAAGTTCGCTTGAGAAACTTTGGCATGGAAAACCTGACGATATTGAATAACATGTAAAGTGTTATATAAGATAAAAAACCCTTACAATTTGTAAGGGTTTTTTTTTATTCATTTATTTGTAAAAACTTTCTCTTGTTTTTATAAAATCATAAAACCTGATGTTTTAAAAATAATTATTTAATGTTTATTCAACTAACTTTTACTGAAGGAGTAATTTAATGGGCCTTCGAATCCTTTATCCAGGTGACAGAAATACTCTGTCAACATTGGCTGCCGCTGCTTTTACTCGTCAAAATTATGGTGCGGCTGGTGCAACTTCGAGCAGGATAACTGCCGATACACCAGACGGTGCTCTGGCTGGGATGTTTGCTGAATATTCTGACAATTATGAGGTTGGTATTTCTGCTAACCACAAACCTGTCGGACCATTCCTCAATGACGCTGCCGGTTCACCGTTTGAAAACACTCCTGCTGTAGCTTCAGGAAAAAACGTTTTCATGAGATCGATGGGATCGTACGAAACTGATCTTTATGAAACTCGTAATGAAGCTGATTCGGCAGACGTAACTTATACTGCCGGTGATTCATTGTATGTAAGTGACTTCGGTCTTCTTACAACTGAAGATACTGGTTCACCAATTGTTGGTAACGTTTCAAAAGCTCCAACAGCAACGGATCCTTGGCTTGGTTTTGACTTGTTAGTCTAAGTAGTATAAAGAAAAACAAATCAAAACTTTTCAAATCAATTAATTTAAATTTTTTTTAACCATAAGGATGTTTAACATGCCTATGACACAAGCCGAAAAAGAAAATGTCATTAGTAAATTACTAACGACAGCCGAAGGGAAAATGAAGCTGGCGGCTTCAATGCAGAATCCTCTTCGTGAAAGATTGGACTATGAGGGTGTTTTTCGTCGTGCTGCTGTAGTTGATCCGCTGCCACAAGGTGCACTCCCATATTATGACAGAGATGTTGATGTTCCAGCTATCGTAATAGGTGAAGAAGGACAAACACCTGAGACAATTCTCAAAGGTCGCAGAATCCTTGTTCCTCTATTTGAAATTGGTTCAAATCCAAAAATTCCATTCACTCAAATCAAAGAACGTCGTTTCAACCTGATTGATCGTGCTCAGGACAAGGCCAAACAGGAAATTCAGGCAACTGAAGATGATCTTGGTTTTAGTGCTCTTAATGTTGCAACTGCACAAGTTAACCCTGCTACAGGTAATCCTTTCAATGCTCCAGTGAACGCTGCTGGTTCTCTTGATCGTGATGCACTTGTTGATGCATTTGCAGAAATTGAAAAACATGACCTTCGTGTTGCACGTGTTTTTATGAACGCTCGTGATTATTCAGATGTCCGTAAATGGGGCAGAGACCAGTTGGATCCAATTACTCAGAAGAGTCTTTTGGCAACAGGCCTCATGGCAACCATTTGGGGTGCTGACATAATCGTTAGTCGTGTCGTTCCTATTGGCACAGTATTTGTATGCACAGAAGAGAAGTTCCTTGCAATTATGCCACAACGTATTGATCTTACAGTTCTTCCTGCCGACGATCCTGACAACAGGTTAATTGGATGGTCAATCTTTGAGGTTATCGGAATTGGTGTATGGAATGCAAGAGGAGTTGCAAAGATTACTATAACACGCAGCTAATCTACAGAAATACAAAAGTAATAAAAAAAAGGGATGATTAATTTCATCCCTTTTTTTTATGTTTACTATTTGGATTTTTTTCTTTTTCGCTTCTTTTTGGGGAATTTGTAATCACGTCTTTCACGTAGAAGATTTATTTTATCAATGATAGAACTAATTATTTTTTCACCAGTATAAGTATTATCCGTTTTATTAATTATTTCTAATAATTCTTTAAATCCAGCATTACAACCACATTGAACTAATTTTCCATCTAACTTTCCTGTATTTTTACAACTATATCGACCAAGCTCATGAGAATCAACAAGGTTATTTTTAGGCATATGATTCATTCCATATGATAAATGTTTGCCTTCAAGACAACTTTTACATACAGGAATCCAATGATTTGTGGGCCAACCTTCAGGAACTATTTTTTTCATCTCCATCATATCATATTCTAAAGATATTTGTTGATCTTCTTTTGAACCCAATTTAACAATACCTTGTGCAAATATTTTTGTATGAGGATTTCTATCTTCAATACATTGTTTTAGTCTAGCAATATCTGTTCCCATATCGTCATTAAATTTTCCAAGTAAATATAATT
>Ga0307376_10002609_pt1 | contig 17482 bp, 14 predicted proteins | sample TR2MG_FD_202536 | JGI IMG/M metagenome (GOLD analysis project Ga0307376, IMG submission 202536) | Soil microbial communities from Risofladan, Vaasa, Finland - TR-2 | ecosystem: Environmental > Terrestrial > Soil > Coastal area > Acid sulfate soil | place: Finland: Risofladan, Vaasa | collected...
TGTATGCCGACCGCGAAGTGGGCTTGCTCCTTGAACTAGCACCGTTAGAGATTCTCCCTTCCGCATGGGTACAGAATTCTCGGCCGAGACTTCATCAAAAGCAGCGATCGTATCGCCAAGGATAAATTGATACTTATCCAGTGGTACCGGCTTGCGATCAAGTCTTAACGCTTGGGCGCTAGTAACTCTCACCGGACCAAGCTCGTTATTTATTTGAAACTCAAACCCGACATCAATATTTTTCAAGCTTCGCTTTATATATAGGGAACGTAGTAGAAATTCGGGAATCTTGGGCAATTTAACCCAAATCCTCCATCAGTACAGGTTCAATCTGGCCAAGGGCCCAGTCAATTTCATCTTTGGTAATGACCAGTGGTGGGGCGAAGCGGATCACATTGCCATGGGTTTCTTTGCAGAGAATGCCTCTATCCCGCAGAGATTCGCAGAAGCGACGAGCCGGAACATTGAGTTCCACACCAATGAATAGCCCCTTGCCACGGACCTCTTTAATATAGTCGCTCTCGATTCTTTCGAGCCGGCCTTTGAAGTAAGCGCCCAATTCGCTGGATCGGGTGATCATTTGCTCATCAACTATTACTTTTAAGGCTGCTCGCCCAATGGCCGCTCCTAGGGGGTTCCCGCCAAAAGTGCTGCCGTGATCACCAGGAACAAATAGACCTAAGATTGGTTCATCAGTTAAGACAGCCGATACAGGATAAAATCCACCGCTCAACGCCTTTCCAAGGATTACTACGTCCGGTCTGACGCCTTCATGCTCGCAGGCTAGTAATTTTCCAGTGCGACCTAGTCCAGTCTGGATCTCATCAGCTACCAGCAACACATTGTGACGCGCGCAGATTTCGGCGGCCTCGGCAATATAACCTTCAGGTGGAATAACCACGCCGCCTTCACCTTGGACCGGTTCGAATAAGAAAGCGACTGTATTGGGAGTGATTGCCGCTTCAAGAGCGGCTCCGTCGCCATACGGGATAGTTATAAATCCAGGTGTAAACGGGCCAAAATTTTCTTTGTATTTCGCCTCAGAAGAGAAACCCACGATTGTTGTCGTCCGGCCGTGAAAGTTGCCCTGACAGACGATGATTTCGGCCTGGTTAGCCGGAACGCCTTTGACAACATAGCCCCATTTGCGAACCGCTTTTATCGCTGTCTCAACAGCTTCGGCCCCACTGTTCATTAATAGAGCTAAATCATAACCGATCAGGTTGCATAGCTCTTTAAGAAAAGGACCCATCTGATCGTTGCGGAAGGCCCTCGAAATCAGTGTCAGCCGTCGCATCTGGTCGATTGCTGCTTGCGCTATCGCGGGATGGCAGTGCCCCTGGCTAACAGCCGAGTAAGCGCTCAGGCAATCAAGGTACTTGTTGCCATCCACGTCATATACCCAGACACCGTCACCGCGATCGATCACGACATCCAGGGGATGATAGTTATTTGCCCCAAACGTATCTTCGAGTTTGATAAAGCTTTCGCTATCTGTGGTTGCCCTTAAGGCAGATAGATTCTTGCCGTTGCGTTTATCTAGCTCGACTGAAATATCGTTATTCATTTGAAATTCCTTTTGTAGCCATCTCTAACCCACAAGGGTGAATATTGTTCAATCTTATCGGTCCAGAAATAGACTGCCTCAGGCAGCGCAAGCTTCTGGATCATGTGATTGTTGATTTGAGGACAACTCAAGATCAATGGTGGGTTATCAGATATAGCCGGTCCAAAAGGCAATGATAAATGAGCGAACCAGGAGCATATTCTGACCTCTAGCCGTTGACAACGCTCTGGATATTAGCAACAACCAAATTAAGGCATTCATTTTGGCAATAGTTGAAAACATTCATGCCCAAAAGTTAATGTGAACGTTATATCTTCCTATTCTAGCGCAGTCGGCCGTATTTTTCACCTATAATAGATTGTCCTTCTTCTGATAAAAGATTGGTCAGGAAAACTTGGAGATCTCCTGAAGGCTCTTCTAAGGAAACAAGGAAAAGCGGCATGCTTAAAAGGTACGAATTATCAGCTGTACCTGTAGGGGAAGCCTGGTTTCCTTCGATGGCGATGGTGGCAACAACTTCAGTAGATCCCATCATACCGTAGCCAATGGCTCCTGGCGTGTTTGTAACTGAATCCAACATATCGATTTCGCTGATCGTTATCAATGAATCCGCCGATACAGGTAAGCCACCCATTACCAGCTTGTCGAAGCCTGACCCAGCCCCAGATCCTGGTTCCCGGCTGAAGATGACCACAAGAGCCTCAGCCTGGTTGAGCGTCGACCAGTTAGCCACCCTTCCAGCAAATAGAGCCTTGACTTCCTGAATGCCGGTTTCTGCTAGTTGTATTCCTGGATGGGTGAAAATTATCAGTCCATCGACGGCGACCTGGGATATCCAACGTCCTTCTGGTTCTGGGATTGAGTAGATAATGGCGGCATCTAGCCGACCGGCATCAAGATCCTCCAGTAACGTCTGATCGTTGCCCACAATAAAATGCAGCGCCGCCTGACCCGGATCTAAATCATTGGCGATCCTGGCTAATCCCTCCAGGGCAAATGCGCTATCGCTCAGACCAATACGTAAAGGTGTGGCTGGCGCCGTGACAATGATTTTGGGTGGTGTTGGAATGGGTTGATCGTTACATGCCGAGAATATCCCAACTGACAATAAGACCCATATATAGATCCACAGGATACGGAGTCTCATTGACCTCAAATCGCTGTAATGACCAGGAAGAGTGTACCAAAGGTAATGCAATAAAAGGCAAAGAGGTAGAGGTTGTGACGACGGACCCAAGTCAGCAGGAAATGGATGCAAGCATAACCAACCACGGCCGAAGCGATAAAGGTGACGGCTAACAGGGGAAGCTGCTCGGTGATCGTCGTTGATTGGGCGAGTTCGGTCATGGCAATCAAACCAGCACCGGCAATTGCCGGGACGCCTAACAAAAAACTATATCTTGCGGCAGGAGAGCGATCAAGGCCTCGGCCGAGACCAGTGGTTATTGTAATACCGCTCCGCGAGATCCCCGGAATCAGGGCGAATGTCTGCGCAAGCCCGATGGCAATCGCATCAGACCACCTCATTTGGTGTAGGGTTCGATTAGCTGTCCGTATCCGCTCGCCGAATAACAATATAATACCGGTGACAATCAGCATGGCGGCGACGATAGTCGGATCAGACAGCTTATCTTCTATAGTGGCGGCAAAAAACAATCCGCCAATTACGGCCGGAACTGTGCCCACTGCGATATACCAACCGAGGCGGGAGTTTGGATCGAGCATGGGCTGGCGTATTCGTAGGCCCTCAAGGACGGCCGTAAGGATTGACCACAGATCATGGCGAAAATATACGAGAACAGCCAGTAGGGTCCCCTGGTGGGCGAAAGCGATGGCGTTTAGGTCAGGTTCTGAAAGGTTGAGAATGCTGGGAATCAGCAACAAATGACCTGAGCTGGATATCGGTAAAAATTCGGTCGCACCTTGAATAATTCCCAACAAGATTGCTTCTAAATAATCCACGCAATTTAATTCCTAGATATAACCTAATGGCTACCAAAAGTGGGATTGAAGGCGGTCATAAGGTCGGATAATGTCTCAGTAATTGCTGAGCCAGACCGGTAAAGTTTCCATCGATAATCGCTTGCCGTAGCTGGCGCATTAGAGCCAACAAAAAATGTATGTTATGAGCAGTCAAGAGCATGTGACCCAATATCTCTTTTGCTTTGACTAGATGACGCAGGTATGCCCGGCTGAAATTCTGGCATGTATAACAGGTGCAATTCTGATCGACTGGTTTTGGATCTCGAGAAAATGAAGCATTGTTCAAGTTGAGCCGACCGCCGGGCACCATTGCCGCCCCATGGCGGGCCAGGCGGGTGGGCAGGACACAATCAAAGATATCGATGCTGCGCATGACCCCATTTATTATATCTTCTGCTGCTCCAACACCCATCAAATAACGTGGTTTATCCCTTGGTAAGACATCATTCAACACATCTAACATCGCATACATGTCAGCTTTGCTTTCGCCCACAGAAAGCCCACCAATGCCATAACCTGGGAAGTTCAGCGTCATGAGATAGCGAGCGCTTTCCTCACGTAGATCTGGGAAAATACCACCCTGGACAATGCCGAAAAGGGCTTGATCCGTACGTGTTTGGGCCTGGAGGCACCGTTCCGCCCACGGGTGAGTTCTTGATAAAGAGTCCTTGACATATTGGTAATCATCAGGCGGCGGGCATTCATCGAAGGCCATGATGACATCCGCTCCGAGACTTTCCTGGATGGCGATACTTATTTCCGGTGTAAACCGATGGCTTGATCCATCATGATGGGATCTGAACGTTACCCCATCCTGGTCGATCTTTCGCGTATTGCTTAAACTAAATACTTGAAAACCTCCGCTGTCAGTCAAAAGGGGTCCTTGCCAACCCATAAAGTTATGTAATCCACCCATTTCGCTGACCAGATCCTCGCCAGGGCGCAAGAACAAATGATAAGTATTGCTGAGTATCAAATGGGCGCCAAGTTCATGTAAGTCCCGAGGGGTGAGAGCCTTGACCGTGGCCTGTGTTCCGACGGGGGCGAAGGTAGGCGTCGGGATGAGGCCATGGGGTGTATAAAAATAACCAGCCCGCGCGCCGCTTTGGGGGTCGCTACTTTCCAGTTCAAATTCAAACATGGGGATTATTATACCTTGGCCCTGGTCATGGCCAATTGTCAACTTGGAGGACTTTCCCTTTTAGATCCGTCTAGGCTTTTCCATCATGGTGACATTTTCGCTGATTTCTTAATGGGTGACAGATTCGCTGAAGAATAACACAACCATTTATTTGGGGTTGACAGTTTGCCAGTCATTTGGTAGCATGTTGCCTAACAACTGAATAGCAACACACACTTTTATCCAGAGAGGCAGAGGGACCGACCCGATGAAGCCTCAGCAACCGCCGCAGATATTGCGGAAATGGTGCTAATTTCGGCAGACGTGTGAGTCTTCTGCAAAGAAGGCATACTTCTGATAGATGAGATGTGGCAGTGTATAAATACTGGCCTCTTCGATAATCTTAGGAAGAGGTCGTTTTCTTTTACGGCTTTTCGCTCTGGATACATTAGCGAAGGGCCGTTTTGCTTTTTATGAGGAGAAACAGATGCTTTGTCTAACTGAAGCGACCAGATCGAATCCGGTAACCGAGTATGAGGAACGAAAAAGCGAAAAATCCACGACAGCGGTGCATGGAGAGTTAAGGGATCGTCGTGTCCGAGCGCATCATGCATTGGTAACACCGGTGGTCCAGACGGCGACTTATACCTTTGCCGACACAGCGGACCTCAAGGCATTTATGGAAGCAAAAATGTGGGGTGTGGACCCGGTGATGGCCGAACGTGGCGAATACGGCCGCTATGGCAACCCAACAGTTCGGGCAGTCGAGAAGCGGCTGGCGGCTCTTGAAAATGGAGGGGACACTCTTTTGTTCCCCACGGGCATGGCCGCGATCACCAATGTTCTGCTGTCTATGTTATCGGCCGGCAGCCATGTGATTTTCACCGACGATTGTTATCGAAAGACCCGAACTTTCTGCCAAACGTTTTTGAAAAGAATGGATATCGAAAGCACCCAGGTGCCGATGGGTGATTTTCAGGCATTAGAAGCGGCCATTCAAGCTAATACCCGAATGATTATCAGCGAAAGTCCAACCAATCCTTATCTCCGAGTAGTTGATTTGAAGCGTCTGGTAACAATTGCGCGCCAGCATCGGATTAAAACGATCATTGATGCTACTTTTGCCACGCCCTTTAACCAGCGGCCGCTTGAGTTCGGCATCGATCTGGTTGTTCACAGTGCCACGAAGTACCTTAGCGGTCACAATGATATCATGGCCGGCGCTGTCATCGGCGAGTCAGGGTTAATTCACGCCCTTCGCCAAAGTCAAGGCATGCTTGGGGGCATTCTCGATCCCCATGCCGCTTCTCTGCTTGAACGTGGATTAAAAACCGCGGCTTTGCGAGTCGCGCAGCAGAATCGGACGGCTCAGACCGTTGCCGAATGTCTTGCCCAACATCCAAAGATTGAGCGGGTATGGTATCCTGGGTTGGCTTCTCACCCTGATTATGATATTGCACGCACTCAAATGGAGGGATATGGCGGCGTTGTAAGTTTCGAGATCGCTCAGAGAGCTGACGAAGAACCACTCGACACCACATCGAGGTTTATCGATGCTATGACCATCCCCTACATCGCCCCAAGTCTTGGTGGTGTAGAGAGTCTGATCGAACAACCGGCGCTCATGTCTTATTATGAGTTATCTACCGAGGAACGGCTGGCGATTGGCATCAAAGATAACCTGGTCCGTTTTGCTATTGGTATTGAGGATACGGTCGATATATTGGCCGATCTCGATCAGGCCCTGGCTCAAATCTAAAATGAATGAAAGGATTTTCTAATGTTACTGGTGATGAAATTCGGCGGCACGTCGGTTGGGAGTGCAGAGGCCATCCGGCGGGCAAGCGCTCTGATTTTACAAAGTAGAGAACAGTGGTCCAAAGTAGTCGTTGTCAGTTCAGCGATGAGCGGCATCACTGACCAGCTGCTCCAGGGCGCGACCAGCGCTGCCTCCGGAGATTCGACAACTTATAGGGAGTTGTCATCGAAAATCCGAAAAAGGCATTTTCAGGTGCTCGCTGAATTGCTCTCTGGCAGTTCGGAAGCGCAAGCGATCACCGCCGAAATCGACCAGTTTATTGATCGATATGAATCATTGTGCAGGGCGGTATTGGTTCTAGGGGAATTGACGCCTCGTGCACTGGATGCCATGACTTCCATTGGCGAGCGGCTAAGCATTCGAATCGTGGCCGGATATCTTCGCCACCTGGGCCAGGCAGCCCAGGCTATTGATGCCTCTGAGTTGCTGGTGACTGATGACAGCTTCCAGTGCGCCGCGCCTTTGTTAGAGCAGACACGAATACAAACGGAAGCACGCCTAGGTCCGCTGCTGGATGACGGTTCTGTCGCAGTGGTCACTGGTTTTATCGGGGCAACGGAAAACGGAATCATAACCACGCTCGGCCGGGGCGGATCAGATTTTAGCGCTGCAATTTTAGGGCAGGTGTTACAGGCCGCTGAAGTTTGGATCTGGACTGATGTCGATGGCATTATGACGGCCGATCCCCGGCTTGTTTCCGAGGCTCGTACCATCAGTCGTCTCTCTTATCGAGAAGTCGCAGAGTTGGCTTTTTACGGGGCAAAGGTACTTCATCCAAAAACCATACGGCCGGTCGTTGAGAACAATATCCCGTTAAGGATTAAAAATACTTTCCAACCCGAGAATGAAGGCACACTCATCATCGAAGCTGTTTCTGAAAATAATGGTAAGATAAAGGCCGTCACCGCGATCCGAAAACTTAGCCTGGTAAATGTCGAAGGGAAGGGAATGCTAGGCGTTCCGGGTATTGCCGCGCGAACATTTGCCGCAGTAGCCCGAAGCCAGATAAGCGTATTGTTGATTTCCCAGGCATCATCGGAACAATCAATCTGTTTTGCCGTACCAGATGGAGCGACCGATCATATTATCGAAGCCCTAGAAGGAGAGTTCGCTGACGAAATCAGCCGCCGGGACATTGATCGGATTTGGGCCCAGCGAGATGTGTCAATAGTGACCGTCGTCGGCGCAGGTATGCGCGGAACTCCGGGCATCTCGGGGCGTTTATTCACGGCATTGGGCGACGACGTTGTAAATATTATTGCCATCGCCCAAGGTTCTTCAGAATGTAGTATCAGTATGGTCGTGACTGATGACGATACTCGAGCGGCTGAAAAATCCATTCACAATCTGATCATTGAACCCTGGTAGGACTGTTAATGAATTTACAATAGTATGCGATCTCGGATGTGATATAATTGAGTTATCTGGGGATGATAGGCTTCGACGAGGAAGGCTGGTCCTGGATTGCAAGTCGAGTTCGCTTCAAACCTCGTTAAACTTGAAGCAAACGCAAAAGTGCCAACCGCACGACTGCATATAACGCTCTTCCGCTCGCTGCTTAAAGCGGGTTGATTTGCGAAGGTCTCCAAAAATGGGGACCCGTTCACCTTGATCGCTCGTTGGTCGAGCAAGATGTGAGCGTCATAATCGCCAACGTGCTTCTTCCCGACACCGATGGGAGAGACTAAGAGGCCCTTTCGGGGGCTATCGGTTAGCGGGCATGGCGACCCTGTCAGTCGGGGCCCCTGAACGCGAAATTCAAATTGGCTGACTAAACTTGTAGATGTCTAGAGGCTGAATTTTTCGGACGCGGGTTCGATTCCCGCCATCTCCACTGGTAATAAGCACTCCCGCCAGGGGGTGCTTTTTCTTGCTCTCTTTGATACGAGGATCAGATGCCAAATTTTGAACTAGTTTCTGATTTCCAACCGACCGGAGACCAGCCACAAGCTATTAAAGAACTTGTTGCCGGCCTCGAGGAGAATAACCGTTATCTGGCCTTGCAAGGGGCCACTGGAACCGGCAAGACCTTTACGATGGCCCAGGTTATTCAAACTGTTCAGCGGCCGACACTGATCATTGCCCACAACAAGACATTGGCGGCCCAGCTTTACACTGAGTTTCGGGAATTCTTCCCTAAAAACGCCGTCTCCTATTTTGTCAGCTATTATGATTACTATCAACCAGAAGCCTATGTGCCCCGTCATGACCTTTACATCGAAAAAGAGACGGATATTAACGAAGAGATAGACCGCCTAAGGCTTGAGGCGACGATGAATGTACTCAGCAGACGGGATGTTATTATTGTCGCCTCCGTATCCTGTATCTATGGATTAGGTAATCCTGAGGCTTACGGAAAAGTAACAGTCACGCTGGAACGAGGAAAACTCTACCGGCGAGATAATGTTCTACGCCATCTTGTTGATATTCAGTATGAACGAAATGATATTGAGCTGCGCAGAGGTGCTTTTCGAGTCCGCGGAGACACGCTGGAAATTGTCCCCGCCTATGCTGAGACTGCTTATCGGATCGAGTTTTGGGGAGATGAGGTAGAGCGAATAACTGAGATTGAGCCCCTTACAGGAGAGTTGCTGGCGGAACTTCTTGAGATATCTATTTATCCGGCAAAACAGTTTATCACGGATGAAGAAAAATTAGGCGCGGCGATCAATGATATTGAGGCTGAACTGAATGAACAGATCGCCCATTTCAAAAGCCAGAAGATGTACCTGGAAGCACAACGCATCGAGCAGCGAGCCATGTATGATCTTGAGATGTTACGCGAAATCGGCTATTGCTCAGGCATTGAGAATTACAGCCGGCACCTGGACCGGCGCCAGGTGGGGGATCCGCCCTGGACTTTAGTCGATTATTTCCCGCGTGATTTTCTACTCATTATCGATGAAAGTCATATGACTATTCCTCAAATACGAGGCATGTGGGCCGGAGATCGTAGCCGTAAGACTACATTGGTTGACTATGGTTTTCGCTTGCCAAGTGCGCTTGACAACCGACCGCTCAATTTTGATGAATTTTCTGAACGGATTAACCAGGTAGTCTTCACTTCAGCCACCTTGGGACCGTACGAACTTACCAACTCTTCGGCCATCGTCGAACAGGTCATTCGTCCAACTGGGGTGGTTGATCCCGAAGTGGAAGTAAGACCGGTGACGGGCCAGGTTGATGATCTGCTGGGAGAAATCCGAAAACGAACGGAGAAAGGTCAGCGTGTCTTAGTAACGACCCTCACCAAACGGATGGCTGAGGATCTCAGCGACTATCTATTGGAAATGGGAGTTAAAGTTCATTACCTACATTCAGAGATCAATACCCTCGAACGGATAGAGATACTTAGAGACCTGCGAATGGGCGTTTTTGATGTGGTTGTGGGTATTAATCTCCTTCGAGAGGGATTGGACTTACCCGAAGTCTCTCTGGTTGCCATATTAGACGCCGACAAAGAGGGATTCCTCCGTTCCGATACAGCCCTCATACAGACTATCGGCCGGGCCGCCAGGCATGTAGAGGGCAGGGTGCTAATGTATGCCGATCGCATAACTGATTCGATGGCAAGGGCTCTAGAGGCAACCAAGAATCGTCGCGAGCGTCAAACGGCTTATAACGTGGAACGTGGGATTGAGCCGCGGAGCATCATAAAGGAAGTCCGTGACCTGACCGGCCAGCTTGCCGCAAACCAGGCAAGTGTCCTTGCCGAAGAGAAAGGCGCCTATGTAACTGTGGCCGATCTACCAAAGAGCGAACTTAGCCAGATAATCAAGGAGCTAGAGAAACAAATGAAGGCCGCGGCGCAAGCGCTGGAGTTCGAAAAGGCGGCTGTTTTGCGAGATCAAATCGTTGAAATGCGCCAGATTATGATCTTTAAGGATGCCGGGAAGGGTACTGATTTACCCGAGTGGGAGCGTTTGCGATTGCTGGATGAAGCAGGTGTTGAATCGAATTGATTTAGCCGCTACCAGATGGTTCGATACGAATTGTTCCATCTTCGCCAATTATCAGCGAATCGCCACTTTTTATCAGTGCAAAATCGGGGTTGGAAAGCGCAATGACAGGGAAGGGTCGGGAGTACATCTCTTCGGCTACGATTGACGCCAGAGCAAAGAATGTATCCACATTGGTTGTTATAATGGCGGCCGGGGCTGTGTTGGCCCGCACGGCCTCTAAAAGAACAGCCGTCGTGGTAGAAGATCCTCGCGAAAATGGCACTGCCAGGATCCGGCCGGCCGAGTTTTCACCAGATAAGGCATGGCGGCGATCAGTGATTTCCCCGGTGCGAAAATCATAACCACCCCAAAAAGAAAGAGGTTCATTGGTAACCAGGGCAATGCCTTGGGCTTTTCCTTTGATGACAGGTTGGCCCTGGATAACTATTCCCATAGTGAATCATCGCGAATAACGCGACCCTCTACCGCTGAGGTGACACAATCGGCCAGGCTGCCAAAAGTTACTTCTGTACCGAGCAATCCGGGTGCGTAATAAGCATACTTCGCCGAATTGGTCATCAAAGTCTTGATTTCTGGGGGCAACATTGGCGTTGCCAAAATGCAGGTATCCACCGTAACTTTGCCGCCGAAGCTCTCTAACGCCTGCAGATAACCCCTTTGGCTGGCCAGGTGAGTCATAGCCCGGCTTGACGTTACCAGCAATCGAACATCAGGATGGACTTTTTTCTCGCTGACCAGGGGAGCTAATTTGGCAAACTCGGCTAGGGAAAAATGAGGACTGCCCAATACAACCATGTCCAGGCGTTTCCCGGTTGCCGTCGTTAAATCATGCCTGGCCTGGCGCAGATCCGCCATCGTAATGTCAAAGGACTCAGCCGGTCGACGACCTTGAAACGCGGCCGCCTCGGTTGGCGCCTCGGGTGTATAACCGACCAGGTGAAACATAGCGACAGTACCCGATGAAGCGGCCGCGGCGCCAAGAGCCTTGTACTGGTCCTCGGTAGGTTGGCGCTCGAGCCCAGTGATTACCGGGATTCGATCCTGGGCGATCTTGCCCATCAAATGACCGAAAACAGGGTAAAAAGAGTCATCCTTCTTAATCGAAAGCGGTATCTCAACCAGTTTCAAAAGCAAATCGCCGGCCCGATTTGCCGTTAAATGCAGACCGCTGGCTGGGACACGCCCGGTGATCGCACAGCAGATGTCCAACAGATCGGGGTACCGTTCTGTTCGGGCGCCAATAACCGAGTTGGCGAAGACGATGGCGTTTGATTCGCCCCAGGCGATCTGTTGGCCAAAATAGGGGCGCTGATCTGTTTGGTATGGTGCACAGGTCCAGGTTGGAATACACCCCATCTTTTGATAAGCAACCATCTGGCGATAGGCGTCGCGAGCCCAATCTGTCGGCACGGACCATTCCTGCCAGTGGCGTTCATCAAGGCCACTAACATTGACGGTGGATGGAACCGCTACCTGCGCTCCAAGCCCTGCCAGTCGTTCGGCGAACTCCAGGCCGGCCTGGCCAATGTAAATGGTGCTGTCTATATGGGCGGCGGAGATGTCCATAAGTTCAGTCGCGCCATAGACTGGTGCCATCTTCGCCAGAATGGACATTGCTATTTGGGTGGCCGGACCGAACACACCATCCAATTTCTTTTGGTCGAGCTCAGTTAGCGTGATTTGAACCATGGACTACTATCAGGGGATGTTAAACGGGCGTTGTGCCTGTTGAATCCTTCTTTGACCTGATTGGACCTGGGGCAGCGGCAACGAGGAAGCCGCTAAACATCAGGATTGCTGCAAATAACTCGCCCAGGTAGAGGTAAGAGCCATACCCGAAGCGGGTCAAGGTGCTTGCCGAGGCAATCGTTAGAGCCCCAACAGCGATAAGCACATTGCCAATCACGCGGTTAGGTAATATACGTTTCCGCCAGAATAAATAGGTCGAATATAACGCCCCACCGACCAGGGTAATCAGGCCATAAATGTTGAAGAAGGGGGTCGTCAGGCGTACTATGCCTCCCTCGGCAATAGCAGGCATGATTTCTTGATACTGTTCGCTGATTGGCTCAGATACTGAAAATATGCTTTCCGTGAGATCTACCATGGTCGTTAGTAGTAGGATGGTCGCGATAAGACTCGCCGTAACTAAGACGACCGTCGTAATTTGGGCTGTTCTTTGCTTTGCGAGTAGATATACGGTTCCTTGGCCTATCCAGGCTGCTGTCAATACAGCCCCAAATAGATACCAGCAAAAAAATACCCACTTGTTCCAGCTCAGAGCGAGATAGGCTTCCGAAAAGCTGCCAATGGCGAACATGGCAAGACCCAGACCCCAAAAAAGAAAATATAGCTTTCGGCGCACAAAATAGCGCTGGAGGACGTAGATCGTAAAGACTACCATGATGAATGCTGATAGGAACGACAGAACCAGATTTAACGACATGATGAAATTCTCTCTCCTGCTCAGATCAAGACCTGGACGCCCGGGCTAGATCTGAACCCATTGGTAAAGCCTAAAAAAAGCCAAGTAGAATCCCGGCGGCAATTAATATCAACAGCGCCATAATCACCCCGAGGACAATCAGTAGTATAGGAACTAATTTATCATAAAACAGTGAATCTTCGGGCATCTTATTCGTTCTCTTGGGAACTTTTTGTTGCTTTGCTCTATTCTCTTCCAATATTCTGTATCCTGCCTAAGTGAATCGATTATGTCTCTCAAATCCCCGATGGTTTATAATGGGGTTGGTGACGAAAAAGTTTCCCGATTGCCCTGAATCGAATTGGCCAAATCTCTTAACAAACATGCCAATTTTTATTACCTACCCAGGTTCTATTGACCGAGGATCATGTAATGCGTGTGTCTGCAAAGCGATGAAAACTATAACACCAAATGTATAGATTTGCTATACTTTCTTGCTGATCCCAAGTTATTGAATACTGGTAAAGTCAGGTTCTCGATCTCTCCCGTCTTTTTCCAAGGAACTGGACCCTGTCAATGTTTATTTGGCCAGGTTTGGATGTGCTATACTTTCACCTATGGAAACTGTACTAAATCAGCAGCAACAGGAATTGCTCAAACTAACTCGAACCACCCTGGGAACTCTCCGTGATACCTTGGCGGATGCCAAAGCGCCCGTGGATGAACGGGCGGCTCTGGCCGACTCAATTCGCCAACTTGATGAGTTGTTCTTGTTGGTAACAGCCGGGGAGTTTAATTCTGGGAAATCTGCATTCATTAATGCCCTGGTTGGGCGGCAACTCTTGCCAGAGGGTGTGACACCCACGACAAACCAGATCTATCTGCTCAAATATGGTGAAGAAGTTTCTCAAACTCCGGGCCCGAAAGGGGTAATCATCCAGACCGCTCCGGTCGAAACGCTTAGAAATGTAAATATCGTCGATACGCCGGGGACCAATGCGATCATGCGTGAACATGAAGCGCTTACGTCGGAGTTCATACCGCGCAGTGATTTGGTGTTGTTTCTCACTTCGGCCGATCGACCTTTTACTGAAAGCGAGAGGGCTTTCCTGGTCCAAATTCGCGATTGGGGCAAAAAGATCGTTCTTGTTGTGAATAAGATTGACATTCTAAAGGATCAAGGTGCGATTGACCAAGTAATTGAATTTGCCGGTTCTTCTGCCCACCGTCTTGTCGGCGATATCCAGGGGGTTTTCCCTGTTTCTGCAAAATTGGCTCAAGAAGCCAAGGCCGGTGAGCCGAGAGCCTGGGAAGCGAGTGGATTTGAGCCACTGGAGAATTTTATACATGACACATTGGATGATGAAGGCCGGTTTCGTTTGAAGTTGCTTAACCCATTGGGAGTCGGTTTCCGCCTGGCTAAACGTCAACTGGCCATTATTGAGGAAGACCTTGAAGCCATCGGGGAAGATAGCCAATTACTCGATGACGTCCACGACCAAATGACGTATTATAACGACGATATGCAACGAAACTTTCAGGCCCGACTCGGGGAGATCGATAGCCTTCTTTTCGGAATGGAGAAACGTGGCCGGGCATTTTTCGATGACACCATACGCTTTGGCCGGATTCCTGATCTGGTCCGTCCCAACAGAATCCAGGTCGAATTCGAGGAAAAAGTTGTTGCTGATATGCCAAATCAAATTGAAGCTCGGATTGACGAATTGGTGGATTGGATGGTTGAGCAAGATCTTCGCCAATGGATGGCCGTTTCCGAACATCTAGCTCGCCGAAAACAAATGCATGAAGACCGGATCGTCGGTCAATCCGGCCCAAAAGAAGGAACCCTGGCCTATGATCGCCAGCGGCTCATAGACTCGATCGGCCTGGCCACAAACCAGGCGATTGCCGGATTCGATAAAGAACAAGAAGCTACCGAAATGGCTGAATCAGCTCGATCTGCGGTCGCTGGCGTCGCGCTGTTAGAAATTGGCGGATTGGGGATAGGAGCAGTCGTGGCTGCCCTGGCCACGGCAACCTGGTTAGACATGACCGGCATCGCCTTTGGTGTGACTTTTATGGCTTTGGGCTTGCTAGTTTTACCGGCCCGGCGGCGGAAGGCAAATCAAGAACTTGAGACCAAGCTGAATACATTGCGGCAAAATTTAGTCGGTAATCTAACAGATCAATTTAACCGGGAAATGCGTCGTGGCGCGCAACGGATCGAGGACACAGTTGCCCCTTACACCCGGTTTGTCAGGGCAGAACAAGAGAAACTAGAAAAACAGCAATCAGAGCTTATCGAATCCGAAGCCCATATTACGGGCTTGCGCAATCAACTTCAAGCGCCTCAAGGTGCTCACTAAATTGCGACTTTAAGTCGCCGGCAACCGTTTCACTCGGCCCAGAATATTCGCTAAATACCCAGGATTTCCAAAATCGCGTCACCCCAAAGCCAGCCACCAGCCACTGCCGCACAGCAACAGCATAATAGCACGACCACGACAATGGCGATGATTGTTGTACGATTACTCTTTTTTTCCATGTTATTGATTTCCTCTCTATTCGGATAGACTGATTTGGACCGCGATCTACAGGCCTGGAAGCCCCGTCATTGTACCGGTAAAACTATAACGAATGAAGCTAATAACGCCAATTTGAATGATCGCCAAAGCCAGACCGATGCCTAATGGTAAAATGGCCTGACGAATATTGATAGCCTGGGCATCACGACGAGTGATAATTAGCAAGGCCGTGGCGTTGATTGCAGTTAGAACCATTACAACACCACCGGCGCTGGCAAGACCCAATACGTACAGGATCGTTGGTTCGTTGCCCAACACCAGGGCCACGACGATGGCCGCAAGAAAAACTACGCCAGCCAACTCGCGCAGCGAGCCAATGGCCGGTTTCTGTTCTTGATCCCGCCATAAGGATTGAGCCAAAGCCGGAAATAGAATAATGCCCATCATCAAGCCTGCACCAACACCGGTAATTAGCCGCAACCAATTTTGTGGTTGGTAAAGATGGGGCAATTCAGGGAAAAAATGGCTGTATGAATTTAGCCCGTCGACTCCAAATAATACGATGAAGCCGAGAAGTACTATGATGACTCGTAAGGGGGGCATCATTGACCAACGTCGCCGGCCGGCCAAGATAAGGACAACAAAGGTTAAGACCACACCCAAGTACATCCCTGTACAGCGGGCACATAAGGGTAACTGCCGACCGGCAATGGTAAAGGATCGATCAGTTATTCGGTGACAGACGGCATATCCGGCGTAATCCGCACCTTCGAGAATGGTATGCTGCTCGAGCCGGCCGCTATCTGTGACGGTATAAAATCCCAGGATTAGCAACGCCATAATCACAACCAACAGGAGAAATGCCCGCTGAGAAAATGGCCGTGACCATGGTCTTAGATGTGCCGTATTCATACAATCTTCATTCTTTTATCCCAGACACTTTCCCTCTTCCTGCTGTAAGGATATCGACATCGCCAACGGCTGGACCCCTTAAAGGACCTGGCTCAACTGGCGGTCTGGGGAGTATGGCAGCTTAGAATCAGAAACATCCTTGACCATGTCAATAACTTACTTGGGCTGGGATAAGAAATTCCAGCATTTTTCGCTACCAACTCTACGAACTTGTCCATTTTAATCGTCGACATACGGCTGCAGAATTATGCCAAAAATAAGTTCAAATATTAGGATACTCCATTGACCGAATCATGCAAACCGTAACTGAATCGAAATTAGCTGCCCAGGGCCACGATTGGAGTCTTCGAAGAGATATAAAGGGGTTCGGCAGGGTTTGCTTGACTCAGGAAATGGCCAATGTTACTATCGTGCGATCAAGTTGGCTGGGCGATCGCGGTTTGAGTTCTCAAATCGAGGAAAGTCCGCACTCCACAGAGCACGGTGCCGGCTAACAGCCGGGCGGGGTGACCCGACGGAAAGTGCAACAGAGAGGTGTATTGCCGGTCAATACCTAGTGTTAGAAACCGGCGAGGGTGAAACGGTAGTGTAAGAGACTACCAGCATAGGCAGCAATGTCTATGGCTTGGCAAACCCCACCGGGAGCAAGATCAAGCAGGATGGAGGTTGCGCCAGGCGCGATCACGGAGTCGCTCGCTCCGTTTGACATCCGGGTAGATCGCGTGAGCGGGCCAGTAATGGCTCGCCAAGATAGATGATCGCCACCTGTATAAAACAGGTACAGAATGCGGCTTATAGGCCGGCTTGACGAACAAGTGAATACAGGGATGAAGGATGTGTGGATTTACATCGCCCATCCTTCATTTTTGTAGAATAAGTGAAAAGAATGGTAAAAGTAATCTTTGTGTGTCTTGGCAACATTTGCCGTTCGCCTATGGCTGAAGCTGTATTTCAAAATATGGTCGATGATGCCGGTTTGGCCGGTCAATTTCTGATTGATTCTGCCGGAACCAGTTCATGGCATATTGGCGAAATGGCTCATTCGGGCACCCGAAACACCCTGGCAAACCATGGTATCTTATACCGTGGCCGGGCACGCCGTATTCACCCTGACGATATTGCCGATGATAGCAGCTATATAATCGCGATGGATGCCAGTAACCTCGCTG
>Ga0307376_10002613_pt1 | contig 17457 bp, 14 predicted proteins | sample TR2MG_FD_202536 | JGI IMG/M metagenome (GOLD analysis project Ga0307376, IMG submission 202536) | Soil microbial communities from Risofladan, Vaasa, Finland - TR-2 | ecosystem: Environmental > Terrestrial > Soil > Coastal area > Acid sulfate soil | place: Finland: Risofladan, Vaasa | collected...
GGGCATCCGGGCCTATCCCTAGACTCCCTCGCCGATCTCGATGTCCGCCCTGCCTTAGGCTTTCCCCTACACGGCATGCTCCAGGCTCACCATCCACTGGATGCCGAACTTGTCCCGGCACATCCCGAAGTAGGGGCCCCAGGGGGCGTTCGCGATGGGCATCGTCACCTCTCCGCCGGAGGAGAGCGCGCCGAACACCCTGTCCGCCTCGGCCCGGTCGCCGGCGACGACCACGATGCTGAAGTTGTTCCCGACCGACAGGGGCGGGCCGAATCCGGGGACGGCATCGGTGGCCATGAGGTGGACGCTCTCCGTGATCGGGAGCTGGACGTTCATGATCTTGTCCTTGAACGCGTCGGGGACTTGACCCGCGAAGGGAGTATTCCCGTAGGTCTGGATCGCGATGATCGTGGTCCCGAAGACGGTCTCGTAGAACCTGAACGCTTCTTCCGCGGTCCCGGGGAAGTTCAGATAGACATGGACGAGTTTCATGTCGCCTCCTCGCTCGTTCGCCGGCATCGGGAAGGCAGCCCCTCCGGCGAAGCACGGTGCCTTCCCCAAATATACGGCCCCCCGAGGGGGACGGCAACCGAAGTACAGGCTGCAAGGCCCTCCCGGCGGGCTTCGATGAAGCCTACCCCTGGACTCCCTCGCCGGCCTCGATGTCCGTCGCGCCGCGGCATGACACGATCGCATTCGCCTTGTCGACCGTCCCGGAGAAAGCCTCCTCCGGCGATTCCCCGATCGCACAGTTGCTCCCTGACGCGAGCGAAATCCCGCGCTATTTTCTCTAAGTTTATAAGTAATCAATTCTAATGTGACGAAAACATTCGGAGCACGGCTTGCCCCTCCGCACCGGCAGCCGGAAGGTCGCGTAGCGACGGGGGAAGGTCGCGTGGCAGCGGTGGAAGGTCGCGTGGCAGCGGTGGAAGGTCGCGTGGCGACCGGGGAAGGCCGCGTGGCAACGGGGCTTCGCGCAGCTGAGGAAAAAATCCGCCCGATCGGCGCCGTCGTGCGAGGGTCGGGCGGCTTTGAAAATATTTCTTAAGGCAGGGGGAACGAGATGGGCAAATCTTCGATGGCGAGTTTCCTGGAATCCTCGCGGCTTCTCATCGCCAACGCGGCCGGCCTCGGCGAGGTCGCCGCGGTGCTCGGGGGCTACGGCTACGACGAGGCGCGGCTGGCCGCGGGCTCGCGGCTCCTGGCGGAGACCGAGGCCCTGGTCCGCAGGCAGGAGAAGGAGTACGGGGGGCGGCACGAGGCCACGGACGAGGCGGAGAAGGCCCGCTCGGGCCTCGACGCTGCCTACATGAAGACGCTCAAGGTGGCGCGCGTAGCCTTCGCCGACGATGCCAAGGTCAGCGCGGCCCTGAAGCTCTACGGCCCGCGCAAGCAGAGCCAGGCCGGCTGGCTCGATCAGACCTCGGCCTTCTACGCCAACCTCCAGTCCGACGAGAAGCTCCTGCGGAAGATGTCCCAGTACGGCTACTCGGCGCAGAAGATCCGGGAGGAGGAGACCCTGCTGGAGGCCCTCCACGCGAAGATTCAGCTGCGGGCCAAGGGGACGGGCCAGGCCCAGACCGCCACCCGCGAGCGCGACAGGAAGATCAAGGAGCTCGACTCCTACGTGTCGAACCTCCGCGCGATCGCCAGGGTCGCCTTCTACGAGTCGCCCCAGGAGCTCGAGAAGCCCGACCCCGCCGCTCGCGGCGGGGGGACGCCCCCCCCAAAAAAAACCGGACCCTCATCGATCCAAATCGACGAAGTGCTCCTCGGACTCGAGGGTGGAGCCCCGGCGCGAGCGAGGCGATAGGCGAGGTGTCGCCGAGGCTGTCCCGGAGCTCGCCGCCATCGTAGGCCCCGCGACGAGATCGGAGGCGCCGGGGCCGTGGCCCAGGCGCGGCCGTCGATGAGCTCCCGGCCTTCGGCCCGAGGCCGGCCGCGAAACCTGTCAAGGCCGTTTTTCGGCCCGGTCGATCCGAGAATCCGGCATTCCGCGGGCGGCCGTGCCGGGCGATGAGTGCCGAAACGCGGGCACGATGTGCGCTCCCTTCGATTGCCAGGGCGGCAGGAGGTGCTACTCTGTACTTCGAGTGAGGTTTTTCGATGGCAGAGGCGCTTCTCGAAGTCGAGAATGTTTCCAAAAGTTTTCCCGGGGTCCAGGCCCTGGACGCGGTGTCCTTCGAGCTGCGCAAGGGCGAGGTCCATGCCCTGGTCGGGGAGAACGGGGCCGGCAAGTCGACGCTCATGAAGATTCTCTCGGGCGTCTACCGGCCGGACAGCGGCAGGATCGTCTACAAGGGGAGGGAGGTCCGCTTCCAGAACGCCCGGGAGTCGGCCGAGGCCGGAATCGGCATCATCTATCAGGAGCTCAACCTCGTCCCCCATCTCACCGTGGCGCAGAACATCTACATCGGGCGGGAGCCGCGCAGCGTCCTCGGGTACATCGACGACCGGAAGATGAACGTCGACGCCGCCCGGATCCTGCGCGAGCTCAACGTGGACATCGATCCCGCGATCAAGCTCAACAAGCTCTCCATCTCCAAGCAGCAGATGGTCGAGATCGCGAAGGCCCTCTCCAAGGACTCGGAAGTCCTCATCATGGACGAGCCCACGAGCGCCCTCACCGAGACGGAGATCGACGAGCTCTTCAAGGTGATCCACCGGCTCCGGACCCGCGGCGTGGGCATCATCTACATCTCCCACCGCCTCGACGAGCTCAGGCACATCGTGGACCGGATCACGGTCTTCCGCGACGGCCGGTACATCTCCACGAGCGATTATGCGTCGATAACCATGGATGAGCTCATCGACAAGATGGTCGGCCGCAAGCTCGAGAACATGTTCCCCGTCCGCCGCAACGCGCCCACCGCCAGGAAGCTGCTCGAGGTCCGGAACATCGTCCACGGCAAGGCGCTCAAGGGCATCTCCTTCGACCTCTACGAGGGCGAGATCCTCGGCATAGCCGGGCTCATGGGAGCGGGGCGCTCCGAGCTCGCCCGGGCCGTCTTCGGGGCCGACCCCCGGGATTCGGGCGACATCATCCGCGAGGGCAGGAAGCTCGACATACGCTCTCCTGCCGACGCGATCCGCAACGGCATCGCCTATCTCTCCGAGAACCGGAAGGAGGAGGGGCTGGCGGTCAAGATGCGCCTGGACCAGAACGTGACGATGGCCAACCTTCCCGAGGTCTCCAGGCGCTTCGGCATCATCTCGGGCGCCCGGGAGCTCGAGGCCACCCGGACCTACGTGGAGGAGCTCGACATCCGCACGCCGAGCCTCCTTCAGGTCATCAACAACCTGTCGGGCGGCAACCAGCAGAAGGTCGTCATCGCCAAGTGGCTCTTCCGCGACTCGCGCATCCTGATCTTCGACGAGCCGACGCGCGGCATCGACGTCGGCGCCAAGTACGCGATCTACGAGCTCATCGAGCGCCTGGCCCGCGAGGGCGTCGGCGTGATTTTCATCTCGTCGGAGCTGCCCGAGATCATCGGGATGACCGACCGGGTCCTGGTGCTGCACGAGGGGAGGCTGACGGCCACCCTCCGCACCGCGGACACGAGCCAGGAAGAGATCCTCAACTACGCGGCCGGCCTCGGCGCGCCCGGCTCGTCCGGCGCAGGCACTGAGGCCGCGCGATGAAAGGAAGCAGCATGTCCAACGAGATTGCGCAGGAGCCGGCGATCGCGGCGAAAGACGAGGCCCCCGCCGGCATCGGCAGGAAGAAGTTCGCCCTGGACCGATTCGTGATCTTCGGCGCCTTCGTCGTCCTCTTCATCCTCTTCTCCGTCGTGGCGAAGAACTTCTTCACGATGCGCAACGTGCTGACGCTCGCCCTCCAGACCAGCACGGTCACGCTCATGGGTATCGGCGTCACCTTCACGATCATCACCGGCGGCATCGACCTGTCGATAGGCTCGGTCATCGCGCTCACGGGCACGGTGGCCGTCATAGCCGCCAACGCGGGAATGCCCATCTGGCTGTCGATGGTCATGGGCCTCGTCTCCGGAATCATCTGCGGTTTCCTGAACGGGATCATGGTCACGGGCCTCCGGATACCTCCCTTCATCGCCACCCTCGGCATGATGATGGTCGCCCGCGGCTTCGTGCTCACGATCACCAACGCCATGTCCAAGCCCGCGCCCGACGCCTTCGGGCACCTGGGAAACGATACGCTCTTCCGCCTGAGCTCGAAATTTCCGGGCATAGGCTATCCGGTCTTCATCATGATAGCCGTGGCGATCGTCTTCGGCTTCTTCCTCAGGAAGACGCGCATCGGCAGGTACACCTACGCGGTCGGCTCCAACGAGGAAGCCTCGAGGCTCTCGGGCATCAAGGTCTCCCGGATCAAGGTGATCGCGTACAGCATCAGCGGCTTCTGCGCGGCCCTGGCGGGCATCATCCTCGCCTCGAGAATGGTCACCTCCCAGCCGAACGGAGGGATCAGCTACGAGCTCAACGCGATCGCGGCCTCGGTCATCGGCGGCACGAGCCTCATGGGAGGCATCGGGACCGTGGCGGGCGCGGTGGTGGGCTCTTTCATCATCGGCGTCCTCGGCGTCGGGCTCACGATGAGCGGCGCCTCGTTCTTCGTCCAGCAGATAGCCATCGGCCTCGTCGTGATCGGCTCGGTGTCCATCGACCAGATCCGCTACAAGAAGAAGTAGCCGCAGACAGGGGAATCCGGCGGTCCCTGGGATCGCCAAGCTCATAGGAGGCTCACATGAAGAAAGCGCTGTCTCTCGTCCTCGCCCTGGCCTTCGCGTCCACCCTGGCCTTCGCCCAGGAAATCGCCGTCATCGTCAAGACCGGCAATTCCGGCTACTGGCAGAATGTCCAGACCGGCTGCTTCGTGGCCCAGAAGGAGCTCAGGGCCGAGTCGCCCAAGCTCTCGGTGACCTTCCTCGGTCCCCAGTCCGAGTCGAACGTCAACGAGGAAGTGAACATCGTCGAGAGCGCCATCGACCGCGGCGTCAAGGCCATCGTCCTCGCGCCCTCCGATCCCGACGCCCTCATCCCCGCGGTGAAGGCGGCCAAGGCCGCCCACATCCCGGTCATCATCATCGACTCCCTGCTCAACGGCCCGGCCTCCAACTACGCTTCCTTCCTCGCGACCAACAACGACGCGGCCGGCCGCGCCTGCGCGAAGGAGATGATCGAGCGCGTGAAGGCCGCCACCGGCTCCGACACCGGCAAGATCGCCATCGAGTCCTACGTCGCGGGCGTCGGCTCCGAGATCGGCCGCGTCGGCGGCTTCAAGGACTACATCGCGAAGAACTCCCACCTCCAGATCGTCTCGACCCAGTACTCCCAGTCCGACCAGGTCCAGGCCCTCAACCAGGTGACCAACACCCTCTCCGCCAACACCGATCTCGTCGGCTTCTTCGGCGCGAACGAGCCCTCCGCCATCGGCATGGGCCGCGCCATCGCCCAGGCCGGCCTCAGTGGCAAGATCGTCGCCATCGGCTTCGACGGCGCCGCGGCCGAGCAGGGCTTCATCAAGGACGGCACCCTCCAGGCCATCTGCGTCCAGAGCTCGTACAACCTCGGCTATTACGGCGTCAAGTACGCCTACGATGTCGCCATCGCCCACAAGAAGATCCCGGCCGTCGTGGACACCGGCTTCCTCATCGTGACCAAGGACAACATCGACTCGACCGCCGCGAAGAACGTTCTGTACTGATCGGTTTGATTCCGGCCGCGTTGCCCCGAGGCCAGAGCGGCCTCGGGGCGGCCGCGTCCTGAAGGCGGCCTCGGGGCGGGCGCGCTCAGGGACTGCTGCGGGGCCGCGGCCGCGGTCGGGGTCGGCTGCCGCCGGGCGGTCCGCGCTCCGGCTACGGGAAACTCGTGCTATACTACTGCGCCGGGGTCATTACGAAAGGCAGAGGGGGCCGCGGCGAACTTCCGTTTTCCGAGGCCCCCTCTGAGTGGAGCGTCCGTGTACAGATTCCTGATGGTCGACGACGAGGAAACCGTCCGCCGCGGCTTCGAGACCAGGATCGACTGGGAGGGGGCCGGTTTCGAGTTCCTGCCCCCCTGCGAAAACGGCCGCGACGCGATCGAGGCCATGGACCGCCTGAAGCCCGACGTCGTCCTGACCGACATCTGCATGCCCTTCGAGGACGGGATCTCGGTGGCGGCCCACGCCGCCGCGGAGCATCCCGAGACCGTCGTGGTGGTGCTCTCGGGCTTCGACGAGTTCCGCTACGCCCAGGAAGCCATCAGGCACAAGGTCTTCGATTACATCCTCAAGCCCGTCACGGCGCGCGACCTCTCGGCCCTCCTGCTGCGGGTCAAGGCCAAGCTCGACGCGAGGGATCGTCTCGCGTCGGACGAGGCCGAGCCTCATGCTTCTTCCGGGTACTCGCGGAAGCTCGGCCGGGAGCGGTACCTCGCCGAGTTTCTCGCCTCGCCGGTCGCCGCCTGGGCGCCCAAGAACCCCGAGGAGCTGTTCGGCTTCGATCCCGCGGGACTCGCCTGCGCGGTCATCCTCGCCGAGGACCGCCGGGGCGCCGAGGATCGCCGGAGCGCCGAGGACCGGCAGAGCGCCGAGGGCGCGGCTGCCCTCCGGGAGCGTTTCGGCCGGGTCTTCGGCGTCTCGCAGAAGGTCGCCGTCTTCTTCCCCGAGGAGGGCTCGCTCGGCGCCCTGGTATTTGATCGCGACCCGGAGCGCTGCGGGCGGCAGGCCGACTACTACGCGGGACAGCTGATCGCCGCCGAGCAGAGTTCGGCTGAGCCGGCCGCGGCTGAGCCGGCCGCGGCGGCGGGGGAGGGGCCGCCCAGCGTCGGCATAGGCTGGAGCTACCGGGACTGGCGGGATGCGCCGCGTTCCTACGACGAGGCGCGCTCCGCTCTCGCGTATCGCCTGGTCCGGGACCCGCCGGGACCCTTCCGCTATCCGCGCAGTTCGGACGACGATCGCGCCGCGGTCGCCGAGGCCTCGCAGCGCATGGAGCGCCTCCTCTTCGCCCTGAGGACCGGGGCCGCGGAGCAGGTCCCGGTCCTGGCCGGCGCCTTCATCGGCTCCCTGGCCGCCTCCGATCTCTCGCCCCTGCGGATCAGGCACGAGATGCAGGAGTTCTTCGCCCGCGCCTTGGACGAGCTCGGCGAGCTGGGCGTCTCGGCCGCCTCGGTGGCGGAGGAGCTCGGCTGCGACTACTACGAGTACGTGCAGGGCATCGATTCGCGCGCGCGCGTCCTGGAGGCGATAGACCGGATAGTCGGGCTTTCGGCCCGCGTCAACGCGACGCGCGGTTTCAACCAGAGCGAGTGGAAGATCCTCGACTTCAAGGAATATGTCGAGCGGCACTACGCCGACCCCAAGCTCTGGATCAGGACGGTGGCCGAGGCTCTCTCGATCAGCGAGAGCTACCTGTCCAAGATCCTGCGGCGCCAGCTCAAGTGCTCCTTCGTCGAGTACCTCACGGGCTTCCGGGTCTCGCGCGCCCGGGCCCTGCTCGAGTCTACCGACCTCATGACCTACGAAATCGCCGACGCCGTCGGCTACCCCGACGCCGGCTACTTCGGCGCCGTCTTCAAGCGGCTCACGGACCTGACGCCGACGGAGTACCGCGCCGCGATCCGCCGCGGGCTCGCCTCCGAGGAGGGCGCGTCGGAGCCGCAGGCCGCGGGCCGGCCGGTCTCATGAGAATCCGCCGCATTCAGTCGAGCCTCATCCAGTCCTTCGCCGTCCTCATCGTGTTCACGATCGTCCTCCTCGGCGCGGTGTCGATCTACTTCTTCAAGAAGACGATCGTGGGCATAGCCGAGCAGAACACGATGCAGCTGGTCTCGCAGCTCAACCGCGTCATCGACACCTACATCGCCTACATGGACGACATCGCCCTGGTGCTCGTCAACAACGCCGACGTCAGGGCCTACATCGACTCGCCGCGCGCCAGCCCGCCGCCGCTGCGCCTGAGGATCGAGCAGTTCCTCGGATCGGTGACGACGGTCCGGAAGGACATAGACGGCATCTTCCTCCTGCCGCAGGCCCGCTCGGGTGTCGCCGCGCCCGCCGGCCCCGCGTCCGGCGGCACGGAGAGCGGCGGCACGGAGAGCGGCGGCACGGAGAGCGGCGGCCCCGACGTGCGCAGCTCGCTCATCCTCGCCGCGGCGCCGGGCGGCGTCATCAATCCCGACTTCGACTTCCGGGAGCGCTACGGCGCCTACGCGGACGAGCTCGAGTCGGGGAAGGCGATCGTCACCTCGGCGCACGTCGAGAACGTGCTCGACGACCGCTACACCTGGGTCATCTCGCTCCTGCGCAAGCTGAAGACCGGGCGGCGCGAGGGCTATGTCATGGTCGATCTCAACTATGCGATCATCAAGGATCTCTGCCGCGACATCAGGCTGGGCACCTCGGGCTATGTCTTCATCATCGACCGCAGCGGGGACATCGTGTACCACCCCCTGCAGCAGCTGGTCTACGGGGGGCTCAAGTCCGAGGATATCGCCGGCATCCTGCGGCTGCGCGGCGGCTACCTGGCCGACAAGGTCGACGGCCGCGAGCTGTTGTACACGGCCGCGGATTCGTCCCAGACGGGCTGGACCGTGGTGGCGGTCTCGTACATGGACGAGCTCTTCGCGGGCTTCAAGGACGCGGAGTACAGCTTCCTCATGCTGGCGCTCTTCTGCATCTTCGTGGCCATCGTCGTGGCCTCCCTCATCTCGATGCGCATCTCGAAGCCCATCGAGTCGCTGCGCCGCTCGATGCAGCAGGTGGAGGGCGGGGTCTTCGACATCGAGATCTCGGTCAACTGCTCCAACGAGGTCTCCCAGCTCGCCTACGACTGCAACATCGCGCTCAAGACGGTGCGCGAGCTCATCCTGCAGAACCGCAAGGACGGCGAGCTCAAGCGGGTGCTCGAGCTGCGGGCCCTGCAGGCGCAGATCAATCCGCACTTCCTCTACAACACCCTCGACTCGATCATCTGGATGATCGAGCTCGACGAGCGCGCGCAGGCCATCGACGTGACCTCCGCCCTGGCCAAGTTCTTCCGCCTCGGCATCAACCGCGGCTCGGAGATCATCGCGGTGCGCACGGAGCTCGAGTACCTCGGCACCTACTTGAGCATCCAGAAGGCCCGGTACAAGAGCAAGCTCGACTACGAGTTCGCCTTTCCGCCCGAGATGCTCGAGCTCAAGCTCCTGAAGCTCCTCGTGCAGCCGGTCGTGGAGAACGCCATCTACCACGGCATCAAGAACAAGGACGGTCCGGGCCTCGTGCAGGTGCGCGGCCTCCTCTCCGACGGCGCGATGCTCATCTCGGTGAGCGACAACGGCGTCGGCATGAATCCCGAGCGGCTGGAGGCCGTGCGGCAGGAGCTGTCCCATCCGGAGGCCGCCGAGCTGGAGCTGGTCGAGGAAAGGCCGGGTGGCAGCGGCGGGGTGGGGCTCAGGAATGTGCAGGAGCGGATCAGGCTCTACGCGGGAGAGGGCTTCGGGCTCTCGTTCGAGTCCGAGCTCGGGCAGGGGACCGTCGCCTGGATCCGCCTGCCCGCCCTGAGCGAGGCCCAGCCGTGAGGGGCCGGCCCTTCCTGCTCATCGCGGCCGCCGCGATCCTGGCCGCCCTCGGTTTGACCCTGGCCTATCACCACGGAGGGCTGGCGGCCGGAGCGCGCGCCGAGCGCAAGAAGGTCGACGTGATCTTCAAGATGACGGACAACTCGTTCTGGCGCAGCGTGGCCGACGGGGTGGAGACCGCCGCCAAGGACTTCGACCTGGACGTCACGATCGAGGCGCCGAAGGACGAGACCATGATCAACGCCCAGATCGCCATGCTCCGCGCCGCCGTGGCCGACAAGCCCGCCGCCATCATCCTCGCCGCCTCCGACTACCGCCTGCTCGTGCCGAGCGCCCACGAGGCCAAGGAGCGCGGCATCCCGCTCGTGTGCGTGGATTCGTTCATCGAGTCGGACGACGCCGACGTGAAGATCGGCACCGACAACGTCGAGGCGGGCAAGCGCTGCGGCGAGGCTCTGGCGCGCATCGTGCCGCCGGGATCCGAGGTCGCGATCATGAGCTACGTGAAAGGCAGCTCCACCGCGATGGGCCGGGAGGCGGGGGCGCGCTCCGTGCTGGAGGGGACCATGTCGCTCCTGGGCACGGAGTACTCGGGCTCCGAGTCGAAGACCGCCTTCCAGCAGGCCGAGGCCCTCCTCATGCAGCACCCGAACCTGCGCGGCATCGCGGCCCTCAACCAGCCCACGGTCGAAGGCGCGGCGCGCGCCCTCGTGGCCCTGGGCTGCTCGGGCAGGGTCGCGCTCGTCGGCGTCGACAACTCCTTCGAGATCCTGAAGTACGTCGAGCGCGGCGTCATCCGCGACACCATCGTCCAGAAGCCCTTCACGATGGGCTACCTCGCCGTCAAATCCGCGCGCGAGCTGATCGACGGCGGACATCCGCCGCGGTACATCAACACCGGCTCCGTCGACGTGAGCCGCGACAACATGTTCCAGAGCGAGAACCAGAAGCTCCTCTTCCCGGTGGCCGGCGGCTCCTAACCGGCAGTGTTGCGGATCTTGTGGACGGTACGATCGACCGTAGCCCCGTCCAGGCTTCCGCCACGGCTGGCGGGGGCCGTCCTGATTCGGCAACAGGCTTCGTACCACCACAGACTCCCCGGACTGCGAGAGGCGCTTGCGTCCGCGGCTCGATTGACAATCGTCTCACCTGTGCTACCATCGGGTCTAGTTCCGGACCGCGGCCGCAGTGCGCTCCGCGCCGGGCAATGGTATGCTACGTCAGCAGGCAAAGGAGCGGCACATCTCCGTGGAAAATCAGCAAGTGAGCTACTCGGTGGATCTGGATTTCGAGGTCATCAAGCTTCCCCCGGTCAGCGACATCCTCGTACTCGGCAAGAAAGCCCCGCAGGGCAAGATAGGCATACTTCAGTCCTTCGAGCTCATCCTCCCCGATGTCTTCAAGATGATCGAGATAGAGGAAGCCGAATACCCGCAGATCGACGCCATCATCGTGAACAGGGCGATCCTCGCCAAGCTTCCCGTTCAGGAGATCGTCGACATCCTGAAAACCAATGTCTTTCCCTACGTTTCGCGGGGCGAGACCATACGGGTCAATTTCAACGCGCGAATTTATCAGAAAAACATCAAAGGGGTGCTGGTCGATGAAGATACGCGAGCTGGTCAATAGAAGAGAGACCATCGTCGAGCCTCTCGCGAGCGTCGCGGCCGTCGAGAACCGCCTCGTCCTCGATTCCTACGTGGTCATAAAGGACGAAGGCAAGTTCATCGGCATCCTCACTCCCGCGGACGCCCTGGCGAACGGGCACAATCTGGTCGTCGACTGCTACACCGAGAAGCCCATGATCGACGGGAACGAAGACGCGGAGAAGGTCATGAACCTCATGCTCAAGCGGGGGATCTTCGTCCTGCCCGTCTGCGGCGACGACAAGAACTACCTGGGCTCCGTCCACATCGCCAGCATGCTCGAGCAGATCTGGGCCATCGTCAGGCCGAACGTGAACGTGAGCTGGGTCAACGTGATCGACGACGCCGACTCCGAGCTGGAGAAGCGCAGCTTCGTCTCCGAACTCTTCCACAACACCAAGAATCCCCTGCAGGTCATGCTGAGCGCGGTGAACATGCTGCGCGCCTATCCGGACGGAGTCGAACGCAACCTTCTCCTGAATACCATCGAGGCGAACGTGAAGCTCCTCGACGAGCTCATCACGAAGCTGTACGAGTTCCATTTCTCGATGGCCGAGCCCGGGGCCGCGCCGGTGTCCGGGCTCGACGGCCTGACCGCGTGCCTGTCCGAGGAGTCCTCCGAGGGCAAAGCCGAGCGAGCACCTGAGGAGGTGCCGGTTAGCGGGGAGGGCCTTCGCAGCCCAGGCGGCGATCCGGGGTCTCCGGCCTGATGCAGCCGGCCGCATGGCTGCGGCCCCCCCGACCGGTTTGCTTATTGACAACTAGGATAAACAGGTCCAAGATTTCTCGTGTAAGCCGTGTACGTACACGGGACCGTGTCGTCGCATAAAAAGATGAAAGGAGGTGGCGTTCGCGGAAGAGATCGTTCCGTCCCGACGTGTTACGAAGCTTGTGTACGGCGCTGCCGATCGTGTCCCGCCCCGGCCGTTGTCGCTTCGGGCAGAGGCGGTCGTCAGGCGTCGACACTCTTCATGACACCGCCCACGGCTAGCATGGTGACAGAATCATGAAAGGCGCGGCTTTCCAGCCTGCGATGGAAGCGCGCCGACCGAACCTTCTTCACAGCTCGGCTTATGGTTCGGAATCGATGGGAGACAGGGAGGTATAGCGAATGAAAAGTAAAAGGCTCTTCATGTCCTTTCTGGTCGCGACGACCCTCATCTGCGGGGCACAGACCTTCGCGGAGGGCTCGCTCTCGTTCTGGAACATGCCCTTCGTCACGCAGGAGGTCTCGCCCGACTACGTGAAGCAATGGCTCCAGGACGTCAAGGTCGCCCTGCCCGACTACAACGTCAGCGATTTCTTCGGCCCCGGGGATTACGGTCCGCAGCGCCAGAAGTTCCTCCTCCAGGCCTCGAGCGGTTCACCCGACGTCATCGAGGGCTTGCTCGAGGACGTGGCCGTGTACGTCCAGAAGGGCGATATCGAACCCCTCGATTCCTATTTCAACAACTGGCCGGACAAGAGTCAGTTCGAGCCGGCTACGCTGAAGCCGGCCACGATAGGCGGCCATCTCTGGGGCATTCCCTACAACACCAACGCCCGCGGTCTCATCTACCGGAAGGACATTCTGGAGAAGTACCACTTGAGCGTGCCCAAGACCTGGGACGAGCTCATCTCCACGGCGCGGGAGATCACCAAGCTCAGCGACAAGAAAATGTACGGGCTCTTCCTCTGCACCAAGGTCGGAGATCCGCGCGCTCCGCAAGAGTTCATCTCCTGGTATTTCCAGCTCTCCGGCGGCAAGCCCATGTTCGAGGTCTCAGGCTCGACCAAGAAATACCTCGCGACGGTGGACCAGCTCGAGAAGATCCTCGCGCTGTACGGCAAGGCCTTCGAGGGCCAGTATCCGGCGGTCGATCCGGCCGAGCGCGGAAACGGCTGGCCGTCGGAAGACCCGGGCTACACCTCCGGCAAGTGGGCCATGGCTCCCGAAGGAACCTGGCTCTGGGGCAGGCGCAACGGCGATCCGACGGCGGCCCAGATCCTGGACGACTCCGTCGTCACCGCTCTGCCCGAGCCTTCGCCCGGCCACCCCGGCACCTATCTCGAGGTCAAGTACATCATGATGAACCACTACGCCGCCGACAAGGACGCGGCCTGGAAGCTCATCCAGTTCATCACTTCGAAGGATGAGATGGCCGGCTGGGACGCGAGCTCCGGCGGCATCCCCACCAGGAAGGACGCGCTCGACACTCCCGGATTCCAGGGACCCGTCGGCCATTGGGTGAAGATGTTCGCCGCCCTCATCCCCAGCGCCACGGCGCAGTCGGCGATCAACTGGGGCCCGGTGAGCGATGCCGAGCTCCGGGCGGTCAATTTCGTCATCTACAAGCAGAAGTCGCCGCACGAGGCGGCGGTCTGGCTCCACGACACGGTCGAGGGGCTCCTGAAGAGCGGACAGCTCTGAGCTGCGTCGCGCGGAGCGGGCCGGGAGGGCTCGCCCCGCGCCTGTCCCCCGCGCCGCCGCGCGATGGCTAGCCCCTTGCGCGGCGGCGCGGGGGCGATAAACTTGGACAGGGGAGATACATGAAGTCGCGATTCTGGCGCAACAACGACGCCCTGCCGCTCATCATGCCCACGCTGGTCATCATGGCGATCTTCACCGTGATACCGCTGCTCGAGTCGTTCAGGCTGTCGTTCACCAACGCCAACCTGCTCAACAAGGGCGCCGCCTACGTCGGCCTGCAGAACTACGGCCAACTCCTGGGCGATCCGGTATTCTGGCAGTCGCTTCTGCATTCGCTGGTGCTCACGACGGTCGTGGTCGTGCTCCAGCTGGTGTTCGGCTTCATACTCGCCGCGGCCCTCAAGCAGGACATCCCCGGCGTGCACGTGTTCCGAAGCGTCATCATGGCGAGCTGGGTCATCCCCGTCGCCGCCACCGCCATCATCTTCCAGTTCATGGTGGAGCCGGGCTACGGTTTCTACAACATCCTCCTCAAGGCCCTGGGGTTCAACCTGAACAGGTTCTGGTTCGGCGACCTCCACCTGGCCTTTCCCCTCATCATCGTCCTGCATCTGTGGCGCAATGTGCCCTTCTACGGGATAGCGCTTCTCGCGGCCATGCAGGCGATCCCCAAGAGCGAGTACGAAGCCGCCGAGATAGACGGCGCCGGCTTCTGGCGGCGCTTCGTCAATGTGACCCTTCCGGGGACGCGCAACATGGTCATCGTCATGGTCACGATCCACGTGCTGTGGACGTTCAACAATTTCGACATGGTCTATCTCTCGACGGGCGGCGGTCCGGTCTACTCCACGATGGTCCTGCCCGTGTATCTCTACCAGATGGCCTGGTCCAGCTACACCATCGGCTACGCATCGAGCATCGGGACCGTCATGTTCCTCGTGCTGATGGCGTATTTCATCATCTACATCCGCAGATACCAGAGGCAGGAGGCCTGACGCGATGCTCAGCAAACGACAGCGCAGACGGATCGGCGCCCTGCTCGCCTACCTGGTGCTCATTGCGGCTTTCTGCTTCTTCATCGTGCCCATGCTCTGGATCGCCTACAGTTCCTTCCGCATGCCCGACGCCATCTTCGGCGGAAAGATCCTCACGCCTCCGCGGGAATTCACGCTCTCCAACTACAGCACCGTGCTCTCGGTGACCGACTTTCCCAGGTACTTCTGGAACTCCATCCGCATCGCCCTCCTCGTGACCGTCTCCTCGCTCGTCATCTCGATACTCGGGGCCTACGGCCTCAGCCGCTACAACCTGCGCGGCAAGAACATCTACATCATGGGGGTGTTCTCGACGCAGATGTTCCCCGTGGTGCTGCTCCTGATCCCGATCTACAACATCCTGTTCGCGCTGCGCCTGTTCAACACGATACCCGGCGTCGCGCTCGGCCAGCTCATGCTCGTGCTGCCCTTCTCGGTCTGGATGCTCAAGGGCTATTTCGACAATCTCCCGAGGGAGCTCGAAGACTCGGCCAAGATCGACGGCTGCAACCTGTTCCAGACCCTGACGCGGATCGTCCTGCCCATCGCGGCCCCGGGCGTGATGGTCACGCTCTTCTATTCCTTCGTCGTCTCCTGGGGCGACTATCTCGTCGTGTCCGTGGTCTCGCAGAGCAACGCGACCGCCACGCTGACCATGGCATTGCAGCGCCTCGGCAGCGCGCTCATCCTGCGCTGGGGGCAGGTGGCGGCGGCCACCGTTCTCACGATCGTCCCGACGATAGTCCTTTTCTCGTTCATGCAGACGAGACTGGTCGAGGGTCTCACCTCGGGCGCGGTGAAGAACTGAACTAGGAGGCGGCCCATGGCCGACAGGATCCAGGAGACCGGGCGCGTGGCGGAGGGGTTCTATATCCTCAACGAGGGCTTCGTGTGCAGCTATCTCCTCGATGCCGGAGGTTCCTTCGTCGCTTTCGATGCGGGCATGGACCCCCGGCGCACGTCGGCCGAGCTCGCGAAGCTGGGCATCGATCCGGCCAAGGTGAGCCAGGTCTTCCTGACGCACTCGGACCGCGATCATGTGGGAGGTGTCGGCGCCTTTCCGGGCGCCGCGGTCTTCCTGCCGAAGGCCGAGCTCGCGATGCTCGATCATACCCGCCCGAGGTTCCTCGGGCTGCTGTACAACAAGCCGCTGCGCTTCGATTTCGAGACGCTCGACGACGACCAGGAGTTCGTCGTGGGAGGCGCGACGATCAGCTGCGTCTCGACCCCGGGGCACACCGCGGGCTCGATGTCCTTCCTGGTGAACGGCTCCATCCTGATCGTCGGCGACGAGCTCAATCTGCGGAAGGGCAGGGCCGTCATCGACCGGCACCCCATCAGCATCGACAACGCGCTGCGCAAGGATTCGCTGCGCAAGCTCGCCGGCCTCGGGGCTGTCCGGATCCTCTGCGCCATGCACTCGGGCTACACCCTCGACGCCGAGGCGGCGCTGAGGGGATGGAAGGCTTTTTAAGGGCGTAGGCGGGCCGTCGCCGGAACTATGCAAAGGCGGCGAGGCCGCTACATGGGCGGCCGCCGCCTCGTGGTCGGCGCTCCGGCCTCCGCTTCCGCCTCAGCCCCCGAAGGCCGCCGCGGTCTCCTTGAGAAGCCGGCGGATCGGCAGCCCCTGGGGGCAGATGCCCTCGCATTGGCCGCACTCGGTGCAGGCCGAGGGCTTGCCTCCGATCCTGGTGTAGCCGGTGAGCCAGGGGTCCTTCGTGTCCCACATGGCCGTGGCGTTGAGCGCCGCGAGGACCTCGGGGATCTCCACGCCGGAGGGGCAGGGCTGGCAGTAGCGGCAGGCGGTGCAGTCGGCCTTGACCATCGCGCGCATGGCCGCCCGGGCGTCGTCGTACACCGCGAGCCGCTCGGGCGTAAGCGCGTTGGGCGACGCTTCCTCGGCGACGCGGAGGTTCTCGCGCAGCTGCGCGCTCTCGTTCATGCCCGACAGGAGGAGGCTGACGCCGGCCTCGTTCCAGACGTAGCGCAGGGCCCACTCGGCCGGGCTCCAGGGCTCGCTGCGCGCGTCGAAGACGGCCTGCATCCGGGGCGGGAGGTTCCGCGCGAGGCGGCCGCCCTTCAGGGGCTCCATCACCACCACGCCGAGGCCCTTCTCGGCCGCGTAGCGCAGGCCCGCGTAGCCCGCCTGGTAGTCCGTGTCCATGTAGTTGTACTGGATCTGGCCGAAGGCCCAGTCGGGGTACTCGTCGACGATGCGGGGAAAGTCGGCCTTGCGCCCGTGGAAGGAGAAGGCCGGGAAGCGGATCCGGCCCCGCTTGCGCTCGGCATCGAGGAACTCGCGCACGCCGAGCTCGCGCATCCTGTCCCAGTTCTCGCCGTCCAGTCCGTGCACGAGGTAGAAGTCGATGTGGTCGGTCTGGAGCCGCTCGAGCTGCTCGGTGAGGTAGCGATCCATGTCCGCGGCCGTCTTCACGATCTGCTGCGGCAGCTTCGTGGCGAGGAGAACCCTGTTGCGCCAGCTTCCCGCCAGGGCCCGGCCGACGAAGGGCTCGCTCTGCCCCCTTTGTCCGAAGCTCGAAGCGTGATAGAAATACGCGGTGTCGATGTAGTTGACGCCGGCCTCGATCGCCTCGTGCAGGAGCCGGGTGGCCGCCTCCTCGTCGATCTTGTCGGCCGCGCCGAGCGTGGGCAGCCTCATGCAGCCGAATCCCAGCGCGGAAACCTCGATGCCCGTGCGTCCCATTGTGCGATAGTGCATGTGGTCCGGGATCGCCCGGACTCCGTCGCCCGGACTTTTCCCTTCCTCCTGACAATATGGTTGAGCTATTCTATCATCTTCCGCCGCCCGCATGAAGCGCTCATCCGCGGAGATCCCTTGCGG
>Ga0307376_10002614_pt1 | contig 17455 bp, 28 predicted proteins | sample TR2MG_FD_202536 | JGI IMG/M metagenome (GOLD analysis project Ga0307376, IMG submission 202536) | Soil microbial communities from Risofladan, Vaasa, Finland - TR-2 | ecosystem: Environmental > Terrestrial > Soil > Coastal area > Acid sulfate soil | place: Finland: Risofladan, Vaasa | collected...
ATGATGATAAAAAGATATTAGAAGAATATAAAACATTATATAATGAATATCCAAATTTTAGACAAGAATGTGCTGATGCTATTATATTTTTATCTAATATAGATCGGGAATTAAACGAAAAAGAATCAAAACTTTTGGATAATTTAAAGATAATTAATTTCAACAGATATAGTATTGATAAAAAATTAAAGGAATCAATAAAATCTATTAAATCGGATTAATATATACTTAATATAAACAAAGATTTAATTATGAATATATTAGTAGTAGATGATAACCCAACAAACAGACTTCTTTTGAAGTATATGATAGAATTGGATGGACATGTTGTAACAGAAGCAGAGGATGGTAATTATGCAGTTGATTTAGTTAAAGAAAATGGATATGATTTAATATTTATGGACATGATGATGCCAATTATGAACGGGTATAAAGCTACTAAAATAATTAAAGATGAACTAAATATAAAAACACCGGTATATATTGTATCAGCATACCGAATGGCAGATTTCCCGGCTGATTGGCAAGAAGTGGATTATGATGGTATATTATCTAAACCTGTATCAATGGATACTATTATAAATATAATAAATAAACACAATGGAACAAACATTAAATAAAGAAGTAATAAAGAAACTTAAACAAAAGAAGTATCATGTACCTATTATCGGTCATTTTGCCGATAAAAGTATTTTGTTTAATTCTATTGTTCAAGCATCAGAAGTTACAGGTATTCCATATCATATGATATTTGAAAATGCTATTGGAAAGATTAAATCAGCGAGTGTACCTGGTTCAAGTTCAAAAACATATTGGGAATACGAGAACGGTATTCATTATATTAAGTATCAATCACATTATATCCGTCACAGACAGTCTTATAAACGTTTAACTGGATTTAATGGATAATTTTTATTAACTTTTTAAAAAAGAATTAATGTCAAACTTATTATTAAAATTAGAAGATGGTCAAAAACTACGGCTATTACCTATTAGTGAAGATATGATATATAATACTGTTAAAGAGTACTATATCAATAAATTAGAAAAACTTTTTATTCACGATAGTGCGGATTTTGTAGATTTCGATAACCGTGAAGCAGTTCCAAGATTTATAAGGAATTATATACCAGTAGAATATAATGATGAAATTTATTTCATTAAATTTGGTATGAGAATCAAAGATAAGATTGATAAGATTGTTAATCACTATAATTTAAAACCTGTTGACTTTTTATACAATACTGTATTTCTTCAAGTAGAATTAAAAGAAGTAGGTATTGGTGCAGGGAGAACAGTTACAAATTTTGATAGTTGTGTTGTTGATGTATCAGATATTAAAGACTTTTGTGATAATGAATCAGACTTCTTTAATTCAAAACAATATACAACAGTAAAAGAATTATATGATAGACATATAAGTTTTATGAGAATTGAAAACAAACCTGATATTATAGATCATCTAAATCAAAGAGGGTTATTGAAACCTGAATTTGCTTATTTACTTAGAACTAAAAAAATAAACGACATAAGAAGTCGTAAAGTAACTACCACAAAATTAGAATTGTGGAATCAAGTCAGTAAGGTAGTAGCTGAAGCAGATGAAGGTAGTGAAAGAATAGAAGATATTGGATTCCATAAGGTCGATGATAAAGGTGAAGAAGTTCATCAGTTTATGGTGGATGGATATTTATTTGAAGTTAAATTAAAAGATAAAGTATAATGAGAATGTGGATGATTGACCCGAAGTTATTATGTAGAAAACATTTACTTGGGGAACACGGTGAAATACATAAACATAAACACAATTTTGTGAAACACCATAAAATTGATAGGCGTATTGATCCTATTGTTCAAATTGAACCAATGAGTATGGAGTTAAGACACGATGAATTAGCAAAAGAAATTATTCGTAGAGGATTTAATCATCAATCTCCATATGAACAACCAGATATATCTTATTTACCTAAACATCAAAGATTAGCTAAAGTTGATATAGATATATCAATAAATGATTTGATTGAAAGATGTCCTGATTGTACATCAAATATAAATAATATTAACTAAAATAATAAAACATGGAAGTAGATACTAAACACGGAATTTTAAAAGACACACTTGCTAGTTTATCCGATATGGGTATGACCTATGTTAAATGTGATGGTGAAAGTATATTCTTTGTAATAGATAAAGAATCTAAAATAACCAGAGGATGTGATAAGTTAAATGGTATAAAAGATTTTGTATTGAAACAATTTGGTTATAAACTAATGGTTAAATATCCGAACTAATGAAAAACCCAATCGATTGCAAACATTATGATAAGTTTTATTTTCATGAAAACGCGAGTGCGTATTGTCCTGATTGTGGGGCTTATGTGGACGGTAATGTAATAACCATTTTTCCGAGAGATATATTAGAAGAAAGACGTAAGAAAATAGATAAAATATTAACTAAAAATTAAAAACATGTTAAGAGATTATAAAAAATATATGGTTATTGGTAGACCAATGACAGGTGGGAAATGGATTGTTAGACAAGGTTCGGAAGGTTTAGAAAAATTCATTGATAAAAAAGACGAAGATAAATGGAAATTTTGGTCAGAATATAGACATTTCCAAAAAGTGTGGATACAAGAAGCGATGGACCCAAAAAGTCAAGAATACGAAGAAGATTTGATCATTGAATCATTCGATACCTTCAAAGAAGCTTATTCGTTTATGGATAATTTATCGCTCGGTAGACCTTTTTACCAATAAAAAACGGAAAACCCTTGTTTTTGTCAGTAATATATAGTATCTTTGTAAGATAATATTAATAAAAACTGACAATTATGAAAAGAACAACCGAAAAAGTAGCACAACTGACAGGTCTTAACTTGATGTATGACGGTATTGATCATACAGAAAAACTTAGTGATTATGCTGGTTCGCTCGCAGAATACGCAGAAAATGTTAAGGATAGTGATGTATTTGTTAAAACAAGTGCATTCGATACACACCTAAAATCAGACCCAGATGATGTTAAAATCCTATCTTTTAGTAACGAAGATGGTTCACTTATCTGTTATGTACTTCTGTACAAAGGTAGTCTGTCACCATTCTTTATTTCAGGTGTAACCGCTTAAAAAATAATAAATAATAAATAGAAATCGTGTTAGAATTAAAAGGAAAATATAATAAGGATTGTAAAATCTTTGTTGATGAAGTAGAAGAACAAGCTATTTCATTAATTCAGTCTATCTTGGATAAGAAAGTATCCGAAGGTGTGACTGTTAGAATCATGCCTGATGTTCACGCTGGTAAAGGTATCACTATTGGATTTACTATGCCAATGACTGATATGTTATCACCTAACTACGTTGGGGTTGATATTGGTTGTGGTATGTTATCTGCTAAGTTCGATGGACAAACTTCATTGGATTTAGAAAAAGTTGATATTGATATTCGTGAAAGAGTTCCTATGGGATTTAATATTCACGATGAAAGAATATTCAAGTCTATTCCTTTTAACGATGTTCAAAGAATAGCTGATGATTTTACTAAGAACTACAATGAAAAATTTGGAACTTCTTACGTTTCTCCAACTTATGATGAAAAGTGGTTAGATAAGAAATTAAAGGATATTAAAATTGATCCTATTAAATTCTGGATGTCAATTGGAACACTTGGGGGTGGGAACCATTTCATCGAAATTGGTAAATCTGATGTATCTAATTCATATTGGGTAACTGTTCACTCAGGTTCAAGAAACTTTGGGTTAAAAATTGCTGACTATTGGAACAATGTTGCTAATGGTAAAGTGAAGAACGTACCTAAAGAATACAATGATGAATTAAACAACATCATCCAAAATACTGTTCCTAAGTCTGACATCCCTAAGAAGATGAAAGAATTAAAGGAAAAATATGGATTTGGTGTAGATAAGGAATTCTTACAAGGTGATAACCTTATGGGTTACTTGTATGATATGATATTCGCTCAACAATATGCTACTTGGAATCGTGAAACTATGTTGGATTCTATTAAAAGAGCATTGAAGATTAAGAAGTTTGATGAAGTAATCAACACCATACACAACTTTGTTGACTTTAAAGACTTTGTTATCAGAAAGGGTGCTGTTGCATCTTACAAGGGTGAAAAACTGATTATTCCTTTCAATATGAGAGATGGTATCTTAGTGTGTGAAGGTAAGTCTAATGAAGATTGGAATAACTCTGCGCCTCACGGAGCAGGACGTTTGATGTCAAGGTCTAAGGCTAAGGAATCAGTTGATTTAAAAGACTTCCAAAGAACTATGAAGGGGGTTTATTCTACTTCTGTTTGTAAGTCAACTTTAGATGAAGCTCCTTTCGCTTACAAGTCGTCAGAAATGATTGAGAAAGCGATTGAGCCAACTGCTACTATTCTGGAAAAGATTAAACCTATTCTGAATATCAAAGATAAGTCAGAAGGTATGTCTTGGAAACAAAGAAAAGCCAATAAGAAGAAAGATGTACAACGTAAAAAAGAAAGAAAACAAATGGCTTATAGAAAAATGAAAAGGATGTAAATTTTACATCCTTTTTTTATTTTAATATATAATTGTATGAAAAGAATATTATATATTTTAATACTATCATTACTTATATTTGGTTGTAATAGAAGGATGACTTATCAAAATCCAGTATTGATATCTGTATCTGATACGGCGGTGTGGTCAATGGAAAATAATGATAACATTGAAACGGAAGATATTGTCAGTGCTTATATTGATTATGATGACTATGAACGAGAAAAATTATTGTATGAAAAAATATTAAAAGAAGAAGAATTAAGAGAAAGATCATCAAAAAATTATTCATCACCATTATTAATGGAAAATAAAGGAACATTAGTTTATAAAGTAGATTCAGTATTAATCATTGATGTTGTATCAAGAGTCGAAGCAAGAATAATTGAATTAGTAAGTGACGAAACCACAATACATTTAGTTTCATTAACATCACACACATCAACTGGTATTATTTATGAAGAAGTTATAAGGGTTGGTAATATAATGGATATGGAATTAAAATCATTAGAATTAGACGCATTTACAATACATAAAATCACAAGTGATGAACAATTAGTAGATGAAAAAGAAGTTACTCAATGGTTGTGGAGTGTTACAGCAAATAAAGTGGGTGATTATAGTTTAATCATGACAGCTAAAATAAAAGATGGTGCTTCCAGGGATGTCATTATATTCGATAAGCAAATAAGTGTAATGAATAAACCCAAGAAAAAATATTCTGTAACGTTTACCTATCCTGATATTATAAAAAGATATAACGAAAATACAATTGGATTAGATTTGGTTGAAGATTCAGATGATTATAGTTTTGAATGGGGTGGTGAAGGTAAAGTTGTAATACATTTTGGTGGTAATGTTATTGTAATGTCAGATGAAAATATTATTAATGATGATAAAAGATCATTTAATTATAGGTGGAGTATAAAACCTGAAGGTAAAGAAAAAGTAATACCCTTCGTTATTGAAATAATAGGTGATTATGAAGATTTAATTATATTTAATGGTGAGTTAATCGTTGAGAAAAACTTCAAAGAATCATTTAATAAATTTATAGATGGTGCAGTTAAAAGATGGTATTGGTTATTTACTGCATTATTAATTCCTCTTTTTGGGTTTATAAGAAAAAAATATTTAACTAAAAAGATTAAACAAATCGGAAAATAATAACTATACAGATTAGAACTATTTTTATTTAAAATTAGAAATTATGTCTAGAAATAAAGAAAAATTGAACAAAGTGTTGTATATCTGCAAATCAGAAGCAATTAAATATGAAGCATTTTTAGAAGAATTCGAAAGTGGTTCAGGAATAGCAACACCCGAAGAATTAGAAAAAGTAAAACACACAGAAGATGTATTATTAATATTAGTTAACATCATTGACACAATTGAATAACGAAAAACCTTATATAAAAACAATTGAAGTAAAAACAATTATACACATTAAATACAACCCTAATTACGGGGATGATCGAATGTGTGAGTGTGATCATGTATATTACAGACATTTTGATACCTATGAAGATATGGACCCTTGTGGTTGCAAATATTGTGGGTGTTACACATTTAAAGAAAAGGAAGATGAACTTAGAACAAATAACCAGAAAGAGAAAAGCATCTAGGAAGAATAATAAAAGATTCTTCACTAGCTTAGATATGTCTATTATTAAAAAGGATGCCGCTACTAGAAATTCTCGAATTAAAAGGGGTGAAACTACAAGAGGCGGAACAGAGTATATAGCTGAATGTGGTTGTGGTGTCGAAGGTTGTTTCATTCATCATGGATATAATAAAAAATAAAACTTAATATTATGAAAGTTTATAGAAGTTTATTAGCAAAATTATATTTTAAACACAGGGGATTACATACAAAACAGAAGCCCGTAAAAGATATAAAAGATGCATATCCATTAATTATGAAAGATGGTACAAAAATTCCACTAAAAATTATAAGATGATGAAACTAAAAAATATTAAATTTACTAAGTATTGGATACCGTTTATAGGTTTCTTTTTATTCCACGCACAAGATGCAGGACCAAAATCTATAACCGATAAAGGAATTCATTTGTTTGCTAATTGGCACGCCTGTTGGTGGGCGATTGGATTACCTATAATTATTGCACTTATAATTTTATTATAATGAATGGTATTAAAATAAAAGAAACAAAAGATACTAAACCGTTTAATGGAATGCCTCTTTGTTACAGGGTATCAATTACACCAAATGTAAGTAGTTTAAAATACCCATTAATTATTGAGAGAAAATTTTTTAGAGCAGGATTTCGTGATGGAGAACAATTCGGGAAATTCTTTTTTGTTGAACATGAAAATGGTGTAGAATACGCTTCTTTTATATCTAAGAAAGTAAAAGATAAAGATTATCTTGATAGAAAAGAAAAAGAATTAATAGAAGAATATATTGAAAAGTGTGAAAAAAGTGTTATACTAGTAGAAAATAATTTAAGAAAAACTACCTATAACTTAAAAATAAAAAAAGAAGGATACCTTAAAATTATAGACGAATTATCTAATCTTGATAGAAGAAAAAAGATTAAAAAAGTTCTATCAAAATTAAAAAAATAAATATAGTATATGTCTCATTACTTGAAGAAAATAAAACGACATCCTTTATGGGAAGATGCTTTTAATTATGTGATAGAAAATAACACATCATCAAATTTACCATATCATAACACAAGACACTTAATAAAGGTATTTAACAGTGCTATTGATATTGCTGATAAAAGTGAATTAGAAGAATATCAGGTTATTGAATTAGGAATTGCTTGTTTATTTCATGATATAAATCATAGTGGCGGACAATTACCAGATATGGAAAATATATCAATTGCTATTAAAGAATTTCAAAAGTTCTTCGATCATAAAGACGATCAATTTATTAACATAAAGACAAGTAACATTATAAATATGATGTGGTGTACTGAATTTCCAAAGAAAAAAGAACCCTTGAATTTACAACAAGAAATAATAATGGATTCTGACTTAATTCAATGTTATGATAATGATTGGGTTTTATTTATTATCAAGGGTTTATCAATAGAACGTGGGGTCGATGTGAGTAGAGCGTTACAGGATCAAACAAATTTTATAAATAATGTAAAGTATTATACTAAGTACGCTCAGAAATTGCACAAGAGGAAAAAAAGGGAATATTCCGAAGAATTGGAATACCTTAAAACTATTTTTTAATTATTTTTTATGAATAATGTTGTATCAGGTCGAGCTACAAAAAGCTTGGTTATTATAGGTGATAATTTTATTGCTCAATCGTTATATAATGATTATAAACGATATGGTAAATTTAAGTTGAATATATCGAAAGATATCAGTCATGTAAAGTATAAAGTTGATTATATCATTGATTGTTCTTTTAATGAACGAACACAAAATTTATCTTTGTCGTATTGTAGATTAAATAACCTTGAAAAAATATTATTAGTAAATCATTGGGAAAGAAAAAATCTTCCCGATATAAATACAATTATCCTACAATCAGTTCTTTATGATGTTTATGGTGTAGATCACAATAGTTTTCACAGACAGGGATCGGGGAATAACTATGATTCAGATATAAACTATTGTACCCTAATAGCAGAAACAATAAGAAGAATTCACGAAGCTAAAATAGGTGGTATTCCTATGGTTTATATCCCATATGGCGAAAATAAAGTTAGATTCATACACATAGACCATATATACGAACCAATTAACTATATGTTAACAACCTTAAAGAAAAATTCTGTATACGCTGTTTATGACGAAGAAAAATATGTCAGTGCTGTATTGAATTCGGTACAAAAAATCTTAGAATATCCAGGTAGAGTTATTTTCAAAAATAACAATTCTATTTACTCACAATACGTTAATAATTTGGACTTTAAAAGTAAAAAATCTAATTTTGAATATTCCGTAAGAAGAATTTATAAATACTTAGCTCTTAATAACCCAAGATTTTCTATTTATCAAAGTTCATAATATTTGTTTATATTAATTTTTATTCTTATATTTGTAGTTAATGGTTAAAAATCATAAATATCGTTTTAAGACTGAACAAGAATTCGTTCAAGAATATGGTGATGGGTGGAGAAATGACCCAAAGGGAACTGGTAGTACATTTATTTCTTGTATGGATTATTTATTAGGGAAAGATATTAAAGAATCATATTATGAAACATTCGGATTAAATGGTTATTTTGTTTTAAAAAGTAATGGTTTTAGATACGGGATACAATCATATATGTATAAAAAAGTTAGTATTAATCCAGATTATAAACCGAGAAAATTAGTATATTAATTAAAAAATAAAAATATGAAAATTTCAATTTTTTATCAATGTTTAGCATTTTTTGTATATCTTACCTTAATGATGGGAATAAGAATTAGTCTTGTATTTATTAACGATCTCACAGAAAATGGTATCATTCAAGCTAATAAAACAATAGAGTTGGAAAAAAGGGTTATCGACACAGAAAAGAACTATGAATTGTTGAAGAATTATATCAACGAAAATTCCGGTATCCCAAATGAAAAAAGGAAAGCTATTTTTGAATTAAAAGTTCAGCAAGATAGTGTTCTTATTGATTTACTATTAAATGATATTAGAACCAATAAGGAAATACTAAAACTCTTAGATACTGATTGGGTTTATAATGATAGTACAGAATTTAAAACTTTAAAGATTAAATAATATGAACGAACTCCAAATTTACACCCGACTTAATAATTTATTTCAATCTAATAAAGTTATACTAAAAAAGATTCGTAGACTTGCTCTAATATGGATGTTTTATGCTTTGGGTATGATACTTCTATTCACAGGGCTTGACTTTGCAACGTGGTTAACAATATTAGTTACTTTTGTTCCACTTATGCCAATAATTGTGTTTTTTGTTATTAGGGTTATAAAACAGTTTAAATCAGCTACCAAATATCCTCTTTTCTATAATAATTGGTTAGATGAATCAACTTTTGTCAATAGTGTAAGAAGTAGAGCAAATGATAGAGTTCAACCTGATCCAAATACAATAAAAATTGGTAATTATGGATTAGAATATATTGATGATTTAATAAAAAATTACGGTGATGATAAATACAAATTATCTAACGGTCTTTATAATAAAATACTAACTACAAGTTTAGTGGAGGAAATAAAATTCTATGAAAAATTTAAGAAATTTAAAAAACACATGAACGAATATCGTAATAGTGTCTATTAGTTTATATTTAATTGAAATAAAAAACCCTACATCAATCGGTGTAGGGTTTTTTTGTGGGTTATTCTTTTACTTTATATCGTATTCCTTCTTCTTTATCTATAATACTGTTAGCCAGGAGTCCGTATATGATGTGTTTCCTTGATTCTAATAGGTTATCTGCTACGGTGTATAGTGCAACGTATCTAAAAAAGTTTTCCTTGTTAAATTCAATTGTATCACCAAAATTCGTCACATAATAATTTGGAAGATCATTTATATCTCCGCGATTATAATTTAATGCGTAATGTAACATTTCGACATTAGCAGTATCATAATAACAAATTGATAAAATTTCAATTGAATCAACAGCATCTATTGAATTAGAATAAGATGATATTAATAATTCTGTTTCACTAACAAATGATGGATTATTTTTATCTTTATTTAGTATTGTGTTGGTTATAAACCCCAAAACAAATACCACTATTAAGATACCACCAAACATTAAGTTGTTTTTATGTTTCATAATAAAATTATTTTTTTAATACACTAAAACATTTTCTACATAATGGTCGATATTTATCATTCCCTCCAATTTCAATCTGACTTCCACTTTTAACAATTTTTCCATTTTCATCAAATCTAGCATTTACATTAGCTTTCTTCTTTCCACACTCTGAACAAATCGTTTTTAGTTCTTCGAGTTCATCCGCAATAGCCATTAAATATTTGGATGATTCAAAAGGTTCTAGTCTAAAATCTGATCTAAGTCCATAACAGATTACTGGAATATCTAACTCGTCCACGATCTTAATAAGTTCATATATGTGTTTTTTCTTGAAGAATTGTACTTCATCTACAAGAACACAATCAACTCTATCTGTCATTATAGTCTTTTTATATTCTATTATTTCATATATGTTATCGTCATCTCCGATTCCTATTGCATCTTTTCCAATTCCTGTTCTTGACTTTACTATATCGTGTCCATATCTGTCATCTATTTTTGATGTTAATATTAATACACCCATTCCATTCTCTTCGTAATTATATGCCACTTTTAAGAGGTCAAGTGACTTTCCGGAACCCATTGTTCCGTACCTAAAAAACAATTTAGCCATTCACACAATTCGGTTATTTTTTTAATTTCTTGGACGCGACAAAATTCTTAACAGGGATTTGGTATTTCTTACCATCCTTGGAATATTTATCAAACTTAGTATCGTATTCCTTTATTTTAATACTGTCATCATTCTTAAAAATAAATAATTCATTATCTGCGGTTTGAAAACCGAGGTAAGTTACATTATATGGTTTTATACCACCAACTCCACCAACAAAATAATGAAATTGCCCTTTATGGACACTACTGCATCTTTTTTGTTGTAGTGTATTTACTTTGTTACCAACAGTAAATGTAATATCAATCCCATCAATCATATCACTTTTCTTCCCGTGACCACCGAATTCAAAATTCTTAGCAACAGGAATAAGAGTTTTAATAAAGGATGCCATTTCTTGTTCTGATAAATAACCTTTTTTATTTGTTTTTTCAATCACTTTTATTATATCATCAAAAACTCCGTTATCATTCTGTAAAAGAATATCATATTTATAAGCGATTAATATTTTAAGAAAATTTTGCATTTCATCATACCAGTTAGAACGATCTGGTTCAAAGTTTAACTGATGGGTTGATATCAATTTTCCATTATTAGCAGCTTCAACGATTTTTCTGTTAAAATAATTTACAATTATGGAAAATGCGGTATAATGTGTATTAAGATAATTTAACATAGAATATTCACTTTCTTCATTGGGAAGATTAATTACTTTTTCATCATCATTTAAGTATTCGGAATATAATTCTTTTAATAAATCTCTTATCTTATAGTCAAAAAGATTCCTGACTTTCTTATCCCAACTTCTGAAATAAGAACCCTTATATTGTATAAGACTTTCGGTGTTTAACCTATCAACAGCTTTTTTATATTCTTTTGGTGTTAATTTCATATTTTAATCTTTTTTTCTGATATATAAAGAGTCACCGAAAAAAGCCTTTTTATATTTATAGGTATCCGGTAACATCTTTTCTATATATCTAATATAGATGTTTTTTCGTCTTTTGTCTTTCTTAAAATTAGAAACTGGGTTAATTTTTAATTCCTTTGGGTCGTGTTCTTTTACAAATTCTTTAATGATAAAAATAATAGTTGATATAACCTTATAAAATCTTCCTTTATTTACTACAATTCTATCACCAGCATCATAAGGATCACCACCCACCACAAATTCTACTTGATATTTATCCATTAATTTTTCCTTGTGTTGAAATTCACCCATATGAAAAAATCTTACAACATATTGATCTTCATCATCTGTTATAAATTTATAATAGGTTGCTAATTTATCATCTGATGTTTTTTGATAAGGATAAGGTCTGACCATTGATTGGCCCACTTCTTCATTTATGAATTCTAAATAGTTTTTCATTGTGGATTAAAGTTTGGATTTTTAACAATTTCACCTGTTTTTCTATTGAAGTATCCTTTTATAAAATGGGGTGGTAAGGTATACACTAATTGATCACCATCTTCTCCACCCATAAATGGTTCTTTTATTGTTAATAAATTATATTCGGGATTGATATTTATACTAACTTGTATAATTATTGTATAATCACCGTAAGCATCTCTTAAACTCATTTTATAATCTAGCGATATCACATCATTTATTTCATCGGTAGTTTTATAAAATTCATCATACTGATAACCTAATTCCATTATTTTATAACATGTTTCTTCTTTTTTGGTAGTATGTAAATATGTTCTTACGGGATAATTTGTTTCTTTTATAAAGTCCAACAAATTATCATACCCATAATGTGACGAATATTGTTCAAATAATTTTATATGTTTCATTTATTACTATTTAACATTTTTTTGAATTTTTCGGCTTCTCTTCTACGAATTTCGTGTCCGATATTAGCTCCTTTAAATCCATCATCCATAACTTCCTTACCAGGAGTCGTAGGAACGTACTTTAGGAACGTTTTTAAGGACTTATCATTCATATTCATAACATCTATCCAATCTTCTAAGATGTCTCGTCTAACACTCTTATTTCGTACTTCTTTGTACAATTCATATACATCATTGGGATCAATTTTACCACCTTCTCGCCATATCTTAATTAAAATAGAAATAATTTCTACAAAATCAGTAGGAATTCTAGCATCAATTAAGATTTCTTTAAATTCAGATGTTATTTCGTTATCCCTTAATACCTGTGCAATAGCAACAGTTAGATATGTTGTAGGTCTAATTGTTTTATGTTTAGTGATAACGGGAAATATCTGTTCCATTATACCATATTCAATTAAATCATCAACAAATCTTTTTATGATTTTAGGATCATCATTTGCCCTAGCTTTTTCTTTAACCTTTTTGAATTCTAAGAAAATTCTTTCTCTTGATACATCATCAACATCCGATATATCAAATAATCTACTATCTTTTCTAATAGCTTTTTCTGTCTTTGGGTGAAGTTTACTGTCTGTTACAGCAGCAAACCTTAAAGCTCTAAGAATTCTTAGTCTATCTTCATTAAATCGTTTCTGAGGATTTCCTACTGCTCTAACAACTTTATTTTGTATATCCCTTATACCACCAACAACATCAACAATTTCTCCTGTCCTGATATTGTAAAATAAAGCATTCATTGTCAAATCTCTTCTTTTTACATCATCTTTAATTGTTATATGTTGACCAATTTCTACTTTAGGATCATTACCTTTGGTATCTCTACCTTTAGAAATATCTTTTCTATAAGATGCGATTTCATATCCATCGGGTTCAGCTTGCGTAAATACTCTTACAACCCCAAAGTGAACTCCCTGTAAATCAGTTCTATAATCTTTAAGAATGTCCATTACATTTTGGGGAGTAGTATCTGTAACCATATCAAAATCGTGTGGTTTCTTACCCATTAAATAATCTCTTACTGCACCACCAACAACATATAATTTATAACCTTTCTTTTCAAATAATTTTTGAAATTTAATTATATCTTGTGGTAAATCCATCTTCGCTTCTAATCTTTCAATTATATGTTCCATATCTTCACTATTTGTATTATCAGGTAAAGATAGGCTAAATTTATTATATTCTACTATATTTTTTGTTTTATTTTTTTGTGGATTTAATTTTTCTTTAAATTTATTTATATCATAAATTATAGCTACATCTAATTCACCAGAATCATCTCCCATTAATATTATATTATCTTTGAAAAAATTAAAATAACTAAAATACATTCCTTCTGCATCTGTTTCCTCAAAATATTCTGAATCAGTATTATATTGTATCAGATCACGTATAAAATCTAATGCTTCTCCATCATCTATTATCATAATATCATTTACATCAATATTATTTTTTTCTAAATAACGAAGAATGCTATTTTTAATTACATCAGTATATTCGTCAATACCAACTTTAATTTTTGAAAGACCATTTATTACATCTTCCTCAGATTTAGGAATCATTTTATCTTTTAATGATTCATTTATTTTCTTATCTTTTACTATATAATATCTAGGATTAGTAGTTTTTTGATCTCTTAAATACGATTTCAAAAAATCGACACTCAATTTATTAAAAATAAAATACCCCTTACACTTTGGACATACACATAAAAATTGAACCATCGGGTATTTCTCTGTTATTCTTTCATCATATATAGTATCTATTTCTACAACATCATCACAATACTTACACCCTTGTAATGAATTCTCTCTATGGGCTGAGCCGCCCTGAATTCTAAAAAATTTAGTATTAATACTACCAAGTTGCCAAGGAGATAAATATTTCATATAAGACCTTATTTCTTCTTCTGTGAATAATTTTCTAATACTTTGATAGGTATAAAATGAATGTGCTATTTGTTGTGGGGGAAAATTTAATATAATATTTCTTATTTCTTCGTCTGTAAATAATTCTCTATATTTAAGGGTGTTTAATAACTTTGCTATTTGTTCTGGTTGTTTCTTTAATAGATTATTTTTAATATCTTCTTCGCTTTTAGGGGTCATTTTATCTCTTAATGATTCATTATATTCTTCGAATGTTTTCATACTCTCACTTGTTGTTCTTTTATGACGATCTTCTATTGAAATTTTTTTATAATATGTTGGTTTCTTTTTTGTTTTGAGCATTGGTGATGTTATGTGTTCCGTGTTAATTTCTTCATCACTCCAATCAGGACTACCATAATATTCATCAAAAGGAACGAAATCACTATCTTTATATCCCATACTATCATCAACGACCTCAACTATCCATTCACCATCAAATTTAACATCTGATGCGTTTTCGATATCTTGTATAACTAATGGAAATTCTTCTCTAATCGGATATTTCCAAAATGATATTATTTTATCATTTAACCACAATCTTCCCGGATATTTAAAATCATTTCTTATTAAATGAACATCTTTTAAATCATCATGATCGCCATGTAATTTAGGATTTACATACATTGTTCCATTATAATAACCAAAAGCTAATGAATCATCATCATAAAATCGTTTATTAAATTTAACAACATAATCTGGAGATTCATTTAAGACGCTTTCACTTTTTAATTTTGCTTGTTTCCATGCTAACGGGGTATTTTTCATTTTATATTTATTCATCCCATATTGTGTTTTAAGTTTTATCTTTTCAGCAGAATTTAATAAATGCCAAGCTTTCATTGATGCAAAACTTATTTGGTTTTCTTCATCCTTCATACCATATTTTAAATTCTTATTTTTAATAAAATCATTTAAAATTACAAAATACGGAATTCCTGTTTGTGTATCAGAAAATTCTACCCACCATTCTTTAGGGTCGATTTTTATATTAAACTCTTCTTCTAGATTTTTAATAACATCTTTCATTCTAGCTCTATCGTTGGCTCCCATGTTTAAATCCCAAAAAGCCATAGCTTTATGATCTAACCAAACTCTGCCTGTATAAGTGGCATTTTCTAAATGTCTATATAAAAAATCATCTAATAAATCATCGTTACCGTGTCTTATATCTCTATATTCGTTATCACCAATCCTATCAAAATAATTTTCCATTGAACTCATATGAGAACCACCTTCATCACCGATATAAAAATCCATATCATCAAAATACATAATTGGGTATGAATTTTTATCTGACTGATCTAATAATTTCCCGTTAGGTAATTCTAATTGGTCTGCATATTCGTATAGTTTCATTATTAAGATTGATAATTATTTTATTTATATATAAATAATAGAAAATTATATACCTCAAAATGATTAAAAAATACACCCAATTCGTTAATGAATCTTTGAAAGATAAAATGATTGGTAAGTCTGATGAAGAGATAGAATCAAAATTAGATAATTATTCATCAAAAGATTTATATAACAAATCATTAAAATCTGGTTATCTAAACGGTGTTAAAAAATCTTTAGAATCTTTAAAAGAAACAGAAACGAAAGAAAAATTAAAAGATTTATTGGGTGTAGGGATTTTTGTAGCCAGCCGTGAAGGATATTATGATATTGTAAAATTTTTATTAGAAAATGGGGCTGACCCCAATCACCATTTCAACATAGCGATTAGATGGGCAGTTACAAATGGATATACCGATATATTCAATTTATTATTAGAACACGGTGCTAATATCGAAAAATTTTTTGGAGAATTTTTATCTTCGGCTATTATGAATGAACATATTGATATAAAAGATATTTTATTAAAAATGGGGGCAGATATTCAAGACGCTTTTCATTACACGATATCAAATTGGAATAACGCTGATATGATATTGAAATACATAAACAATTATGATGTAGATATAAATTATAATGATGGTGAGCCATTAAAAAAATCGCTCAGTAGTTATAGAATCGACACTATGAAATGTTTATTAGAAAATGGTGCTGATCCTAATGTTATAGATATTGATAAATTAAAATCTGATAATAGTGAGTCAGTAAAAGATATAATACAATTATTAGAAGAATATAAAAAGAAATAATATGATGAAAAAATTTAACGAATTCACTAATGAATCTTTGAAAGATAAAATGGTTGGTAAAACTGATGAAGAAGTTAGAAATAATCTTAAACAAAGCATTGGTGTTGATGATGATATTGTTTCAGTAAGGGTTTGGAATCCAGATGAATATAAATTAGTAAGTAGTAGTTCTGTATTAACAGCAAAATATTTAGATAGTTATCACTATGCAATAACGGGTGATATTATTAAAGTTATAGAATGGTTAGAAGATTGGGTTGGTGGTTCAATATATAAAGCCATACACTACCTTAAATCAAATATAATAAAAGATAAATCTATGGGTTCGTTTGATTAGATTTAATCGTATTTCTCAATTATCCTATTAATTATGGGATTTCTTACACTACTATCTGGTGGAAAATCATAAATACCAACACCTTTTACATTAGTTAGTCTTTCCATAGCATATTTTAATCCACATTCATCTTCATTTTTAAATCTATCAATTTGTTGTAGATCACCTGATATAATAAGTTTAGCATTATAACCAATTCTTGTTAACAATCTTTTCATTTGTTTAACAGATGAATTTTGTGCTTCTTCAAATATTAATATTCCGTTATCTATGTTAACACCTG
>Ga0307376_10002623_pt1 | contig 17431 bp, 12 predicted proteins | sample TR2MG_FD_202536 | JGI IMG/M metagenome (GOLD analysis project Ga0307376, IMG submission 202536) | Soil microbial communities from Risofladan, Vaasa, Finland - TR-2 | ecosystem: Environmental > Terrestrial > Soil > Coastal area > Acid sulfate soil | place: Finland: Risofladan, Vaasa | collected...
ATTTGTAGAAAAATATTTGTCGTGAATGTCAAAGGTGCAGCGCAACGCAATATTTGTTTTCAATAATTGAAATTCAATATATTTATAAAAACAGATATTTCTTGCTTAACTAAACGATATTGAATAGCAAATAAAGACTATCAGTTTTTTTTCTTCGTGCGTTGACCCTGGATTTTTACTCAATCTATAGCCGGGTGATCTATAATTTTCCTATTTTAGCAGGTAAATAATTACAATTTTTTTACGTAAAAAAAAAATAAAAATCATGAAAACAAATAGAAAGCCGGATGTCATCAAACGGGGAAAAATTATGAAACGACGTGATTTTATGAAGATGGCGGGTGCGGGTGCGGCGGGCATGATAAGCATTGGTTCAGTTCCGGGCCGCATGGCCTTCGGCGCTCGAGATTATTACCAGCTACAAAAGAAACCGAATGTACTGTATGTATTCTCGGATATGCAGAGGGCCTATTCGATGGGTTGTTACGGCGACACGAATGCGCGCACGCCGGTGCTCGACAAGTTCGCGGCACAAGGCGCGCGGTTTGACACGGCCATGTCGAACACGCCGGTCAGCTGTCCGCATCGTGCATGCCTGATGTCCGGCCAGTACGCGCATCATCACGGTATGATCAGCAATGGGGTGAATTTTCTGCCTGAGGTCAAATGTTTTGCTGAGACATTCAGCGCGGCGGGTTATACGACAGCGTATGTCGGTAAATGGCATCTCCAATTCCCCGCGGAGGGATCCGACACGCGTCGTTTCGGATTCCCTGCCGTGGACAAGAAATTTGCTCATTATAAAACTGAACATACCGTCAAACCGTGTGCCGACAAAACAATCGAATTCATCAATGAACTGTGTGCTTCATCCAAACCCTGGTTATGCATGCTCTCGTGGTTGCCTCCGCATGCTCCCTACAAGGCATCTCCTGGTTATGCAAGTCACTTCAATACGCTGGCACTTCCTCCGAATGTGCCAAACGGCGATCCCCGCGATTTTGCCCTGAATAGCCTGCCGGATTACTACGGCATGATTGAAGAAATCGACACCGAATTTGGCCGCATACTTTCTGCGTTGGAAACGGCAGGCGTTGCTGACGACACCATCGTGGTGTTTTCCTCGGATCATGGCGACATGATCGGTTCGCACGGCTACATGAACAAGCGCTGGCCTTACGAGGAAAGCGCACGCGTTCCTTTGCTGATTCGGTACCCCAAAGCAATAAAACCGAACACGGTAATCAGCGATCCGATCGGAACCCCGGATATGTATCCGACGATTGCCGGACTTGCCGGGGTGGCGAGTCCCGTCGGACTGGATGGACTCGATTTTTCCGGGCTTGTTACCGGAAAAGCCTATGCTCCCCGCGATTATGTTTACCTGGCAATGCATTATGCCTATGTGCCCTGGCCGGGCTGGCGGGCCATACGCACCGGTGATTACATATATGCAAGGGTGGTCGATAAACCATGGCTGCTCTTTGATATGAAGAATGATCCATGGCAGATGATAAACCTGATTGATGACCCGTCATCAAAATCTCTTGTTGAAGAAATGGACAAACGTCTGGTTTCAATCATTAAAGAGACCGGAGATTCATGGACTATTAAGGCAACATCCGGCGATATTAGTAACTGGGAACCCGGCGGGAGTAAACAGAAATCGGCTTATCTTGGTGTCACTTGGCCAGGGTGCGGCGTTACCGAACGTGAAGCAAAGGAAAAAAAAGGAAAAAAAAGGAAGGCGGGGGGAGCTGAAAATGACATGGATTTTTAAGCCACACAAAAAAACTTTTCCAATGTTTAAAAATTTATTAATTGCAGCAACAGGTCTTGTATCAACTAGTGGTTGTTATTCAGAATCGACTCAAAAAAAAACAGATCAACCTAATATTGTTTTCATTTTGGCAGATGATCTGGGATATGGCGATATCTCTTGCTACGGTAACACACAAATTAAGACACCTAACCTTGATCAAATGGCCAAAGAAGGTGTCCGATTTTTAGATTTTCATTCAAACGGGGCAGTTTGCAGTCCTACACGAGCAGCCCTGTTGACCGGAAAATATCAGCAACGTACAGGTATTACAGGTGTTATTACAGCTAAGGACCATCGCGAAGTAGGACTATCTTTATCAGAAAATACCATTGCTGAAGCTTTGAAAGATGAGGGTTACGTAACCGGTATATTTGGGAAGTGGCATTTGGGATATGCTGAAAAATATAATCCGATTCACCAGGGATTTGATGAATTTACCGGTTATGTCAGTGGAAATGTAGATTACCATTCTCATGTTGACCAGGAAGGATATCCAGACTGGTGGAAAGCAGATAAACTTGCAAATGAAACAGGATATTCTACAGATCTGATTTCACAAAATGCAATTGATTTTATAATAAGACACCAGGAGAAGCCATTTTTATTATATATATCTCATGAGGCGCCACATTCTCCTTATCAAGGACTAAAGTCAAAAGCAATCCGACATACTCATCCTCCAGGTGCTGTAAATAGAGTTGATTTTTCAACAAACGAATCTGAGAAAGATATTTTCCCTGTATACAAAGAAATGATTGAAATAATGGATGAAAGTATCGGGAAAACATTAAACATTCTGAAACAGCTAAAACTGGATAATAAAACAATTGTTATCTTTTGTTCGGATAATGGTGCACCTAAAGCTGGAAGCAATGGTGCTCTTAGGGGCGGTAAAGGATCAGTATGGGAAGGAGGACATCGGGTTCCAGCGATTATTCGATGGCCGGGACATATTAAACCCGGATGGATAAGTCAGGAAGTAATCTTAACGATGGATATCTTTCCCACTTTATTGGAATTAGCTGGAAGTGTGAAACACACAGAAGTTGATGGAGTGAGTATCGCCAAACATTTGTTATACCAAAAGCCATTGGTTTCCCGTACACTTTTCTGGCAAAGTGCCGATAGTTATGCAGTTCGCGAAGGAAAATGGAAGCTTGTTGTAAACGGATTTAATGCAAAACCCGAACTATATGATATGATATTAGATTTTGAAGAAAAAAATAATGTTGCTGATGATCATCCCAACATCATTAATGAGTTACAGGCTGAATTTAAAAAATGGGAGTCAAAAGTTAATAAAGGGGTTAAAAAAATATCGTAATGTAATGAGCAAAGGGGGAAATTATCTGCTGAATGTGGAACCAACATCCGAAGGGCTTATTCCTCAGCCTGGTATTGATCGTTTTAAAGAAAATGAATAACATTTGAAACCAGAGATATAAATTTAACTTTGTAGTGATGAAAAAATCTTGTTTCTTAATGATTGCTCCCCTCATAGCATCATCCTTATATGCTCAGAAAAACCCCAACATAATTTTCATTTTAGCAGATGATCTGGGATATGGCGATGTGTCGGCATTGAATGAGAATTCAAAAATTCAAACCACAAACATTGATCGCCTGGCACAGCAAGGTGTAGTATTTACCGATGCCCATTCAAGTTCGGCCGTTTGTACACCAACAAGATACGGTATTTTGACCGGTCGTTATAACTGGCGGAGTACATTAAAAAAAGGAGTATTGGGCGGGTATTCCAAAGCGCTTATTCCACCAGACCGGAAAACAATGGCCGGAATGCTAAAAGACCAGGGTTATCAAACTGCTTGTATGGGCAAGTGGCATTTAGGCTGGGACTGGAACAAAATCAGCAAAGGCGAGGATAGTATTGATTATTCGAAACCGATAAGCAATGGGCCGACAACGTTGGGATTTGATTACTTTTACGGTTTCAGCGGATCATTGGATATGCCACCTTATGTGTATGTCGAAAATGACATGCCTACTTCAGTACCAAACCGGTTAACTGAAGGGAATAATATACCGGTTGGCTCAGTTGGGTGGAACGGGGCATTTTGGAGAAAAGGGCCAACAGGCAGTGATTTCGATCATCGTGATTGCTTGTCGAACCTAACCTGGAGGGCAGTAAAGTACATCACTGAAAGTGTAAAATCTAAAAAGCCCTACTTTCTTTATTTTCCAATGCCTGCGCCACATACGCCCATTTTGCCTTCAAAAGAATTTCAGGGTAAATCGGGATTAAACGCTTATGCTGATTATGTGATGATGGTTGATTTTGAAGTAGGTGAGATACTGAATGCCATTGACCAAAGCGGTGAAAAAGAAAATACTATAGTAGTTTTTACTTCTGACAATGGATGCTCACCGTTGGCAGATTTTGAAACATTGAAAGGGAAAGGTCACAATCCCAGCTACATTTATAGAGGCTATAAAGCCGATTTATTTGATGGAGGACATCGTATTCCGTGTATGGTGAGATGGCCTGCAAAGGGGAAGCCGCATAAAGTAGGGCAAACAATTTGCCTTACCGACTTTATGGCAACATTTTCCGCGATAACAGGCTATCGGTTAAAAGAAAATGAGGGAGAGGACAGCTTTAACTTATTACCGCTCTTGTTAAATATCAGGCCACAGAAATACCCACGTGAGGCGACTGTCCATCATTCTATAAATGGAAATTTTACCATTCGTAAGGGTGAATGGAAATTATTGTTGTCTCCAAGTTCAGGAGGATGGAGCTACCCACGGCCTGGCAAAGATGATAAGGTTATAGCGACCTTACCGCCTTACCAGTTATATAACATGAAATCGGACCCTGGCGAAACACATAACCTTTGTGATGAATATCCGGCTATAGTCAACGAGCTAAAGGCGCTGATGATAAAGTACATCAAAGATGGACGCACCACTCCTGGCTCACCTCAAAAAAATGATGGTGAAAAAATTTTATTATAGCAGCATGAATCATACTATGGTAAGTATACAATTTAAATTTATAACACACCCATGATAAACAATAAATTTGGATCAATTGGAATGTTTATAGCTCCAATAATTTTGTCCGTTGGATGTCACGGACAACCTATCAAAAAACAAGACAAACCAAATGTTATTTTTATCCTGACAGATGATCAAGGATACGGAGACATGGGCTGCCATGGTAATTCTTTGATTAAGACTCCTAACATGGACAAGCTACATTCCCAGAGTGTCCGCTTTACTAATTTCCATGTCGGGACAACCTGTGCCCCAAGCCGGTCCGGATTAATGACCGGTAATTATTGTAATAAAGTTGGCGTTTGGCATACACTCAATGGACGGGAAATTCTTGATGCGAACCAGACAACTATTGCAAAGGCATTTAAAGAGGGTGGTTATACCACGGGTATTTTTGGAAAATGGCACCTGGGAGATAATTATCCGTACCGCACTCAAGATCGCGGGTTTGACGAATCTCTGGTTGTGAAAGGTGGAGGGGTTGGTCAGGCTCCCGATTATTGGGACAACGATTATTTCGATGATACTTACTTTCATAATGGGGAAACTGAAAAATTCAATGGCTATTGTACTGACATTTGGTTCGACAATGCAATGAAATTCATCAAAGAGAATAAAGATAAACCGTTTTTCTGTTACCTGCCAACCAACGCACCTCATAGTCCTTACCGTGTAGCAGAAAAGTATTTTAAGCCGTATTTGGATAATGATTCAATTCCAAATCCTGTCTTTTACGGGATGATAGTTAACATCGATGAAAATATAGAAAAGCTTCGTGATTTTTTGGAAAAAGAAGGTCTTGCAAAGAATACTATTCTTGTTTTTATGACTGATAATGGAACGGCAGCCGGTGTTAACGTGGATAAAAATGGGCGGGTAATTCTGGGTTATAATTCAGGGATGAGTGGAAAGAAGGGCTCTATTTTCGAAGGGGGCCATCGGGTTCCGTTCTTTATTTATTGGGAGAATGGTGGATTGACAGGAGGAAAAGATATCGATAAACTTACATCGTATGTAGATTTTATGCCAACACTTCTTGATCTGTGTCATATCAAAGTTCCTGATGGGGTCGAATTTGATGGGACCAGCCTGGTTCCTTTACTGTACCATTCGGAAGAGGTCTGGCCATCCCGTATCCTATTCACAGACACCCAGCGGGAAGAATACCTTAAAAAGTTTAAAGATTATTGTATCATGACAGACCAATGGAGGCTTCTCAACGGTCGCTTGTATGATATACAGAATGATCCGGGAGAATTCAATGAAGTATCGGCGAATTATCCTGAAGTCGTTACAAAACTTAACGCAGCTTATGAAGTGTGGTGGAATAAGATTAGTATAAATGAAAATAAGGTCAACGCGATCTATTTAGGTTCTGAAAAAGCAACGGAAGTTACGTTGTCTACCCAGGATTGTCATGTTGTTAAAGGCAATCCTGCCTGGTCACAGCAGATGGTTCGGCTGGGGGAAGGTGCCAACGGGCATTGGGTCGTTGAAGTGGTAAAGGACGGCAAATATCAATTTGATCTTCGCCGCTGGCCGGCAGAGTCGGGTTTGAAACTAAGAGATCCGGCCCCGGAAGGAAATCCTGTTCCTGGCGATAAACCATATTCTGAAGGAAAGGCATTGAATATTATTAAAGCCGGTGTTAAAATCGGAGAACAGGAATTCCATAAAAAAGTTAATGATTCAGATTTTTATTCAAGGTTTAACATTGAGCTGAAAAGAGGAACCTGCGAATTGGAATGCCGTTTTACGGATGCAGAAAATATTGAGCGTGACTCTTATTATGTTTATGTTAATTATTTAGGGATGTAAGGATGCTTTTGGTGTTTTTACATCATCTATTTTACCAAAATCAAAATTTAAAAGAAAATTAACTATGCAATTTAAGAATTCAATCAATTTAGGGTTTCTTGTATTATCGGGCTTAACTTTTGTAAACTCAACTTATGGAAATCCCCCTAAGAAGCCCAATATTCTATTCATCTTAACAGATGATTTAGGAAAAGAATGGGTCAGCACTTATGGGGCCGAGGAAATAGAAACGCCAAATATTGATCAGCTCTCTCAAACAGGGATGAAATTCGGAAATTTTTATTCAACCCCCCAAAGTACCCCTTCCCGTGTCACCCTTCTTACTGGTCAATACCCGTTTCGCCATGGATGGGTCAACCATTGGGATGTACCCCGATGGGGAGGCGGGGCACACTTTGACTGGAATGAGAATCCAGGCATCGCACGCATCATGCAATCAGCAGGCTATAAAACAGCAGCGGCAGGTAAATGGCAGGTAAATGATTTCAGGGTCCAACCCGAAGCAATGGTTTCTCATGGCTTTGATGATTATTGCATGTGGACAGGTGGGGAGGCAGGTAATCCTGCCAGTGACGAACGTTACTGGAACCCTTATATACACACCAAAGAGGGTAGTAAAACATATAAAGGACAGTTTGGCGAAGATATTTTTTCTGATTTTCTTATTGACTTTATGAAAAAAAACAGGGATAAGCCTATGTTTTTGTATTATGCGATGTGTTTAACCCATACGCCTTTTACCAGTACTCCAACAGAGCCCGATGTAAGCGAAAAATATGCTTGCCATAAAGCCATGGTCAGGTATATGGATTTCTGCATTGGAAAATTGGTAAAAGCATTGGATGAGTTGGGGTTACGCGAAAACACGATTATTATATACACCACTGATAACGGGACAACCGGTGCGATAACGGGACGGATGAGCGGAAGATTAGTACAGGGGGGCAAAACAAAAACGACTGAAAATGGGATATGTGAACCTTTTGTCGTCAATTGCCCCGGTATCGTGCCCTCTGGAAAGGTTACGGATGCTTTGGGAGATTTGACAGATATTCTGCCTACTTGTGCCGAACTTGGTGGGGCAAGTTTACCAAAGGGATTTATTTTTGATGGGGTATCCCTGGCAGATGTTATTTTAGGAAGATCTTCTGATTCGCCCCGGAAATGGATCATGTCCATGGGGGGAAATGGAGGAGGGTCTGCTGCTGAACTCTCCGAAAAGGGGCTGGAAAATCAATACCGGTTTCGGGACAGGGTAGTCCGTGACAAAGAATATAAATTGTTTGTATCTTCGAAAAGAGTACCGGAAAAGTTGGTCTCTGTACTGAATGACCCGGAGGAAAAGATCAACCTGCTGCTAAGTGATGATCCAAAAGTCAAAGCTGAATATGAAAAACTATGGAAAGTTGCCCTTTCGTTTCCCAAACAGGATAGCAACCCTCATTATATTGCATTGCCTAAAGAACCCTGGGATAAAGAAGTAACTGTTCAAAGCCAGGTATGGAAGAAGTAAATTTTTCAGATATTTTTTCGATTAAGATAGAAGTACTAAATCACAATATTAAATCAAAAAACGATCATCATGTTAAAATTTTTGTCGATCATTGTTTTATTGGCAACGAATGTTTCTGCTATTTGTCAGGTCCCGACCTATTTAAAAGACTATAAGGAAGAGTATCAGAAAAATCCTCGCGAAGCCAATTTTCACTGGTTTAAAGATACTCATTTTGGGATGTTTATCCATTACGGGTTATACAGCCAATTGGGCAAAGGCGAATGGGTACAGTTGCGGGATACTATACCGTTGAAAGAATATGCCAGGTTGAAAGGCCAATTCACTGCCTCCGGTTTTGATGAAGAGTTCATTGTAAAGTTGGCGAAAAAAGCGGGCATGAAGTATATCACGATCACTTCCAAACACCACGAAGGTTTTTGCCTGTTTAAAACGAAAGAAACTGATTATAGCAGTATCAATTCTCCTGCCCACCGTGATTTGATCGGAGAGATGGCCAAAGCCTGTGAAAGAGAGGGATTAGGTTTATTCTTGTATTATTCGTATGCTGCCGATTGGCATCACCCTTATTTTTATTCAAGGGAAGCAGGATGGAACAATGCACGCCCTGCCTATAAAGAGAAGCCAACGGAATACAAGTACAAAAAACCGGAAGATTTTCGTAAGTATGTCGATTATGTCCATGCTCAATTAAAGGAACTTCTGACTCAATACCCAACCGTGGCAGGGATTTGGTTTGATCCGATCATGGGCTTTTATGCCAACCCGGACGTTTTTCCGATCAAAGAAACTTATGCATTAATCCGTAAATTATCGCCCCATGCCCTGATTTCATTTAAGCAGGGAGCCAATGGCGATGAAGATTTTATGGCCCCAGAACGAGGAGGTAATGCTAAAGTTGGAAAACAATATCCAATTGCCGGAAAAGCTTACGAACTAAATAAAAATAAACCTAAAGAGGTTTGCAACACCATGCAACCACATTTAACTGGCATTGATGGGGGCTCAACCTGGGGTTATAACAAAGCTATTGATGGGCATCACCTGAAAGTTGAAGATGTAAAAAGACTGTTGGATGAAGCCCAATCAAACCATTACAATCTTCTGCTCAACATCGGGCCTTTACCAGATGGGTCGGTCCATCCTGAAGATATTGAAACATTATCAAACCTAACAAAGAATTAAACATGAAACATTCATTATGTCCATTGACAGCACTTATGTTATTCGGAACATTCGTGAGTTGCAACACAGATAAGGGAACTACAGAAGAAAAGAAAGAAAACCGATCCAAACCGAACGTACTATTCCTTTTTGCTGACGACCAGCGGGCCGATGCCCTCGGATGTGCAGGAAACACCTACATCAGAACACCAAATATCGATAAGTTAGCTGAAAATGGTGTCCGGTTCATCAACAATTATGTCATGGGAGGACATCATGGGGCCATTTGTGCTCCCAGCCGGGCCATGCTGATGAGCGGGAAAAACCTTTTCCATGTGTATGATCATCTTGATGGGATTCATACGATGCCGATGCATTTTGCCGAAAATGGTTATGAAACTTTCGGAACCGGAAAATGGCACAATAGCGCAAAAACTTTTGAGGCTTCTTTTCAGAAAGGTGAAAATGTATTCCTTGGGGGAATGGCCGATCATTATCAGGTCCCATGCCAAAACCTGGGGCCTGATCGTAAACTCAGCGAGCCGGTAAAAAAAGGGTTTTCCACCGATCTGTTTGCCGATGCAGCCATTGGTTATCTTAATAGTTATGCAAGAGGGACGCGTGAAAAACCATTTTTTTGTTACGTGGCTTTTACTGCCCCTCATGACCCACGTTCACCACGCAAAGATTACATCGGGATGTATCCCGATGGATCAATTCCATTACCGGGTAACTTTAAAGCTCTACATCCATTTGAATTCGATGATTTAAACATCAGGGATGAAACACTTGCGCCATGGCCACGAACCCCGGAGATTATACAAGAATCACTATCCGATTACTATGCCCTGATCAGTCATCTTGACAACCGGGTTGGTGATATTATTGAAACCTTAAAAAAGGAAGGCTTATTTGAAAATGCAATCATCGTTTACGCTGCGGACAATGGCCTGGCGATAGGAAGCCACGGCTTGTTGGGTAAACAAGACCTGTATGAGCACAGTATGAAAGTACCCTTAATTATCAGTGGACCGGGAATCCCGAAAAAAGAAATGCGGGATGCACTGGTTTATCTATACGATATCTTCCCAACCCTTTCCAACTTGTGTGGTTTGCCCACTCCTGATGGTATTGACGGGAAGAACTTTGTTCCCGTTATCATGGGAAAGGAAAAAGAAGTTCGTAGTTCGCTTTATACGGTCTATCGAAATACCGTGAGGGCAGTCCGCACCGACGAATGGAAATTAATCAGGTATCCTCAACGGAATTATACGCAACTATTCAATCTGAAGCAAGATCCGTTAGAAATTAATAATCTTGCAGATATTACCGAATATAAACCAAAAATTGATGAAATGATGGCATTGCTGAAAGAATGGTACACTGTAACCAATGATACAGCGACAATGAACCCGAAAACTATTTTGCCGCTTGAATATGACTATAAAAAGCTAAGACAGATCCCCGATAAACTACAGCCTGAATATATTTTAAAAAAATATTTCAAAGGCGTTGACCTTAAAAACATTAAGAAATCGGGACATTAAAAATATTGAATAAGAAATCCTAAATAGATTTTACTTTAAAAACCATAAAACATGAAAAAACTAATCATTTTCTTTGCTCTCCTGATCAGCATTGGTCCGGTACTTTTTGCGCAAAAAACCATCACCCAGGACGAACGGATGCAGTGGTGGCGCGATGCCCGTTTTGGTATGTTTATACACTGGGGTTTGTATTCGATACCCGCCGGAGAATGGAAAGGCAAGGAATATCCCCAGATTGGCGAATGGATAATGAAAAATGCAAGGATTCCGGTTGCTGAATACGAAGAACTGGCCAAACAATTTAATCCTGTAAAATTTGATGCCATGGCTTTTGTGTCCACAGCAAAAAATGCCGGGATGAAATACATCACCATCACTTCGAAACACCACGACGGGTTTGCCATGTTTAAATCGAACGCCTCGAAATACAACATCGTGGATGCTACCCCTTATGGGAAAGACATCATCAAAACTTTGGCAGAGGAATGTCAGAAGCAGGGATTGAAGATGTGTTTCTATTATTCGCAATCGCGCGACTGGCACGAATCCAACGGACTCGACAACGACTGGGATTTCCCGAAAGAACGTAACTTTCAGAAATATCTGGATGAAAAAGTAAAACCACAACTAACCGAATTACTCACCAACTATGGTCCAATCGGATTAATCTGGTTCGACACGCCGTTGACTATTTCCAAAGAACAGGCGCAAAGCCTGAAGGATCTGGTACGCAAGCTTCAACCAGCATGCATCATCAGTGGCCGGTTGGGCGATGGCGTTGAAACCGACTATATGTCAACCGGCGACAACGTAATTCCGGCAACGGTTGTTCCCGGCGACTGGGAGGTTCCGGCAACTCTCAACAATACTTGGGGCTTCAAAAAGAACGACCACGAATGGAAATCGCCTGAAGCATTGACCCGACTGCTTTTTGACATTGCAGCCAAAGGCGGAAATTATCTTCTAAATGTGGGCCCAACCTCAGAAGGACTGATACCACAAGAGTCGGTCGATATTCTTGCCAAAGTGGGCGATTGGATGAAAGTCAACAGTGAATGTATTTACGGGACACAGGCCAGCCCATTCAACATGGAATTCAAATGGGGAAACATCACCCAAAAAACCGGAAAACTTTACCTTGGAATTTTCAACTGGCCAACCACAGGTTTTTATCTCGAAGGGCTGAAAAACAAGGTCAAAAAAGTATACCTGCTGGCAGACAAGGAACAAAAAGCACTGTCCTTCAAAGAAACATTTGACAAAGAAACCGATCATCACCGCTTAAAAATTGAGCTTCCCAAACAGGCTCCCGACAAAATTATTTCAGTGGTTGTGGTTGAAATTGAAGGGCCTGCCAGCGTTGAAACAGTCATTTGCCAGCAGTCCGACAAAAGCATTTTGTTACCGGGATTATCTGCTGTAGCTCAGAAAGAAGGCAAACCTGCCGAACTCAAATTTACGGCACGTGGTGGTGGTGCCGACTGGCGCGATGCAGCCATCAGTCTGACCTGGAGTTTCAAAGTTGAAAAAACGGGAACCTACTTTATAGACATTGTGACCACCGAAACAGGATCACATGGAACACCTGTATGGCAAGGTGGACAGAAAGTAAAGATCAACTGTGCCGGACAGGAACAGGAAACAACCATCACCGACGAACGGAAGGAATACAATCAGCGCAGTCAGTACTGGAAACTGATTCATACTTCCGGAGGTAAAATCAAATTCGATAAACCCGGTACATATGAGCTATCGCTGATTCCTCAGAGCTTTACCGAAAACACAATCGGTTTTACTTTCAAAGAAATCAGGCTGAATAAGGTAAAGTGATTTTAAAAGTAAATAAAAATGCTATGACTTACTGTGCTTTGCACGGCGAAGGTGGGAGAAAATTATTACTTTTATATTTTAAAGTAATCGCGAAAGTTACCTTTTTAATTTTTATATTATGAAAAATTATCATTACAGGAGCGGGAGGTTTTATTGCCGGACACCTCGCTGGATGTGTTTACAATGGCAATAAACAAACCGATCCCAATAACCCTGGTCTGAAAGAATCAGATGCTTATCCTGCTCTTGCAGAAGATGGATACGGCTGGGAAAAATTATTCGGTGAGCTTACGTGCCGTCATTTCATGGAAGATTTCAAGCTCAAACCAGAGTTGCCAGGTTCCATAATGTTTATGGCCCTTATGGTACTTTCGATGGCGTAAGAGAGAAAGCTCCTGCTGCAATCTGCTGCAAAGTTATTGAAGCACCTGTTACAGGTGGTAATGCAGTTGCTGATACGAAAAAAAGATATTGCAATTAGAAAGATGTATGTTAAATATAACATTAATAATTGATTAAGCAGACGATTAAAAAAGAATAAATATTTCGGCAAAGTGGAGCCGTCGGAAACATAGGATTCATAGGAGCTTTCCCGTTTGATAAAGTTTCACAATAAATACAAGAAATGTTATGAGAGTTTTATTTTATTTATTTTTTATACTGTTTCTTTCCGGTTGCGGTCAGCGAAATCCAAATTCAAAAGCTCCTGTTGTTGAAAAGACTTCCATAAACACAATTGTTGTTGACACCGTACGGCCTATGGTATATTTTACCGGTGGAAAAATCCGGTTGGGATCACAACGGCTGCCTAATGAATCACCGGAATTTGATACTTTGATCAAACCATTCTATCTTGATAAATACCTTGTAACTGTTAAGCAATTTCAGGATTTCGTTTCGGTAACAAGTTTTGTTACCGATGCTGAAAAATTTGGTGATGCAGGAGTGTACGATATTGCTTCGGGGACCTGGGATCTTATAAAAAGGGCATACTGGCAATATCCTATGGGGCCGGGTAAACCCAAGGCACAGGACAATTTCCCGGTCACCCAGATAAGTTGGAATGATGCAGTAGCTTATTGTACCTGGGCGGATTTGCGATTACCAACAGAAGCCGAATGGGAATTTGCTGCCCGTAATGGAAAAAATTCTTCAGATTTGTATAGCTGGGGTAACGAGTTAACTAAAAACAAACAATATAAAGCCAATGTATGGCAAGGAGGACAATTCGATGCCCAATCTGCCGATGGGTTTGCATATACATCACCGGTGGGCTTTTTCGGTTCTACTCCTGTTGGCCTTACGGATATGGGAGGTAATGTCTGGCAATGGTGTTCGGATAATTACAGGTTCTACAAAGGAAACAAACAACCTTTCAGTTTCGATATCAATACCAAAGTGATCAGGGGAGGATCTTTTCTTTTCGATCAGGCAGCAGAACTAAGTTACACAGTATCGTTCCGCGGTGCCAATACTGTGGAAACTTCTCTATTCAACATGGGATTCCGATGTGCAAAGAATGGGAAATAATGTTTCAAAAAGATACTACACTCAGTGTCTCAAGCTTTACGCCGTTAAGCCGTTATGCCGTTGCACCGTTACGCCATATATAGCGGCTTACCCGCACAACAGTTCTTGAATTTTTTTCCGCTGCCACATGGACAAGGATCATTCCTTTCGGGAGTTATTGGCTTTACAACCTGGTTATCCCTGTTACTGATCCAGTTCATTACATTTGCCGGCGCTCTCTTATTCTTAAGCTCTTTCGCCATGTATTCCATATATGGTTCCACATGATGGAAAAACATCTTATAACCCTCGCACAGATAGTTTAAACCTGGGTTACCATCGGGCGTATTAATAAACCTATGCTTTGGACATTCACCATGGCAGGCATATCTGACATCGCACTTAAGGCAATATCTTGGAAGTTTATTACGCTTATCAATGCCAAAATCAAACTGTCGCTGCGATTTCACCATATCAATCATCGGTGTCTCAGTAATGTTCCCGAGAAAATATTCCGGATAAACATAATGATCGCAGGAGAAAATATCTCCGTTATGCTCCATTACAAGTCCATCTCCGCATGTCTCTGAGAAAACACATAGACCCGGCATCTCGCCAACATAATTAGCCAGGGTTGTATCGAAAATCTGAACGTAATATTTCCCAACATCTTTCCGTACCCATTCATTAAAAATTGTAATCAGGAATTTCCCAAAATCTTTTGCACCTACCGACCAGTCTGTTACCGAAGCATCAGCGCCGTAGATTGGTGACACCAATTTTAAACTTCCATCTTCAGGATGATTGGCAATCCTTTCAACAACCGGCAGAAACTGGATAAATCCACTGCCGATACGTTTAAGGAACCGGTATGTTTCAGATGCAAAATGAACATTATAGCTATTGACACAACTAAGGGTATTAAATTCAACCTTATGCTTATGAAGTAATTCAATACCTTTCATTACTCTTTTAAAGGTTGGTCCACCCGAATTTGTTCTTCTGTAGTGGTCGTTGTTATGTTCTTCTCCATCAATCGAGATACCTACAAGCATATTGTTATCTGCAAAGAATTTACACCATTCATCGTTAAGCCTAGTACCATTGGTCTGAAAAGCGTTCTCAATGGTCTTCCCGGCTGAATATTTCTTCTCAAGCTCAATAACTTTTTTGAAATAATCGATTCCCAGAAGTGTAGGTTCGCCTCCCTGCCAGATAAATGTTACTACAGGCACCTGCTGTGTTCCGATGTACTGTTTAATGAAATTCTCGAGAAGCTCTTCCCCCAGCCTGAAGTCGTTCTTCCCAGGAAAAAGCTTTTTCTTTTCCAGGTAGTAGCAATAGGTGCAATTTAAATTACATATTGGCCCTGTGGGTTTTACCATTACGTTGAAAGCATTTGGCCTTCTGAGTTTCAGGGCATCTGTAAAGAGGATATCCATTTGTTGATGTCGATTATGCAGGATACAAAAATACTATTATAATTAAAAGAACAAGTTGAAGAAGTTTGCTTTTTATTGCATTCTTTGCGTAAAACTTTGCATATTCGACAGATTGGCGAATGAAACACTTCTAAAACACAATATTAATAAAACCTGTCTGGAGTGCCAAAAACATTCCTGCAGTTATCCTTTATGATAATTTTAAAACTTTTTTTAAGTTATCAACTCCATGAAAGCCTGTGATCATCATCCTGTACTATTTTATTATGATCGAGCAGCCATCGTATCACTTTAATAACTTTATCTTCAGGGTAGTCGATCATTTTAACCAGTCCCTCTGCATCAGGGTTCTTATCTATCATGATAGTCTTAACCTCATCAAGAATAAGATCAAATTCGTACTTACTCAAATCCAGCTCGTTTCTTTCACGGCAGACATCACAAATGCCGCAACGGTCAGACTCTTCGCCAAAATAATCAAGAAGAGTTACAGATCTGCATCTATTTTCGGAATCAGCGTAATCAATCATTTTACTGAGCCTTATCTCATATTTTTCCTTAACATTGAGATAGTTATCCGCCGATATCAGTAAGGCTTTGCGAACGAGCCGCTCTTCGGTGAAGATTACAAGTGCGCTCTTTTTCCCGGGAATGTAACGTATAATATTCAATGATGACAATTTCACAAGATATTGATAAATGGTATCGCGTGTCGCAGCCGATTTCCTGGACAGGGCTTCCTCATTTATCGGAACAAATTCTGTGAACATCCCGGTGTAAGATTTCAGGAGAAGTTTAACAAAACCGTCAAAGGCTTCATTTGCCACATGGAATTTATACAGATCATCACGTCCTCCCCTCCCACTTTCCTGTAAATAATTTTCGATGGAAGCGGCTATTTTATCCTGAACTTCCTAATTTAGCCAGAACAATTTTTCACTTTTAAGCTTTTTTAAAGAAGCCATAAGAAATAATTTCAATATCTTTAGGGTGTGTAATAGAATAAACTATTCATTTGCAATACATATAATATTGAATGTCAAAGTATTAATAAATATTATTGCACAACTTATTTTATTACACACCCTTAATTGGTAAAATAATACTTTTTAAAGTGAAGAAGAAAAACATTGATCGCCGAAACTTCATCCGTCAGGCGGGATTAGGCAGTATGGCTATTGGTTTTCCCATATCATCTATTAAGGATGTCCCATGCACCTACAGGGATGCACCGGTAGAAAAAACCATTAGTTCAGGTAACATAGTTCCCAATCGTCCGAATATACTTTACCTTCATTCGCACGATACAGGTCGCTATATCGAGCCTTTCGGTCATCCTGTGCCGACACCTAATCTCCAGGCTCTTGCAGAAGAAGGGGTGCTTTTCAAAAAGTATTTTACCACTCACCCAACATCATCTGCAAGTCGTGCCAGCCTTCTTACCGGAATGTATCCCCATAATAACGGGATGATTGGTCTTGCTCATCGCGGATTTGTGCTGAAAGACCCCAGGAACCACATCAACTTCACCCTTAAAAAACATGGCTATCACTCTGTCCTATCAGGTGTTCAGCATGTTGTGGCAAAAACAGGTGACGATTTTTATAAGACAATAGGTTATGATGAATTCCTGGGAAATCCCAATGTAGCTCACCTCAAAGCTGCTGAATGGCTTGATAAAGCTCCGGATTCCCCCTTTTTCCTGACGGTAGGATTCCAGGAAACGCACCGGGAATATCCAAAACATAAAGGTGATAATAATCCTGAT
>Ga0307376_10002624_pt1 | contig 17429 bp, 13 predicted proteins | sample TR2MG_FD_202536 | JGI IMG/M metagenome (GOLD analysis project Ga0307376, IMG submission 202536) | Soil microbial communities from Risofladan, Vaasa, Finland - TR-2 | ecosystem: Environmental > Terrestrial > Soil > Coastal area > Acid sulfate soil | place: Finland: Risofladan, Vaasa | collected...
AATCTCATGCCCGAAGCGCGAATATGTTCCGGCATATGCTTTTAGCTAAGTTCCAACACCAGGCTTTGTGACACTACCTAAAAAGAAGGCGGCCGAAATTGGCCGCCTTTCACGAAACAACCGCCCCAGGAACTAGTAGCTCTTCATTGCCTGGATCTTGCGCTGTTTCTTAAGTAGTTTTCGCTCAAGGGATTTCTTCTTCCGGTTCGCTATAGTTGAAGGTTTCTCGAAGTATTCACGCTTCTTCCATTCCCGAATGATGCCTTCTTTCTCGACCATTCGTTTGAACCGTTTGATGGCTTTCTCAAGATTTTCCCCGTCGTCAACACGTATGTAGGCGATACGAATCACCTCCCTTCTTTTGCAGTAGCAGCCCCGGCATACCGCGGGGCGTAAGTCATTGTAGTCAATATCGGTTACTTGTCAATGAGGGTCGGGCTTGTCCGCGCGGTGAACGTCGATCACCAGGAGCTGTGGCGATTCGCGTCCCTGGTAGTAGTTCTTTGAAAGATGAAAGACTACGTCGAGCCTGTCTGTTGCGGTAAAATCCTTGCCTACACGATCGGCGGCGTTCCAGAAGAGTGCGGGCCATTTCATGCTACCCGTATCGAACAGGAACTTCACGTGTTTCTGGTTATCGCGGCCGACAAGGTCCATTTGCGCGATGACCATTTCCCGGGCGAGAAATGTGAGCTCGGCACTCTCCTGGCCGGAGGGAGAAAAGAGTTTCTGCAGATCGAACAGCTTCGTTGTGAGAAACTCGTGCGGCAGTTCGGCATCCACTGTGACCTGTTCCTCGGATTCGGCTTCGAGCTCGAACAGGCCGACGAGATCGGTCAGGCGTTCGTTGAACTGGTCCCACCGGTCGACCTCCATGTGGAAGCCTCCTGCCGAATCGTGTCCGCCCCAGTCGACGAAGATGTCGCCGAACCGTGCAAGGAAATCGGTAACGGGAAAGCCTCGCGCGCTGCGGATCGAACCGACTGACTTTTCCGGTAGTCGCGCCACAACCGCTGCAGGAACGTTGAACATGCGGGCGAGCCTGCCCGCGATGATGCCGGTAATGCCTCTGTGAACCGAATCGTCGCTGACCATGACGAATCTGCTTTCGTATGATTCGAAGCTCTTGTACGCCTGCGGAAGAATTCGGTCCCACGCCTCGTCACCGGTCTTGCGTCGCGTCTCGTTCAATGCGATGACTGCCGAGACGAGCTGTCCAATTTCTCCTGCATCCTTGCTCAGCAAAAGACGCACCGCCTTGTCGGGTTCGCCCATCCGTCCTGATGCGTTGATGATAGGGGCAAGGTTCCACCCGACGTCCTTGGCGCTGATCTCCCTCCCGGCAAGGCCCGCGCGGACCAGGAGTTCACGGAGTCCCGGTCGGCCAGTCGCCGCAAGCACCCGAAGTCCTGAACGGACGAGCACCCGGTTTTCGTTACGCATCGGCATCATATCTGCGACTGTCCCGAGTGCGACGAGGTCAAGTGAGAGTTCAAAGTGCTCGATCAGATTCGGTATGCGCCGGTAGACAAATGTCGAGAAGAGGCCGACGAGCACGTCGATCTCCTCGGGTACCCGATCGGCGTAACGCGCAAGCCGCGTGTCCGGCCGCATCTTGATGAGGCTGCGCTCCTTGAGCGCGGGAAACAGTTTCCACACCTCGGGCGCTATGTCGAGCAAGCCGATTTCAACGTTCGGACCGAATATCCTGCGAAGCATCGCCTCCTGTGAGGGTGCGTCGTAGACGAGAATCTGCTGTCCCTGAAGGAACGGTACGATTCTCGTGCGATCAAGATCAACCATGCCGGGAACAACGTTCTCGATGAGCCTGTCTACCTCGACGAGATTCTCGAGCTTCACGGCTTCGAGAATAAGTGTTTCGTTTCCGGGCCGTACGTTCAGCAGACAGACCGGCTGGTTGTAAAAATCGGTCTGCGCAAATGTGAGTGCCCAGCGAACTTTCGAGCTGAGTGCGCAGCCGCATAGACCCGCGAACGGATAGCCGGAATCGGGCAATTTCGGATTGATGATTGCGACTGCGGGGGGCAATTGTTCCTGGGGATTGTGATGATCGATTATGATTGTATCGATGCCAAGCTCGGCGGCGTAGGTGATCTCTTCAATACTCGATATTCCGCAGTCAACGGTGATAAGGAGCGTCCCGTCAGACGCTGCAAACTCGTCTATGCTGCTTCGGGTGACCCCGTAGGGGTCATCCCCGATCGGCAACTTCCAGTCGACGCTCAGGCCAAGTTCACTGAGTGTCTCAACCAGAAGCGTGATACTCGTTATGCCGTCAACATCCCGGTCTCCGAACACAAGTACGTGTTCACCCTCGGCCTTCGCGGTCATAATTCGCTCAACCGCGTCGCCCATGCCGTCGAACAGGAACGGATTGTGCGGGATTTTCAGGTCATCCTCGAGATAGAACTGGATCTCCGAAGGGTCTGTGATACCGCGCCGCAGGAGTATGGAAGCGGCGAGTTTTTCAATTCCATACCGTTCAGCCATTGCTCGAACGTTACCCGCGTCGATTGGTTCTTTTACCCACTTCATAGCGCGCTTATTTCCTCGATTATCATCTGCTGTGAAGCAGGAGCGGCTTCGGTGATCGAATATGCCTTACGAAGCAGAGGTACAGCGGCGGCCATGCTCTGCGGTGTTTCGGCAAAGAGTGTGCAAAGTTCATCTCCCCGAGATACGGAATCGCCCCGCTTCTTCTTCAGTTCAATGCCCACGTAAGGAAACACCGAATCATCAGCCTTGCTTCTGCCGGCGCCAAGGAGGACGGCGGCCATGCCCACCGAGTAAGCGTGGATTGCGCCGACATATCCTGATCGTTCGGCGGTAATGGTCGTCTGAACGGGAGCCCTCGCTTTGCCGAATGAGTTTTGAAACGCTGCAGGGTCTCCATGCTGCGACTTTATGTTCGCGAGAAATCGGTCCCATGGTTCGCCGGTCGCAAGCTTCTGCGTGCACAGCAACACGCCCTCTTCGATGTCTGTCGCACGTCCCGCAGCTACCAGCATCCAGCCGCTGAGCCTGACCGTCAGGTCCATAAGATCTGCGGGACCCTCACCCTTCAGGCAGAGTGCACTCTCTTCGGCTTCCAGAAAGTTGCCGACCATGTTGCCCAGAGGTTCATCCATATTGGTAATGACCGCGACTATGCGCTTTCCGAGGCTTACTCCGGTATTTACCAGTGAGTGGGCAAGCTTCTGCGCCTCCTCCCGGGACTTCATGAACGCACCATCGCCGCACTTCACATCGAATACGAGAGCATCTGCGCCTTCTGCAAACTTCTTGGAGAGGATGCTCGCGGTAATGAGCGGAATCGATTCGACGGTACCGGTGACGTCACGAAGTGCGTACAGCAGCCTGTCCGCGGGAACGATCTTCTCGCTCTGGCCGGTCATCGCGTAACCGACTTCGGCAAGAATTCTCCTGAACTCCGCGGTATTTCTCGCGATTGTGTATCCAGGAATTGATTCAAGCTTATCCAGCGTCCCGCCGGTGTGTCCGAGTGAACGGCCGCTCATCATGGGTATTTTGATGCCGAAACACGCAACAAGTGGAGCGAGGATGAGTGAAACTTTGTCGCCGACCCCTCCTGTGGAGTGCTTGTCTACGAACGGACCTGTCAGATCGGAAAGGTCAATTGTGTCCCCAGAGCCGATCATTTCACGCGTGAGGTGCGCTGTCTCTTCGGGCGTCATCCCGCGAAAAAAAACCGCCATCAGCCAGGCGGAAACCTGGTATTCGGGAATATCACCCGATACGTAGCCCGCGAGCAGGAACCGGATTTCCTGTTCAGTAAGTGTGCCGCCGTTGCGTTTCTTGACAATGACATCCAGTGCCCGCATCTACCGCGCCTCCCATGTTTCGAAGGATATCAGAAAGCCCGAGTGATCGCTACAGGATACCGCGACCGATCTCAAGGGTAGAAAGCGGAGTTTCAACGAGAGATCCAACAAGTGCGTACAGGAGCCGCAGAATCGCTGAAACCGAGAGCTGATCCGCCTTTATTCCGAACGCATTCGCTATCGGCAGGGAAAGCGTGTGGTCAAGATAGCGAAGTGCGCCGATTGGAAGCTCCAGCATGTCTGGCCCGGCGCAGTCGAGACAGACGAAGGTCTCACGCGTCGCCGAATACCTGACACTCCGTCCGTCGGCAAGCCTCCTGCCGCAGGAACCACATTCATCGGTCTGCGGAAAGGTTCCGACCATCGCAAGGTAGCGGGTGAGGAACTGTACTGAGACCAGCGGAATCTGCTCATCGGTCGCGGTCTCGATCCTCTGCATTGCTGCAACAAACAGATCAAACAGCTGCTCCGAGCTCTCACCTCCTCCGTAGGATTTCAATACGATCTCCGCCCAGAGGCTTGCTGTGTAGAACCGCCGTATATTCTCACGCAGCCCGAGGAAGAAATCCTGCACATCGAACTCGGTTATCTTCACGCTGTTCCTGACAGGGTCGGTATAGAGGTAGACTGAACCGAGACAGAAGGGATCGGTGAGTCCGCGAAGCCTGCCCTTCGCGGAACGCGCGCCATGAGCAATGGCTGACACAAGTCCATGTTCGCGGGTGAACAAATTCACTCCGAGGTGTATCTCCGCGATACGATAGGTCTTCAGCACAATTGCCGAGCAAGTCTGATTTCTGGACATATTTTCGTTTTGCTTCCCCAGGGATTATCACTATACTATACCTGTCGCGCCGAACCGGTGAAATACTACTACAGCTTGAGAATCGATTCTCGATCATGCGGTGCTGAACGAGTGAGTTCCTGCTCTGTGTCAGTTCGTAGCGGCGCGCAACAACGCTAAATGGGAAGGAAAAACATGTCAAACCGACAGATCGTACCGGCGGAGATGATTTTACCAAACAAGCTGCTCCTCATTCCCTTGCAGGGCAAGCCGATCTTCCCCGGCATTTTTACGCCAATGATGATCAAATCGCAGGATGACATACAGGTCATCGAGCGCTCGATCGAATCGGACGCGCTGATCGGATTGGTGCTGGTGAAGGATGACGAAGTCGATAATCCGAAGCCAGAGGATCTGTTTCGCGTCGGCACTGTCGCAAAGATCGTAAAGAAAATCAATCTGCCCGATGGCGGCATGAACATCTTTGTATCGACGCTTAAAAGATTCAAAGTGAAGAAGTTCCTGAGCCAGGAGGCCCCGATAGCGACTGCCGTCGAATACCTCGACGATGTCGAAGAGAAGAGCGACGAAGTGACCGCGATGACGCGGAGCCTCATTGGCGAAATGAAGCAGGTTTCAGAAAACAATCCTCTCTTCTCGGAAGAGATGCGCCTGAACATGGTCAATATTGATGATCCGGGAAAGATCGCCGATTTCATCACCTCGATCCTGAACATCGACCGGAAGGATCAGCAGAAGGTGCTCGAAGAGTTGAACGTGAAGCGACGGATGGAGCATGTCCTGATCTTCATCAAGAAGGAACAGGAGCTCCTGCGTCTGCAAAAGAAGATTCAGCTGCAGATCAATGAGAAGATTGAAAAAAGCCAGCGGGAATACTACCTGAAAGAAGAACTGAAGACTATCAAGCAGGAACTCGGCATGCCGACGGACTCGAAGAGCTCGGATGCAATCCGGTTCAGAGAAGCCATCGACAAGCTGAATCTGATCGGCGAAGTCAAGGAGCAGGTCGAACGTGAACTCGAAAAGTTTCAGCTGATGGAGCCGAGTTCGCCGGAGTTCGGCGTGACCCGAAACTACCTGGATACGATCGTCACCCTGCCGTGGAATGATCCGGTGCCTGAGCAGATTGAGGTTGAAAAGGCACGCAAAATCCTCGATGCCGATCACTACGGCCTTGATGATGTGAAAGAACGCATCATGGAATTTCTGGCAGTTCGCAAACTCAAGAAGGATTCGAAAGGCTCGATCATCTGTCTCGTCGGCCCGCCGGGGGTCGGAAAGACGTCGGTCGGCATGTCGATCGCGCGTGCGCTCGATAAAAAATTCTTCCGGTTCTCGGTTGGCGGCATGCGTGATGAGGCTGAGATAAAAGGTCACCGGAGAACCTACATCGGCGCAATGCCGGGCAAGGTGATCCAGGGACTGAAGGTGGTGAAGACGAAGAATCCGGTGTTCATGATCGACGAGATCGACAAGCTCTCCTCCTCCTATCAGGGCGACCCCGCGTCGGCGCTGCTGGAGGTGCTCGACCCGGAACAGAATGTTGCGTTTCGCGACCATTATCTCGATCTGCCCTTCGACATCTCTGACATCCTGTTCATTGCGACGGCGAATACCCTCGATTCGATTCCGAGTCCGCTCCTTGATCGCATGGAAGTGATCAGACTTTCCGGCTACATTGATCAGGAAAAGCTGGAGATCGCGAAGAAGTACCTTGTGCCACGTTCCCTCGAGCGCAGCGGAATAAGCCGCCGGAACGTGCGCTATACGAAGGCCGCACTTCTGCATATTGCGAATGGGTACGCGCGGGAAGCGGGCATGCGCAACTTCGAGAAGGCACTTGACCGGATTCATCGGAAACTCGCAGTCGGGCTTGTTACGGAATCTGAAAAAAGTGAAGACAGGAAGGCGGGAACGAAAGTCATCACTATCGATGGGCCGGATCTCGAAACCTATCTGGGAAAACCCTCCTTCGGTGATGATGAAATCAAGCGGATCTCACGGCCAGGGATGGCGATTGGACTCGCATGGACGCAGTTCGGCGGCGACACCCTCATCATCGAAGCTGTTTCAAACGGCGGACACGAAGGCTTCAAACTGACCGGCCAGATGGGCGAGGTGATGCAGGAGTCGGCAAACATCGCCTACACCTATGTGCGCCATGTGGGAAAGCAATACGGAATCGACGATACGTGGTGGGAAAACAAGATGATTCACCTTCACATTCCCGCGGGTGCAACACCGAAAGATGGCCCGTCGGCAGGAATCACGATGGCCTCAACGCTGCTCTCTCTTGCCACAGGGAAGCAGATTCGCAGGAATCTGGCGATGACCGGCGAGCTTTCCCTGGTTGGCAACGTGCTTCCGATAGGCGGGCTGAAGGAGAAGACGATTGCTGCCAGGCGTGCCCGAATTAAGGAGATCATAATTCCGGAGAAGAACGTTCGTGATCTTGACGAAATTCCCGATCATGTAAAGAAAGGGATCAAGTTCCATCCGGTTGCCACGATGGAACAGGTCATCGAGCAGTTGTACTAGTTTCATCTTCAGGAGCTTCAGGATCTATGGCACTACGAGAATCGACAGAACGGGGTATTCGCCCGTATCGACCCGGTGAACGGACAAACTTGCACTTCCCTACCCGCCTGGCTCTGGCGGTCGCACTGCTTTCGCTGACTGTGGCGGGGATTGCCACCGCTCAATCATCACCAGGTGCCGCGCCGGTGGTTGCGGCAAATGCCCCGCCGCTCGCGCCGGCGATCTCTCCCGCAGCATCCCCTTCGGTCGCGGCGCAGAAGCGCATCTATGTCAGCCCCGAACAGCTGAAAGCGATGATTGCTGATGCTCCTGCCGCTGCACAGGCGCTGATCCTGAAGACTCCTGTCCACTTTCTTGAGCTGATGGTGAAGGTTCTTCAGGAGCCGTCGGACCTCATCCGGCTTGTCGACAAGCAGCATGCGCTTCCTTCGGATTACGTTCCGCCGGACCTTGTGTCGCTCAACCATCACGATCTGACGCTGTACAAGAGCAATCTCTTCCTGCGCCGGATCGCGCTTCCGTCGCTTCTGGCGATGGTACACGCGTCGCGAGTGGCGGGTACCGATCTTCCAATAGCGAGCACCTATCGCTCTTACAGCCTGCAGAAAGCGATATTCGAGTGGAATGTCTCCACCTACGGGCTGAAGGAGGCTGAGCGGGAGTCGGCACATCCGGGAACAAGCCAGCATCAGCTCGGGACGGCCATCGATTTTGGAGACATAACAAACGCATTTGCGAAGACAGCCGGCGGAAGGTGGATCGCGCAGCACGGATGGGAATACGGCTTTACCATCTCCTATCCGCAGGGCTATGAACAGCTGACCGGCTACATGTATGAGCCGTGGCATTACCGCTACATCGGGGTGCCTGCAGCGCGAATGATGCACGATTACTTTGACGATATCCAGCAGAATCTGCTCGTGTTCCTGCACGACCATGCGAGTGCATTCGCTGCTTTGTTGCAGTAGACAGTGTGACCTGACGGCGATCTGAGAGTGCCGCGCGTACTTTGTGATCTTGCAACTGGCATAGGACCGTAGTAACCTCCTGCAGAGACTGACGCAATGGATGCGCGAGTGAATGCTCCCAATATGGTGAACCGATCGAAGCGTCTCATGAACAACCTCGAGGGATATCTGTTCATTGGCCCCGCGACGATCCTGATTGCGGTCTTCGGACTTTTCCCCATAGCGTATACCGTCTTCGTGAGTCTGTTCCGCTGGCGGATCATTCGCGGGAAGTTCATCGGACTTGCCAACTACGCCGAGCTATTCGGATCAGCAGGCTGGCTGCTGCTCTTCGTGCTCTCGATCTTCATTGTTGCGCTCGGCTTCGTCCTTCTTCGGAAGAAGCGCGCCCGTCAGGGCGTCCCCGATCCTGCGCTGTTCCGGACATCTGCCGCGTTTCTCCTGCTTATCGCGGGCCTCGCCGGACTGGCATTTTCACTTCCGGCTTTGTGGACGACGGGTGACGGCAATGTATTCGACGCGCTCAGAGTGACTGTGTACTACTCCCTTGGCACTGTACCTGTGCAACTTGCAGGGGGACTCTTTCTCGCGCTGTTCTTCGAACGCAAATTCCGGGGCCGACAGGTCTACCGCGTTATCTACCTCCTACCCTACATTGTTCCCACTGTCGCATCGGCGGCGGTATTCCAGGTTCTTTTCTCGCTGCGGCCTGAGAGCTTCGCCAACCTTATTGTGAGACTGCTGGGCGGAAACGCGCTCGGTTGGCTCGGAGATCCTCACGGCATCTTCGGTATGGCCTTCGGGTGGGGAAAGGTTGCATCGGACGCAAATCCGGTTGTCTCCTACTGGGCGTCCTGGGTGCGCGGACCGAGCCTCGCCCTTACGGCGATTATGATCTACAACTACTGGGTATTTATTGGTTACTACGCGCTCATCTATGCAAACGGGCTCGCAAACATTCCACGACAGCTGTATGAGGCTGCGGAAGTGGACGGTGCTTCCCGGTGGACGATGTTCAGGAATATAACAGTCCCGCTCCTTTCGCCGACGACCTATTTCCTGACCATGCTGGGCATTATAGGAACGTTCAAAAGCTTCAACAGCGTCTACGTGCTGCGAAACAACACAATCGGGAACGCCGTGGACACTCTGAGCATCAACATCTTCTATACATTCTTCAGTCAGTCACGCTTCGGGTACGCCGCCGCTGCATCGCTGTTCCTGTTCGCTCTGGTGCTTGGTCTCACTGTCGTTCAGCGCAGGCTCATGGAGGAGCGGGTCAACTATGGCGAATGATGGATTGGGCCGCGGACCTTCCATCCGACGCACCCGGGTCAGACGGATGTTCGCGCTGCACCTGCTTCTTGCAGTGGGCGGGATTCTGGCAATACTGCCCTTTCTCTACATGATAGCGAACAGCCTGAAGACCTATGGGGAGACTATCACCCGGGTGAGTGCAATTCCGTTTTCGCCGCTCTTCTGGCCGCGGGTGCCGCAGTGGAAGAATTACGCTGATGCATGGCAGAGCGGCGCGCTCTCGCACTACTTTCTGAACAGTGTCGTCATAAGCACGGTCACACTACTGGGCCTGTACGCTACCACTGTGCCTGCTGCATTCGGCTTCTCGAAGCTCCGCTTTGCCGGCAAGAACCTGATATTCACGCTGCTTATTGCGACGTTGATCGTGCCGGAGACGGTGCTGCTCATTCCAAACTATCTGGTGATCGCCCGGCTGAAGTGGATCGACACACTCGCTGCACTGACTGTTCCGTTCATGGCAAGCGCGTTCTTCATCTTTCTGCTCCGCCAGTTCTTCAATCAGATCCCGAACACGATCCTCGAATCGGCGCGGATCGACGGAAGTTCGAATGTCGGAATCATGCTGCGAATCGTGACGCCGCTGTCGACAGCGTCACTTTCAACCATGGGGTTTCTCGCGTTTACCGGCGCGTGGAACTCGCTGCAATGGCCGCTTGTGGTTACGCAGACTCCGAAATGGCGCCCGATTGCGGTTGGATTGACTACATTCATTAGTGAAGCCTCTGCGCAGATCCATCTCAGAATGGCTGCCGCAGTGATAGCACTCATTCCGGTGGCCGTGCTCTACATAGTTGCGCAGCGTCAGATCACTGAAGCGGTGACGCACACCGGGCTGAAGGGGTAGTGAAGGAGGGAGTTATGAGATTTCATCGGGTAGATGGCAGACGCATTGCAATGCCTGTCGTCCTTTCCATTTCGGCTTTTCTCTTTGCCGTGGCTGCGGGAGCCGCCTTTGCCGGCGGCACCGCCGAGAAGGGTGCAGCCATGCAACCTGCGGCATCGAGTCAGACCGACACACTGGCATCGGTTGATCCGAGCAACCAGACAGTGGTCTTCTGGCACAACCAGAGTAACAAGCAGGAAGCCGGGCTGAATGCGCTGATCAGCGAGTTCAACAGCACCAACCAGTGGAAGATCACCGTGAAGGGTGAATACGCGGGCAACTACGACGATATATACAACAAGATGATCACGGGAATTGCCGGTGGAAGCGTGCCGAACCTGGTCATGGCGTATCAGAACCAGTCTGCCTCCTACCAGCTGGCAAACGGGCTGGTAGACCTCAATCCCTACCTGCACAGCACAAAGTGGGGCATCAAGGATCTTGCTGATTTCTTCCCGGGTTTTCTCGACCAGGACGTGAACTCACAGTTCAACAATCAGCGCCTCGGCTTGCCGATCTTCCGATCAATCGACCTGATGTACTACAACATCAGCTGGTTGAAGCAGCTCGGTTTCAACAGCCCGCCCACCACCTGGGCGCAGTTCGCGCAGATGTGCGCGGCCGCGACCAACAGCGCAAAGGGTACGTACGGCTACGCTATTACAACCGATGCCTCCGACATTTTCTCGGAGATCGCCTCGCGCGGCGGCAATATCGCAAAGGCTGACGGTTCGGGTTACACGCTCGACACCCCTGAAGCGAAGGCTGCGTTCTCCTTCATGCAGAAGCTGTACAAAGATGGGTCGGCAAAGAAGATCGCCGAGAAGTACGGAGAACAGGCGGATTTCGCAAACAGGAAGGTCCTGTTTACCACCGGAACCAGTGCCGGCCTCCCCTACTACGCGCAGGCGATTGCGCAGGGCGCGGCAGGTACATTTGACTGGAGCGTTGCGCCGATGCCGCACTCGACCGACAAACCGGTCGTGAACATCTATGGTGCATCGGTCAGCGTAACAAGGACGACTCCTGAGAAGGAGCTCGCAGCGTGGTTATTCCTGCGCTGGTTCGCCGAACCGAAACAGGAAGCACAGTGGGTTCGCGTGTCCAACTACTTCCCGAGCCGGAAATCTGCAGCAAACGAATTGACCGACTATTTCCAGAAAGATCCGAAGTACAAGGACGCCTTCGATATCCTGGTCAATTCACAGAGCGTTTCGGAACCGCCGTTCTCCGGATACCAGCAGGTGCGTGGGCTCATGTCTACTGCATTCAACGCGGTACTCGATGGAGCAAATGTCGACCAGACGCTTGCAAAGCTCGAACTCGATGCGAACAAGGTGCAGAAGCAGAGCGCTCCCTGAGTTGATCTGACTTCGAGCACCCGGTACACGAACGAGGGAATGAATGCTGCATTCTTCACGCGCCAAGGAGTTTACATGAACGGCAAAGAGACACTGGAAAACTGGTTTTCCGGCCGCGCGTTGCTGCATCCGGTCTCAGACGTTCCCTCGTTCGTCGATTTGATTCGACTCTTTTCAATTTATTCTGGCGGGCCCGAGTTTCCCATGACTCGCGGAATGAACGACCTTCGGTCGATCGTTGAGCCTGCCGATCACCTGGTCTTTGTGCTCGTGGACGGTCTCGGGCTGAACCTCACCTCTCAGTTCCCCTCCGGCGGATTTTTCGCGGAGACTCTGAAGGCCGAGCTTCGGGCGGTGTTCCCATCGACAACAGCAGCGGCCCTGACTACTCTTGCATCCGGAGCCTGGCCTGGAGCTCACGGAATCACCGGCTGGTGGACCTATTTCAGCGAACAGCAGCGAACGATATGCCCGCTACGCTTTCTCGATCGAACCAGCATGATATCAGCAACCAAATTTGACCTGCACCTCGATCAGCTGCTGCCGGTGCGCAGTATGTATCACGGTTTTTTTCGGGAATCCCGCTCCTATCTGCCCCGGCCGCTTGATCGCGGCGAATACTCCGAGTGGTCGCGTGGCGGGACGAAGGTGGCGGGATATCGATCATTCGATCAGCTGGTAAGAATGCTTTCCCGAGCGACCAGAAAGGCAAAGCGGGCAACATTCAGCTACGTCTATTCGATGGACGTCGATTCACGCATTCACCGGAACGGAACCGCCGATGAACAGGTATACGATGCGGTGCGGCAGAACGACTATCTGCTCACGCGGCTCAGGGACGCGCTGCCGGAATCGGCCCGAATCATCGCGACTGCCGATCACGGGCTCATCGACGTTCCGGACGGCCACACGACAGAACTTCGCTCCGACCATCGGCTCCTCTCTCACCTTGCGGTACCGCCAAGCGGCGAAAGTTCAACGCCGATCTTTCACGTGATTGCGCAGCACGAATCGGCGTTTCTTGCCGAGTTCGAACGCGCCGGACTCGCTGACAGGTTCGCCCTGATCACTCCCGATCAGGCGGAAGAGCTTCATCTGTACGGACCCGAGCCCCTTTCACCGCTCATGCGCTCCCACCTGGGGAGCTGGATAGGCATAGCGCGGGAACCGTATGTACTTGAGTTCGTTCCCGATAACCGGGAACCGATCCATCACCGCGGTGTACACGGAGGACTCAGGCCGGAAGAGATGAGAGTAGGTCTCTTTACCGCATAAGCTGGCAGCTGCGCACCGCCTATCGGCGAAAGCCTGAAAGTGGTCGCGAGCGAGCCTCAAGTTCGGAAAGTTCCTCCTCGACCGGTCCAAGCTGAACGGTGAAAAGCTCCTCAAGCTGCTGGGCTTCCACCTTTCCACGGCCGAGCTCACGCAACTCATGGGCGTAGAGTGATGCGGTTCCTGCCGAGAGCTTCGCAAGATCCAGGAGCCGCCTCAGCCGGAGTCCTTCGGGACTTCGTCGCCGCGGATCAAGTATCGCCATGGACAGACATTCACGGCTGCGCCGGAGCCACTCCCAGCATTCACGCACGGCGGCACGCAGTGCACCGCTTGTTGCCGCGATGCGCGCTGAGGCCTCCCGTTCAGCTTGCAGCGCAGGGACCTTCGTGATGGACAGAAGCTGGGGCAGATACTCATCGATCAGAACTGTCGCCGGCTCGTAGGGTGACATGCGGACCCTGCAGTCGACTATTGCCGGCGATGATACAGGGACGCCGGTCGGCTCCGGCGTGCCACTGACAATCGAGAAACCCTCGACACAGGGCCAGGCTTCAGCGCCATATTCGGCAATCCTGAGAGCGGCATCAGGCTCTGCAGTTAGTACCACGCACCTGCAGGTTTTCAACCGGGAGTAGAGCAGCGCTTCATCAACCTCATCGAGAGCTGCCTGGTGAACGATCGGAACAACGCCGCACTCAACCGAATACCGCAGAAGCGGAGCCAGATAGTGTTCAAACATGAGTGATGGCGAGACTCCGGTCGGCGCTGCCGAGCTGCCTCCCAGGTAGATGTGCTCCGCTCCCTCGTGAAGAGAGAGCAGGTCGTCAATTGCATGTTTTGCCAGATGGAATGCAGTATCCGAACCCTCCCTGAACGACGTGACCGTTTGGGTAAAGAGTGCGGCTCGTCGGAAGACACTCGAAAAGAAAAACTCGTCGAGTCCGCACGCCAGATCAATGCCGGGAATCAGATGCGTTGTCTCCCTCGAAATAGATCTCTCCAAAGCGGGAAAGATCGTATCCGGGAAGGCAGCCCCTTTCCGGCCGTCAGGATCTGTAACTGTCCAGGGAAACAGTTCACCCCAGCGGAGAATCAGCTGCGAGAATCCGGCACTGGCGAGCGTCCCTGCGAGCGAAAGAAAGCGCTCCGGCGGAACCGGTACTCCGGTGAGATCAAGGATTGCTCCGCTTCTCGCAATTGCTGCCATTGGAAGAGTATGAATAGGCTGAACTACTTGCGCAACCACCGGTGCAACGGTATTCTTACGCGCATTATGGGTGCTGTACAAGACGAGCTCGCTCGCTTCGGTTTGGCTCTTCCGGATGTTCTTCTTCCGTCAGATAGCAGAGATCTCGAGAGTTGGGCTGTCATTGCCTGTGATCAGTTCACCTCCGAACCGGAATACTGGAACCGCGTGCGTGAACTCACCTCCGGGCACCCGTCAACGCTCGATCTGATCCTGCCGGAAGTCTATCTCTCGAGCAGCGATGTCTCGGCGCGAATCCAGTCGGTGCACGAATCGATGCGTCGCTACCTTGCCCAGGGCATCCTCCGGACACACAGGCAGACGGCAGTCGCGCTCGTCCGCGATACGCCGATGGTCCAGGGGCGAAAGGGGCTCCTTCTTGCGGTGGATCTGGAGCTCTACGATTACTCCCCGGGTTCACGAAGCCTGATTCGACCGACTGAGCAGACCATAGTTGAACGTCTGCCTCCGCGCATCAGGGTTCGCAAGGGTGCACCGCTCGAACTTCCGCACATCCTGGTTCTTGTCGACGATCCTGAGATGAAGGTGATAGAGCCAGTCATCGACACGGCATCCCGCGGCGAACCGTTGTACAGCACGAAGCTGATGATGGGAGGCGGCCAGATCAGCGGTTACCCGGTGACACCGAAGGCAATCGAAGAGCAGCTGCTTCCCGCACTTCGTGAGTTCGCGGCACCGCAGCATCTGTCGGCTCGCTACGGAGTAGCCGATGCGCCGCTTCTCGCAGTTGGAGACGGCAACCACTCCCTTGCATCGGCAAAGGCTGTGTGGGAAGAGCTCAAGAGCAGCGGCATGGTGCGCCCGGACCATCCGGCACGATGGGCGCTCGTCGAGCTGATCAATCTCCACAGTCCGGCGCTCCCCATCGAACCGATCCACCGGGTTATCCGCCGCATAGAACCTGCTGCGTTCGCTCATTTCGCTGCGGAACGACATTCGGCACAGACGCGGCGAGTTTCAGGAATCGATGAGGCCGGACAGCTCATTCGCAAGTTCACCGAATCGGCAGTGCGCTTCGGCGTGGGAGATGCCAACGGCTGGTCGGTACTCGAACTCTCAAGCGATCCGGGAACCCTCACGGTAACCCTGGTGCAGAATCTGCTCGACTCCTACGTCACTGAACATCCAGAGGCAGAGGTGGATTACATTCACGGGAGTGAACCGCTCGCGCGGTTTGCCCGGGAGCCGAATACCCTCTCTGTTCTCCTGCCGCCGATCGACAGGCCGCTCCTGATCCCGACGGTCCTTGAACGCGGCGTGCTTCCGCGCAAGGCGTTTTCTCTCGGCGAGGCGGAAGAGAAGCGGTACTATATGGAAGCTCGGATCATCGATCAAAAGTACTCGACGGCCGGCTGACGACAGCCCGATGCATTGGATATTGGGTCAAAAGCGATTAGAATGGCTAGTATGAGCAGGCACGCAGCCGCGATACTCATGGTATTTCTCGCAGCAGCATCTCTTGCCGCGCAATCACAGGTTGTGATTGCGTTTCTCGGCGTAAGCCAGTCACCCGCCTCCTCTGCCGGAGCGGCTCTATCAACCGACGATATCCGGGTGCTCGAAAACAGCATCACGTCCTATCTTTCGCAGGTCGCCGATTCTGAGAACTACGGCCTGATCATACCGAACAACCGTGAGCAGCTTCTCGCCCGCGTCGCTCCCGAACTGACGGGGAATGCAAACCAGACGACGGTAGCCGATCTTGGCGGCGATGTAGCCGCCCGTGCACTCGTGGCGGGAATCGCCCTACACACCGGAAATCGTTACTCACTTGCGCTCGCGCTGATCCGCGTGGACACGGGAAAACTGGTGAACAGAGTCACGGGCGATTTTCCCGGATACGCCGATCTGGTCGCCGGCTGTCGAGGATTGGTATTTGCGCTGTTCCAGGTCTCCCCGCTTCCCGCAGGTCCGGCCGCACCAACTGTCGCAGGAACTCAGGCGGCACCCTCGGGCGAACGAGCCCAGCCCGAACTGCAAAACCAGCAAACCTATGTCAGCGTACCAAGTCTCAGCATGGTGGCCGGGACCTGGAAAGGCGACAAAGGCATAACCTCCGTCCGCATCGGCACCGATGGACGTGCGAGCGCCGAGATAGCCGATGGCAACAGTATGAAACTGAATGTTACAATCGAGGGCGATCAGATAGTCGTGCTACAGGATGAACCGAACGCTCCGAAAATGTACCTGCCATTCTTCCCGTACAGCGTAGCTGTGCAGATCGTTGACCTTGCCCGCCCGATGAGCTGGACATTCCGGCTTACGCGGAATCACGAAACCCTGACAGGCACCAAGCAGACCTCGTTCTTCCGGATTGACCGGGGTACGGTAGTCTCGGTGGACAATACCTATTCGCGGCCGGCGGAGTGGCAGCGGCTCAAATAGGCATATGCTCGCGACGTCGAAGAATACGGCGAATGAAGCCGCCGCGGCCTCTTCTGAACGGATTCTGCCCGGCAAACTCAAATCCCGTCGCCTCCATGAGCAGGACAAGGTAGGTCAGGATTGAAATTGAGAACGCTATTACGCGGAAAATGGGCTTCCGGTTGACCTCTTTCGACTGACGATACACGATTTTCCCGGGGCTGGTAACCTGAACCTCCGGATTGTAGCCGGAGATCCAGATCATCCCCTCATTTGGCGTGAAATAACCAAGATTTCGCGCCAGCACCGTAACCGCCTGAGGATCGGACTGCAGCGACTGGATTCGGTCCTGCAACCGGGAATTGATCTTGTCCAGATCCCCTATGTTCGCGCTGAGCTGTTCTTGATAGTGATTGAGCTTCTGATATTCCAGAATTCCCGTGTGCCCCAGAAAGATGCTCAAAAGCAGGTAGGTGACGAGACCAGTCGTCACCGAAAACAGTATCCGGAACCCCTTCATACTTACCAATACGGTAAGTTCGCATCCATGCTTGAGCAAAATGGCTGTGAGATCCGGAGACAAACCGGTTACGTTGACAAGAGGAAAATCCATGGAGTACATTAAGTTAATGCGTTATGCTTAGCCTCGGAATGCCGATAAAAAAGCAATAGAGCACGTATTGACTCCAGGAGGAGAGGACTGTGAGTGACAATCAGCGAACCGTCCGTGAACCACGAGACAATCATAGTCAGAACACTCCGACCATAACCCCTGACGAGGAGCT
>Ga0307376_10002625_pt1 | contig 17426 bp, 17 predicted proteins | sample TR2MG_FD_202536 | JGI IMG/M metagenome (GOLD analysis project Ga0307376, IMG submission 202536) | Soil microbial communities from Risofladan, Vaasa, Finland - TR-2 | ecosystem: Environmental > Terrestrial > Soil > Coastal area > Acid sulfate soil | place: Finland: Risofladan, Vaasa | collected...
TGGACAGCGAAAATTAGGCTGGCAACAGCTGATTCTTTTCGGGCCCTTAGCTCAGTTGGTTAGAGCAGAGGACTCATAATCCTTTGGTCCGCGGTTCAAGTCCGCGAGGGCCCACCAACAAAACAATGACTTAGGTGTAACATCCTAGGTCATTTTATTTTATGGGACAATGGCGGGGCAATGAATTAACTTATGCAAATGGCAGTAAGTATTTCAGATGCTCTTCATACGGGGGTGGGAAACGGGTTGTTTATATGAATAATTCTGTCGAGAAGATTTTGTGACGTGCTAACATTCTGAGGATATGGTCATTATTGCAATCCTATGAAATATCCAAAAAACCAAAAGGGAACCCTAAACTACATCGCTTTCAGATGTTACAAAATCTGGTCGAGCAGCTTCTGGATAAGATGGGTTTTAGCTCCAATTGCCACAGGCGTACTGCCAGCGCTTACGTTTGCATATTATAAGTTTTCAGCGATAAGTGATTACGTGCATAAGGAGGCGTCATGGTTATCAAACTGGTTGGATTCGGATGCATTTTTTATATTAATAGCCATATTTATATACCCTACAGCGCTATTAGCTTTTGCAAGATTTGTCGTTAATCGTGTTAATTCCACCGGCGTAAATCAGGATGTTTTGCTTAGTCTTGTGGCTACGCTTGACCAAATAGTTGGCTGTAAAGCAGAGCGTTTTGGAAAATATGCTGCTGAACTCAAAAATAATGGCAAAAATGATGGAATTGAGAATACTTTTGAGGTAATTACTCAGCCAATAACTCAGATTGCAGAGATTACTCGCGGGATATACACATTATTTAACACGCTAATGGCGGAAAGAAGGCCGAGAGTCCTTGTAAAGGTAGTGTTAGCTGTTGTGAAAGACAAGAAGATTTCGGAATTGCCAATATATTTTCCCCAGGATGAGCAGCCTGGTACGAGCATACAGATATTGAATCACCCCAATTCAACAATGATGACCGCCCTAAATACCAAAAAAATGGTTATCATAGAAAGCACAAGGAAAGAATCTAGGAAAAAAATAGGGCGGAAATTTGTTGCAAGCGATGAGGAAGACCAAGATTCAGACTGTTCTCTCATATGTTTTCCTATTCGCCATAAATTCACGAACACTGTGCCCTTTATATTGTCTATTCACTGTGATGAAGGCGGTATCTTCAACAAGAACGAGCACAGCCAATTATATGAACACTTGTTGGGTAGATTTGAAAGTAGAATTTGCTTGGAATACAGCCTAATGTTAATAAAAGAGGAGGTGTCAAAAACATGAACCAAACTAAAAGCTTGGCTAATAAAGTCGCATCTCAATGGGAAGTGGCCAAAGTTAGCGGGGGTAATAAAGACGACTTGGCTAGAGCTGTTGCACAAATCAGGTCGATAGTGAAGACCGAGCGTGAAATATTTTCTGTGTCTTCATCCGCACTAAGCTCTTCCAAGAAAAAATAGTCCAAGTGATTTTATAGTCTCTAGAGTTTAAATACTCAATTGGTATGTATGAGTGCCATGTTTGTACCTGGCCACTCTCATTGCCCTCCCCCGTAGCTTTATTAATAGATTCTCCATCAGGGCACGAAGCTAGTCTTGATTTCAATTGAGAATCGATAAATCATATCGTAGCTAGTCTCAACATTTAATATCAATGAATGATGAAAGATGGGATATTAAAGCCATTTTCATGTGTATTTGCCCCTTTAGTGCCCTATACGGCAATCTGAATAATTTAATATGTTGTTTTTATAGTAATATAAATATTATATTAAAGGATTATATATCCTGTGTTGTTATTATTCCTGCTTTGCTGTAGTGTTTATAAGTATTCGGACGCACTCTTAAAGGGGTAAACATGGCTTCTATCGAAAGGCGCAAACTCGATGACGGCACGACCAGCTACCGAGTAAAAATTCGGCTGAAAGGACACGCACCAGAAAGCGCTACATTCTCTCGATTGACTGATGCGCGTGAGTGGGTTCAGAAAACAGAGGCAGATATAAAGGCAGGCCGCCACTTCGGAGCAAGTAAGCGACACACGCTGATTGAATTGATTGAGTCATACGAGAAGAGTTCGAAGCACAAGGAATTGAAGTCTGCCAAAGAGATGAGGGCACGGCTCGACTGGTGGCGCAAGAAGTATGGCGAAAGGCTATTGCAGGAAATTACTCCTGCAGTTGTAGCCCAAGGACGCGATGCTCTAATGGATGAACATCTGACAGTGAGCAGACGTCAAGATGATGGGAGTGTGTCACGTATACCGCTTGAGAAAAAACGAAGTGGTGCAACGACGAATCGCTTCCTTGCGGCCCTCTCAAGTGCCTGTGCATATGGAGTGAAAGAATTGGGTTGGCTTGAACGCAATCCAGTTGAGCGCGTTTCCAAACCTAAGGAAAATAAAGGTCGAGTGCGTTACCTTGACGATAACGAACTTCCAAGATTCCTCAAAGCCTGCCGCAAAAATCCTGACCTGTATCTTGCTGTAGTGTTATCGCTCACCACTGGTGGTAGGCAGTCGGAGATTATGGGTTTCCGTTGGGGGCAGATAGACCTAAAAGCGGGACGTGCAACACTGCATGCTGGCACAACCAAGAATGATGATGCACGGGTGCTGCCGCTAGTGGGTGAGGCATACACTTTGTTGACGGAACGTGCCAAGGTTCGTAACCTGAAAGATGACAGAATTTTCCCCCCGACACACGTTGCTAAAAAATCAGATTTCCTAAATCTTCGCACTCCATTCATTTCGGCTTTGAAAGAAGCTGAGATAACTAACTTTCACTGGCACGACCTACGCCACACCTGTGCATCCTACCTGATGATGAACGGTGTCTCGTCATTGGAAATATCAAAGGTACTTGGTCATCGTACTATGGCGATGGTAAGCCGCTATGCCCACCTTGCACCGGCTAGAGTTTCTGACATAGGCAATGCACTGGCGCAGAAAATGGGAGTGGCATGATGAGCGAAGTGAGCCAATATTCCCCGCTGTTTCCCCTGCTGGAAAAATATTGGGGCAAGCCGTTATCCGAATTGCCAAATGATTTACAGAAAAAAGTAAGGAAGGCAATGGGCAGCCCAACAAGTACACCCGACCCATCACGAGTTGCAGGGTTTCGCCCCAAATTTAACAATAAGGGAGATTTAGACGCATGGGAGACAATCCATGTTGATACACAGCAAAGCGGAGATATCCCATTAGACTGGGATGAACTGACCCCTGAACAACGTCAATCGACTGTAGCTGGATTTGATTACAGCAGCGACCCGAGCCTGGAAGAGGAGCGCAAGCGTGACAGGAAAACCACTAACGAAATCCTAAGGACTCAAGAAGAGATTGAACGCTGGGAAGGAATGAGTAATCATGGCAAACCAAGCGAGGCGGCGATTAGAGAAGAAAGGCTGGCCCAACTGAAAATCAAATCAGCTCAACTTAACAATCAATTGAGCGCCACTGAAAATCAGATACGTAATCCCGTGGCAAAACAACAAGGCGATGCAATCCTGAAATGGTTGCACGACAATAAATATGACCCAAAACAATTGCCTAAGGCGCCCAAAGGCAAGGCAGGAGTGAAAAGAGATTGTCGTAATGCGTTTTGTGAAAAGAGTACAGAATTGTTTTTATCGAAAAAGGTATTCGACACCGCATGGCAAAGTCTCCGTGACAATCACAACATAAAAGACAAATTATAATATCCATTCTGTGTCCCCCCATAAAATTGGGGAGGGTTTGGGTTTGACGGGAGGGTTAGTCATTGAAATAAAATACTCACACTGCAAATTTAGCAGGATTAAGTGAGGACACGCAGAATGTCTAACGAACTTCAAAACCGGTCAGTAAACCTACCTAAACTTTCAAATGTAAAAAATGTTCCAAGCTGTTTTCCATTGCTTGGGTTGACCACCGCCGCAATTCACGGGCATATATTCAAAGCCCAAGACCGATTCGATTCAAAAGGCCGCAAAATTGCAGGCAATGGCTTGGCTTCGACAGGTGCAATTATCCGCCGTGGTCGCAAAGTACTAATCGACGTGGACAAATACGCAGCATGGTTGGCAGGTGCTGTTGTGGATGGCAAGTAACATGAGTCGACTTAACGAGGAATCCATTGCTGACAGTTGTATGGCACCCGAAGAGTGAGTGATGCTGACGACTATCCAACGCGACATACGCGCTGATTTAACACAATCATTCAGCAAGCCAGCCTTGCTGGAACGTCCCAGAGCCCCCGCAATGCGTTTCAAGCTATTGTCTGGTGCAGACCTACGTAATGGCGCACCGATGCGTTGGTTGGTGCGCGGGGTGCTGCCAGTTGCAGGCTTGGCGGCTATGTATGGAGCAAGCGGCAGTGGCAAAAGCTTTCTAATACTGGACATGGCATTCGAAATTGCACGCGGTGGTGAATGGTTTGGTCGCCGCGTTACTCAAGCTCCAGTGATTTATGTTTGCTTGGAGGGTGAATCTGGAATGGGTAAGCGCATCACATCGTGGTGCCTTTACCACAAGAAGCCTGTACCAGATGCATTGAAGTTCATTACACAACCTTTCGACCTTCTCAGTGATGACGTTTCCGAATTAGCCAAGGCGATAAATTCCGGTGGTAGTAAGGGTGGTTTGGTAATTCTCGACACGTTGAACCGTGCCGCACCGGGAGCCGATGAAAATTCATCCGTCGATATGGGAAGACTTATCGCTGCTGCCAAGCAATTGCAAAGCATGATTCAAGGTCTTGTGTTGCTAGTGCATCACACGGGTAAAGATGCAGCAAAGGGACTACGTGGGCATTCAAGTTTATTCGCGGCTCTTGACGGTGCGATTGAGGTCACTAGAAACCGCAACTTACGTGGATGGAGCGTGGCCAAATCTAAAGATGATGCCACGGGAGATTTTCATCCTTTCAAACTTGAAGTCGTACGGGTAGGCATGGATAACGAAGGAATCGAAATAACATCTTGCGTCATCGAAACGCATGAAACAACAGAAGACATACAAGACATACGACACTCACTTGGAAAAAATCAGAAAATCGCCCGAGCTGTTTTGGAGGAATTGCTGAGCAAATCGCCTTACACCGACAAGGAAGGCGCACCAGTAGGGAGGCCATGCATTTACTACAATGAAGCGGTTTCAATAGTTGCCGAGCGAATACCTACCGATGCGAAACACCAAAAGTCACGTGCAATAAGTGCGATTGGCGGATTGGCGGCCAAGGCCCTTATCAGCATAAAGGGGGATTGGTTATGGGATATTTGAATTCACACTGTTTGGCATTCCCGGTTCCATTCCCACTTCCCCCACTTCCTATAGATGGTGTGGGAATAGCGGGAAAGCGGGTACGCACCTCTTGCAAATTAATTACCAACTAGAATTAAGGATTTAAAATGACATCTAAAAAAACAATAAAAAAGTCAACGAAACTGCCTGGAAGCCATGAAGCGCGAGGCTTTATGATGATACCTACCCCCCCAATAAAACTCGCCTCAATTGAAGAAATCAGGCGAGAAATGGCACGCGTATATCGTGATGCACGGACAGCTACAACAGACACAGCAGTTGCATCAAGGCTGGTCTATATTCTGACCTCGATTGCGAAAATGATTGAGATGGGGCAGCTTGAGAAACGAATGACGGAACTTGAAAGGAAACTATTGAGATGAGTATAGAAAAACGTTTGGACGCAACAGAGGCAGCGCTAGCAAAGAGAACTGGCAATACTGGCTACAAGTTGGTAGTGCTTTTGGATGGTGAAACAGATGACGAAGCCAGAATACGATTGGGACTGAAAGATTGGTCTGGGCCAATCGCTTTCTTAAGTGAAGCAGACCTTGAACTTGGTTAGAGAATCATTGTTCGTCTTGGCTTCTTGCAGCAAGTTTGTTTCATGACGAAATATACAGCCCGTCCAAAAACCCTGCATAATCTCAAGTGTATCTATTTGGTACAGCAGACTAAGGAAAGTGTAGATGGCAATCAAGAAATCCGAACTCTATAGCTCACTCTGGAAAGGCTGTGACGAGCTTCGTGGTGGCATGGATGCCAGCCAGTACAAGGACTACGTGCTGGTGCTATTGTTCGTCAAATACGTGTCGGACAAATACGCCGGTCAGCCGGATGCTCTCATTGAGATACCCAAGGGCGGCAGCTTCAAGGACATGCTGGCGCTCAAGGGCGACAAGGAGATTGGCGACAAGATAAACAAGATTATCGCCCGTCTTGCCGAGGCCAATGACCTCAAGGGCGTGATAGACGTTGCCGACTTCAACGATGCCGACAAGCTGGGTAAGGGCAAGGAGATGCAAGACCGACTGTCCAATCTGGTCAGCATCTTCGATTCACCCGGGCTGAATTTCAGCAACAACCGCGCAGAGGGCGACGACATTCTGGGCGATGCCTACGAATATCTGATGCGCCATTTCGCTACCGAGTCCGGCAAGAGCAAGGGGCAATTTTATACACCGGCGGAAGTCTCGCGCATCATGGCCAAAGTCATCGGCCTCAATGCCACCAAGAGCCAGAGCCAGACCATCTATGACCCAACTTGCGGCTCCGGTTCGCTGTTATTAAAGGCAGCGGAAGAAGCTAAAGCAGGTGTCACCATTTACGGGCAGGAGATGGACAACGCCACCGCAGCGTTAGCCAAGATGAACATGATTCTGCACGACAACCCCACGGCAGAAATCTGGCAGGACAACACCCTGTCCAGCCCGCACTTCAAGGACAAAGACGGCACGCTCAAGCTGCATGATTTCGTGGTCGCCAATCCGCCGTTCTCTACCAAGGCATGGAGCAACGGCTTCGACCCTGCCAACGATTTGTATGAGCGTTTTGCCGATGGCATCCCGCCTGCCAAGAATGGCGACTACGCCTTCCTGCTGCACATCATTCGTTCGCTTAAAAGCACCGGCAAGGGCGCAGTGATTCTGCCTCATGGTGTGCTGTTCCGTGGAGGCGCTGAGGGTGGCATACGCAAGAACATCATCCGCAAGGGCTACATCAAAGGAATTATCGGGCTACCCACCAACCTGTTCTATGGCACGGGCATCCCCGCTTGCATCATTGTGCTCGACAAAGAAAATGCAGCAGGTCGCACCGGCCTATTTATGATTGATGCCAGCAAGGGCTTCGTCAAAGACGGCAACAAAAACCGCCTGCGCCATCAGGACATCCACAAAATCGTGGACGTATTCAACAAGCAGCTTGAGCTGCCCAAGTATTCGCGCATGGTCAGCGTGGCGGAAATCGAATCCAACGTCTACAACCTCAATATCCCACGCTACATTGATAGCTCTGAAGCGGAAGACCTGCAAGACATCGCCGCACACCTCAAGGGTGGCATACCAAATGCAGACATCGAAGGCATGTCGCAATACTGGGAGGTGTTCGCTACCTTGCAAAAACAGTTGTTCGACAAAGGCGCGGGTTACAGCCAGATGAAGGTGGCGGCGGCACAAGTGAAGTCCACCATCTTCGCGCACCCAGAATTTGTGACCTACACACAATCTGTCAGCGACCTGTTCCACGGTTGGAAAAAGAATAATGCCGCACGACTGAAAGCCATCAACCAAACCACGCACCCCAAGCAACTCATTGAGCAACTGTCCGAGGAATTGCTGCAAACCTTTACTGCTGTGAAGTTGATAGACAAATACGACGTGTACCAGCACCTGATGAGCTACTGGTCGGACATCATGCAGGACGACGTTTATCTGCTGGAGGCAGATGGCTGGCAAGCGGGTAATGATTCCAGCAACGGGCTGTTACCGCCCCAACTCATTATCGCCCGATATTTCGCCACTGAGCGCGATGCGATTGAGCAACTGGAAGCCGAGCGTGACGCACTCACTCGCCAGATGGAAGAGCTGGACGAAGAACACGGCGGCGAAGACGGCCTGCTGGCAGAGGCCAAGAACGACAAGGGCAAGCTCACCAAAGTCAGCATCGGCGTACGCCTCAAGGATATCAAGGGCGATGCCGATGCCACAGATGAGCACAAACAGCTCAACGCCTACCTTGACCTCATCGAGCAAGAATCTGCCGCCAGCAAAAAAGTGAAGGACGCGCAGAAACTCCTGGATGCCAAAGTCGCCGCCCAATACGCAAAACTCAGCGTAGACGACATCAAAACCTTGGTAGTGGATGACAAGTGGCTCACCACCTTAGCCAGCGATGTGCAGACCGAGCTAGGCCGCGTATCGCAAGCCCTGACAGGACGCATCAAACAACTCGCAGAACGCTACGCCAAGCCACTGCCGCAGCTCGCAAGTGAAGTCGCAACTCTGAATGCCAAGGTCGAAGAACATCTGAAAACGATGGGGTTTGCATGGAAGTGAAGCCGAGCTTTAAGCAGACCGTGATTGGAGTGATGCCTGAAAGTTGGGGCGTAGTCTTGCTAGACACTGTTGCTAAGCGTGGAAGCGGACATACGCCGGACAAGAAGCATCCAGAGTACTGGAATGGCAGCATAAAGTGGGTTTCCCTACAAGATTCTGCTGCACTCGATAATCTTTATATCGAAGATTCTGCTGCCACAATTACCCCAGCTGGCATTGCAAATTCGTCAGCAGTTCTGCATCCAGCCGGCACTGTTGTGCTATCAAGAGATGCGGGTGTAGGCAAGAGTGCCATCATGAAAGAAGAAATGGCCGTTAGCCAGCATTTCATGGCGTGGCAATGTGGCTCAAAATTGGACAATCACTTTCTTTACTATTGGCTTCAAGCACGCAAATCAGAATTCGAGCGTATTGCCAATGGCAGTACTATCAAGACGATTGGGCTTCCATACTTTCGCACGCTCTGCATTCAACTCCCTGAGTTATTGGAACAACGCGCCATCGCCACCGCGCTATCCGATATTGATGCGCTGCTTGCGGCTCAGGACAAGCTCATCGCCAAAAAGCGCAACATCAAGCAAGCCACAATGCAGCAACTCCTCACTGGCAAGAGACGTCTGCCGGGGTTTAGTGGGGAATGGGAAGTGAAGCGGTTGGGTGATGTGGCAACAGTGTTGAAGGGTAGCGGCTTATCGAAAGGTAAGGTTTCACAAGCGGGAAGTTCAAAGTGCGTTCTTTACGGGGAGTTGTTCACGACCTACTCAAGAATCATCACCGAGGTATGCTCTTCAACCGATTTCAATGAGGGTCTTCCATCGGTATATGGCGATGTATTGTTGCCGGGTTCTACGACCACCGTTGGTATTGATTTGGCTACAGCCTCTGCATTGCTATGTGACGGCGTACTGCTCGGTGGAGACATCAACGTAGTACGAGCAAAGGGGCTGGGTTATTCTCCAGAGTTTCTGGCGTACTTGTTGACTGAAGAAAAGAGAAATCAAATTGCGGATATGGCGCAGGGAATTACTATCATCCATCTGTATGGGAAGAGTCTCCTCCAATTAGAACTATGTTTGCCATCGCTTGAAGAACAAACCGCCATTGCTACCGTATTCTCCGACATGGATACCAAACTCGCCGCACTTGAACAGCAGCGCGACAAAACCCGCGCCCTCAAGCAGGGCATGATGCAGGAGCTACTGACCGGAAGGATACGACTCGTATGAGCACTGTCGGGCAAATAGAGAAAGCCACCCAGCAGCGCGTGGTCAAGTTATTCCAAGATAAGTTGGGCTATGACTATCTGGGCAACTGGATAGACCGCGTGGGCAATCGCAACATTGACGACGCGCTAGTTCGGCAATTTCTCAAGAAACAAGGTTATGACGATGCGCTCGTCACCAAGGCACTGCACCAATTTGAGAAGGTGGCGGGCGACCAGACCAAGAGCCTGTATGACTGCAACAAGGCGGTGTATGAGTTGCTACGTTATGGGGTGAAGGTGAAGGCGGACATCGGTGAGAACACACAAACGGTATGGCTGATTGACTGGAAGCATCCGCTCAATAACCACTTCGGTATTGCCGAGGAAGTGACGGTTAAAGGGGCGGATGCCAAGGCCAACACCAAGCGCCCCGATGTGGTGATTTATGTGAACGGCATTGCACTCGGGGTGCTGGAGTTGAAGCGTTCCATCGTGTCGGTGTCGGAGGGCATACGCCAGAATCTGGACAACCAGAAGAAGATATTCATCCAGCCTTTTTTCACCACCATGCAGTTGCTGATGGCAGGCAACGATACCGAGGGGGTGCGCTACGGCACGGTAGAGACCAAGGAAAAGTACTACCTGACATGGAAGGAAGATAGCAGCATCGAGAATCTGCTCGACCGGCATTTGACCCAGCTTTGTGATAATGCGCACTTCCTCGAAAATATCCATGACTTCATCGTGTTCGATGCCGGGGTTAAAAAGCTCTGCCGCCACAACCAATTCTTCGGCGTGAAGGCAGCGCAAGACCATATCAAACGCCGTGAGGGCGGCATCATCTGGCACACCCAGGGCAGCGGCAAGAGCCTGACTATGGTATGGCTGGCAAAGTGGATACGCGAGAACGTGAAAGATGCGCGGGTGGTGGTGATTACCGACCGCACCGAGCTAGACCAGCAAATTGAGACCGTCTTCAAAGGGGTAAGTGAAGACATCTACCGCACCCAGAGCGGCGCTGACCTTATCAGCAAGCTCAACGCGACCACGCCGTGGCTGATTGCCTCGCTCATCCACAAGTTCGTGGGCAAGGAAGATGACGAGCAGGTGGGTGACATTGCGGAATTCATCGAAGAGATGAAGCGCAACCTGCCCACCGACTTCAAAGCCAAAGGCGACATCTATGTGTTCGTGGACGAGTGCCACCGCACCCAGAGCGGCGAGCTGCACAAAGCAATGAAGGCGATTCTGCCGAATGCGATGTTCATCGGTTTCACCGGCACGCCGCTGCTCAAGGCAGACAAGCAGAAGAGCATCGAGATATTTGGCAAGTACATCCATACGTACAAATTCGATGAGGCGGTGCGCGACAAGGTGGTGCTGGACTTGCGCTATGAGGCGCGGGACATCGACCAGAGCATTACCTCGCCAGCGAAAATCGACCAGTGGTTTGATTCCAAGACCAAGGGGCTGAACGACATCGCACTGGCACAGCTCAAGAAGAAGTGGGGCAGCATGCAGAAGGTGCTGAGCTCCAAGTCACGCCTAGAAAAAATCGTCGCCGACATTCTAATGGACATGGAAACCAAAGACCGCCTGCAAAGTGGGCGCGGCAATGCGATGCTGGTGACCAGCAGCATCTATGAGGCGTGCAAGTGCTACGAACTGTTCGACAAGACCGAGCTGGCTGGCAAGTGCGCCATCGTCACTTCCTATGCGCCTTCACCGGCTGACATCAAGGGCGAGGAGACGGGCGAGGGGCTGACCGAGCGGCTGAGGAAGTACGCAATCTATAACCAGATGCTGGGCGACAAAACGGCTGAGGATTTCGAGAAAGAGGTAAAGAAGAAGTTCATCGAACAACCCGGCCAGATGAAGCTGCTCATCGTGGTGGATAAGCTGCTGACAGGCTTTGATGCGCCCTCGGCTACTTATCTCTACATCGACAAGCAAATGCGCGACCACGGCTTGTTTCAGGCGATTTGCCGCGTCAATCGGCTGGATGGTGACGACAAGGAGTACGGCTACATAGTCGATTACAAAGACCTGTTCAAGAGCTTGGGCACTGCCATCCATGATTACACCTCCGGTGCACTGGACGGCTACGACAAGGAAGACGTGGCGGGATTGTTAGTTGACCGTTTGCAAATGGCAAAGGAGCGGCTGGAAGAAGCGCGTGAAGCGATTATTGCCCTGTGTGAGCCAGTCGCCGCGCCCAAGGATACGGCTGCTTACCTGCGTTATTTCTGCGCTGCGGATACGGCTGACAAGACTCAGCTTAAGGACAATGAGTCAAAACGCATCACCTTGTACAAGCTTACCGTGTCGCTGATACGTGCCTATGCCGACCTTGCCAGCGAGATGACCGAGGCTGGCTACAGCCAAGCCCAAGCCGATAAAATCAAACTGGAAGTTGACCACTACGAGAAGGTGCGTACCGAGGTGAAGATGGCGAGCGGCGACTACATCGACCTGAAGATGTTCGAGCCAGCGATGCGTCACCTGATTGATACCTACATTCGCGCAGAGGATAGCGAAAAGATTTCCACCTTCGACGACATGAGCTTGGTGCAGATGATAGTCGAGCGCGGGGTGGATGCGTTAAACATGCTGCCAGCGGGAATACGCAAGAGCGAGGAAGCTGTTGCTGAGACCATCGAGAACAACCTGCGTAAAGTCATCATCGACGAGCAGCCCATCAATCCCAAGTATTACGAAAAAATGTCCGAGCTATTGGACAGCCTGATAAAACAGCGCAGGGAAGAAGCGTTGGACTATGAGAAATACCTCGCTGAACTGATGGCGTTGGCAGTGAAGGTGCAGAAGCCAGGTGGCACAGACTATCCTCAGTCGCTGAACACCGGAGCCAAGCGTGCCCTGTATGACAACCTCGGTAAAGATGAAGACCTCGCATTAGCGGTGGACTACGCCGTGCTTTCGAGCAAGAAGGATGGTTGGCGTGGACATAAGGTAAAAGAAAAGGAAGTGCGCTATGCCGTGAAGCGAGTTCTGCATGATGAGCAACTTTCTGACACCGTGTTCGATTTAGTGAAAAATCAAAGTGATTACTAATACCCACCAAATCAAAGTGAGCGGACTGACAGTAGATGTCGTGCGCAAGGACATCAAAAACCTGCATCTTGCTGTATATCCCCCAATAGGTAGGGTACGCGTCGCAGCCCCGTTGCGTGTGAGCGATGAGGCAGTGCGTTTGGCAGTCGTCTCTCGGCTGGGATGGATTAAGAAACAAAAGAGTAAGTTCACCAGCCAAGCGCGGCAGTCGGCACGCGAGTATGTGTCGGGTGAGAGTCATTACTTCCAGGGCCGCCGCTATCGGCTACAAGTCATCTATCAAAGTGGAACATCTCGGGCTGCCATCAGGAATAAATCCAGCATCGACCTATACGTGCGCGATGGCAGCGACAAGAAACAACGTGAAAGAGTCATGGTGGCATGGTATCGCCAACATCTTAAAGAACTAATTCCATCAGTGATAGCCCAGTGGGAACCCATCATCGGCGTGAAAGTGGCCGATTGGCGGGTCAAGCAGATGAAAACCCATTGGGGAACTTGCAACATTGAGGAGCGGCGTATCTGGCTGAATCTTGAGCTCGCAAAAAAATCTACCCAGTGCCTTGAGTACATCATCGTGCATGAGATGGTGCACCTGCTGGAACGGCACCACAACGACTACTTCACCGAGCTGATGAATAAATTCATGCCGCAGTGGCGGCTGCATCGTGAAGAGCTTAATCGCTCAGCACTTGTGCACGAGGCATGGAGTTACTGAAATGAACGATATGCTTTTGGTAAGCAACTTTTAATGAACCAAATTTCCAATCACATCAATTGCTCTTCTTAACTCTGTGTGCCTTTTGAATCGTTATCTGAGCAATTGCAGACTTGTAGCGATTCATAAAGTCCACAACATCAATACCAAGCACATCTGCCAGTTCAATAAATTCCGTGAGGTCTAGACGACGTTCTCCGCGTTCGTATTTTGAAATAAAGCTTTGCGGCTTGCCCAATCTTTCGGCAATCTGAACTTGCGTTAATCCAGACTCTTGTCTTGCCGACACAAGCAGGCTGCGGAAAATCTGATAGTGACGACTGTGTAGTGAGCTGGGCATTTGCCCAGACTAATAACCTATTGCGGGATATCCCAAAACGGGTTATTGTTTTCGCGGGTTCCAAGCTTGAAGGGGCGGGGAAAAGACAGTGAGGCCACTGAAAAGATAGGGGTTATCATGAAAAACATATTCATAAAATCACTATTTGTTTTGGGTGCTGTATTTGTTGTTTCCGCCCCCGCCTTCTCTGGTGTCCAGGAAGGCCACAGTCAATTGACAACAATTCTTTGCGACGCAGCAAAAGACAAGAAGAAAGACATGAAGGATGACGAACGCAAGTCACTCATGAACTCCTGTCTCGAGTCTGAAAAGACTGACGCTCTGATGGCCCATTACCCGGCTCCAAAAACAATATGGGTGAAGATTAAGTATGTATCTGACCCCCCAGGAGCTGTTCTTTACATTGCCACGCCGGAAAATCGCATGTGGCAAAGCGAACGCACTGGGGAGGTGGAAAGTGCCAATGCTTCTATCGCTGAAGCAAATAAGTCAATGACCGACCCTAGGTGGAAGAGCGAGAAGGAGAAAGAAGAGAGGCTGGGATTGGTGATTACGTATGAACAAAAAAGGCTGACATCTTTGAATGTTCAACTGAAAAATCTTAAGGATTCCGTAGCTGCTACCGGAGTGCGCGAAGGGTATTCGCCATTTACTGTAAGGTATCCGCTAGACGTGGATACTGGCGTAAAAGCTGATGAAAAGCAGGTATTCATTCTACCCGCAACGCTTCGGTGGGCAAGTGGCGCGACTGCTGATGCCGCCGTCCGTATTGATGCTAGTCGTACTGAACTATACAAGTATGCCGGAACCAAGAGAACACTCACAGTCAAGCGGCCTGACAATGTGCCCGGTCGTGAGATTGATGAAGAATTTGCTTTGAAGGTTGAAGCCTCAGACCGGGAGCGGTTCGGTCTGCAAGACACGCCTTCTTGCAAGAGGGAAGCAGCTGCAGTAGAGAAGGAGCGCCAAGTATTACTGCTAGCCAAAGGTCGCGTGAGCGACACCGAATATAATAAATTTCAGAATGACATGATTGCATATGCTTCTAGATGCCTGCCTCCAGCACAAGCAGCGCTTATCGCACAAAGGTTTCACGACTTAAACGTAGAAACGCAAATGAAGGTTGATGCGATTAACGCAAGACAGCAACCAATGATAACGATACAACCCTCGCGTCCTTCGATGGAGGAGTTAATTATGCAGCAATCAACACAGCCGCCAGCCAGCAACTCTATCCATTGCAGTACTAACAATGTGAACGGTACGGTCTATACCGACTGCAACTAGGGTTTGACATATTGTTGACTGCAAACCACGAAAGCGTATAGTCACCACATCGCCGATTTGTTTTCCAGCTTGCGGGGCGATTCATAAATTCCAGCTAAAGCGGCGCAAAGCCCTTTTTCGCATTCAAGCTGAAGAGGGCTTTTCATTTGCACAACCGAAATATCTCGCCTCTGCAAGACAGAATGTTCCACTGCACCATTAGGTGAAAACGGAACTGGGGATTTGTTCCAGATTGCGGCCCCAGCCAATTGGCAATGCCGCTAAACAGGAGATTCAAGATGTCAGCCATCGATTTAAATTTTCGCCCGGCTGGGTACTTCTGGCCACTTAGTCTTGCTAGCCATCTACTCGGAACGGTCAAAGGTGTTGTACGCCAAAATCACATTCGTACCCTAATCGAGGAGAACCGACTCGATGAGTTGGAGAACTGGCTTGCCCATGAGTCGTTGTCAGATGAGGTCCGCAAATCGACAGGCCGAGTCCATCCGATATTGATGGGCGGCGAGTACCTCCCCAACCTGCATAAAGTCGAAGTCGAAATAGCCCGGATAAGTCTCGAGTCAGTCACGGGAGATGTGATAAGCGTTCGAGCTGCTCGCGGGAAAAGACGCATCCGCTATCATATTATCGATGAGTATGACGGCGAAACGCTCAATGGGGTCACCAGACGCACCTCGACTCGACCACTGACGCTCGGCCAGTTGGAGAGATTCATTGAAGGTTCATCGGGCGGTATGAACATCGTCCGAAGGAACATTCCGGACGATGCGGCTGACCTAAAGAAATACGAAGGATTTCTGAGGGCTACATCGCCGTTTTATCCTGACCTGACAACCCTATATCAGCAGCGCTTCGATGAACTGGTGGAAGCCGAACATATAGGAAGCGAAGAAGACTGCGTTGAGCGGGAAGGGACTGAACATGCATAACGATGAAACCTCAGATACGCCGGATGATAGATTGACGCAGCATTGGTCTGATTATCTGGCTTCGTTGGTGATTGCATCCGCTCGCAAAGAAGAGAATTATGCGGCTTGTGAACATCCACGAATTGCTTTGCTTCGCCGCGAAGTTTTAGCATTGCCACTATCTGATGAGAAAAAATTGTCACTGCTGCAATCGATTGAGGCATTTCGCGACGAATTGACCGCTGGTCGTCAAGGCGCGCAACTATGGTGCCACCACCGCGACGGCTCTAAAACATGTGTTGAAGCAAACGACCTTGAGTGGCTAATTGTCCATTTACCCGTTAAGGCTGTAGGAATAACTTCGAAACAAATTGGTAAAGATTGCTCCACTCCACACCCAGGTCTAACTCATCCTCAAATCAAGAACAACGAAAGGAAGCGGCCCTCGACATGGCGCCACCCAACCTTGGGGTTAGTTGAACTCTTGAAGACTATACCCGGGTCAGGCAACGCAAAAGTAAAATCATTGACAGGCAGAAAACTGTACGGCGTAGGTATCAGTGAAGCGGGAAACATTTATTACGTCGACAGAGACCTACTATCCCCTCTCTAGTCAGAGGCGGAAAGAGCGCGACTATGCCCGTGGCCGCTAACAATAGATATCGCATCTGCATGCATATGGCAAAGCGATGAAGCATAAATTAACCGTGGGTGTGGCAATTGCCTAGGAAGCCTGGCATAGATGAGCTGGTCGCGCACTATCTCTAGCTGTGAGGGGAAGATATGTTGGGACTTTTTAACAAAAGCATTAGCAATGAAGAGCTGTTCGCTATGATTGTAGATACTCTCACAGTCATTCGGACCGTATGTAAGTCGAATGATAGCCAATATGATTCCGAGTTGGAATTTTTGACGCGATGGGTAGAGTTGAAATGCAAATTTGAAAAAATAAAATTATCGAGAGCTCAGCGAATATACATTGAGCAGATAGTATTTATTTGCGTGCAAGAAGTGAATCTGAGAGTTATACGAAGAATTGTTGATGGATTGGTTGTGGCTTCAGATGTTAGGGATTCTATGCTTGGCAGGGCAATGCGGAATGAGTTGAATAATATATTCACGGCCAATAATGTCAATTGGAAGCATATTGGTTAGGCAATACACTACAACTATTTACTGGTTGGTATGGAGTCATGCGTAAAATTATTTTGATGCTGACAAGAACCCGTCCGAGTGGCGGGTTTTTTTCCTGGGACACTGGCGGGACACTCAGTGGCAAATAATGGGAATTAACTGGAAAAGGTGGGAATAGAGAAATGTCCGCATCATCATGTTTAATCTGTTCTTATTTATTCTAGTGTGTTGTGGATTGTGCAAATAGTGCGACTCATAATCCTTTGGTCCGCGGTTCAAGTCCGCGAGGGCCCACCATATAATCAAGCACTTACAGAAATGTGAGTGCTTTTTTATTTGTCATAAACCAATGGTTCCACTATTCATGCGGCATCAAGACTGACATCAAAATCTGCATCAGTTTTTGGCGTAGAAAATC